>Ga0335398_10002763_pt1 | contig 26950 bp, 22 predicted proteins | sample BON03_FD_205742 | JGI IMG/M metagenome (GOLD analysis project Ga0335398, IMG submission 205742) | Freshwater microbial communities from Lake Bonney liftoff mats and glacier meltwater in Antarctica - BON-03 (spades assembly) (version 2) | ecosystem: Environmental > Aquatic > Freshwater > Ice >... | reverse complement strand
GGGAGGGCTTGCAGATCTTTCTGACCGACGGTCGCGTGGCCATCGACAACAACGGAGTCGAGAACGCCATCCGCCCGACGGCGATCGGGAAGAAAAACTGGCTCTTCATCGGAGCCGCCGAAGCCGGGGAACGCAGCGCCATCCTGTATACGATCATTGAGAACTGCCGCCGCAGTGGCATCAACCCCGATGAATACCTGCGCGATGTCCTCACCCGGCTGCCCAAGATGACTAATCACCAGACCCACACCGTGACCCCGCAAGCCTGGGCCGCCGGGAAAGCCAAGACCCGGACCGGGCCAGGCCTTCTCAAACACGCGTCATAGATGTCGTAGTCAGAAATCTCTGACCTCTACGACCCCGCAGATCCAACGTTCCGGCAGATCCTGTCAACTGGCACTTGGCACACCGCTTACTCCCGTTTGCGATGCCGAGATAATAACCTCGAGTGCGTTGCTGGCCTTTTCTCGAACGTAGGAATCGCTGTCGTCCAGTGCTATCCGGAGGGCAGGGATTGCAATGATCGCGTTTGTTCCGAAGAGCGCCAGTGATCTTGCAGCGCCAATCCGCGTCATTTGGAAATGGTGTTGCAGGGCGTTCGTGAGAGCCGGAACCACGGTTTCCGGCGAAAGACCCAGATCCCCCAGCGTGAACGAAGCAGCCTCGGAAATGTTATTGTCAGGATCGGCAAGCGCTCTAAGTAGAATGTGCTTCTTCCGCTCAGACTTCACAACCGGAACGGTATCACCGGGCATCCGAATTGAAAGACTTCTCGTCGGACGCTCTTGAGTAATCGGGCGCTGGCATCACGGATCTATCACGAAAACGTAACCTTGGTCAAATGGGGTGAAACGTGGTGGCGTGTCCACGATTCGCCTTCTTTCAGTCTCCCCGTTCTCCGTGTGCACCAGAGTCCGTCTCCGGTTTCGAGCCTTTTTGCTGGAGCCAAACCGGGGAACGTTTCATGGTCGGGCAACCGAGATTCAATCACATGGAGGACGACCAACAACTGCACGACACGCTGAAGCAAAACTTCGGCTTCGATTCGTTTCGGCCGTTGCAGAAGGAAATCATCTGCGACGCGCTGGCCAACCGTGATGTGATCGCGCTGCTGCCCACCGGTGGCGGCAAATCGTTGTGTTACCAACTGCCCGCGCTGATACGGGATGGTCTCACCGTTGTGGTGTCGCCGTTGATCGCGTTGATGAAGGATCAGGTTGATGGACTACACGCGGCCGGCATTCCCGCGACATTTCTCAATTCATCCCTCGATGCCGGGGAATCCGCCGCGCGAATTCGTGGCCTCTACAACAACGAGTTCAAATTGCTCTATGTCGCGCCGGAGCGATTGATGTTGAGCGGATTTCTCAACGACCTTTCCAAATGGAACGTCCAGCAGTTTGCGGTCGACGAAGCCCATTGCATCAGTGAATGGGGTCATGATTTTCGGCCGGAGTACCGGCAGCTCGTCAAGCTGCAGGAGCTGTTTCCCGGCGTTCCGTTCATGGCATTGACCGCCACCGCGACGGAGCGTGTGGCCGAAGACATCGTCCGCCAGTTGCAGCTTCGGGACGTCGCCAAATACGTCGCCAGTTTCAATCGACCGAATCTCACCTATCGCGTCGCCCCGAAGTCCGGCGCCTACGAACAGATCCTGGACTTCATCCGCAGCCGACCTGGCGAGAGCGGCATCATTTATTGTCACGCCCGCAAATCCACCGAGGGCACAGCCGCACGACTGAAGCTCGACGGAATTCCTTCGGCGGCGTACCACGCGGGCTTGAATCCCGAGGTGCGCGCCGCAAATCAAGACGCCTTTTTGCGTGATGAAGTGCGCGTGGTTTGCGCGACGATCGCCTTCGGGATGGGCATCAACAAATCAAACGTGCGGTTTGTCATTCACGCCGATTTGCCGAAGAACATCGAGAGTTACTATCAGGAAACGGGACGTGCGGGTCGCGACGGTTTGCCGGGTGATTGCCTGTTGATGTTTAGCCCCGGAGATCGCGTGAAGCAGATGCGTTTCATCGACGAGAAGACGGATGCGAACGAACGTCAGATTGCGATCGAGCAGCTGGAGCAGATGGTTCACTACGCCGAGGAAGCGAGCTGTCGACGTGCGCAGTTGCTGAACTACTTCGGCGAAACGTATCCCGAGGACAACTGCGGTGGCTGCGACAACTGCCTGAGCCCACGCGAGCAGTGGGACGGCACACTGGCCGCGCAGAAATTTCTCTCGTGCGTCTTCCGCATTCAGCAGCTGAGCGGATTCGGTGTCGGCATCAATCACGTCGTCGAAGTGCTCACGGGCGCGAACACGGACAAGATTCGCCGCTTCGGTCACGAGGGTCTTTCCACTTACGGCATCGGCAAGGAGCACGGTCGCAAAGACTGGGCGGCGATCGCACGTGAACTCGTGCGGCTCGGTTTCCTCCGACAAAACCCAGCCGCGTTCAACGCTGTTGAATTGACAACCGAAGGCGGTGCAATTTTGAAATCCCGCGAGACCGTGATGCTCACACGTCCGATAACTGTTCCCGAGACGGCCCGACACCGCGCCGGCGAAATTGAGTGCGACGAAACGCTCTTCGGTCAATTGCGCGAACTCCGGAAACGACTGGCCGACGAGCGCGGCGTTCCTCCCTACGTGGTATTTTCGGATGTGGCGTTGCGGTACATGGCCCGGCGTTATCCGACCAGTCCCGAGCAGTTCTCAACTATCAGCGGCGTTGGTTCGGTGAAACTTCGAGAGTTCGGTGAAGTGTTCATCGGTGAAATCCAGCGCTATCTCTCAGATCATGAGAAACAGGTGTTTGAGGATGACTCCTCGTTCGCGCCCGCGCCCCACCCCACCCGTTCCCGCATGACCGACACGGTAGGAGAATCACTGGCGTTTTTTCGCTCCGGAAAATCGGTGGCGGAGATTTCCCGGACCCGGCAGCTCAAGGACAGCACCATTTATTCGCACCTCGCCACAGCCATCGAGGCGGGCGAGTCACTGGATATTTCGCAGCTTCTTTCGAGCGAAGATCAGAATGAGATCCGCGCCGCGTTTGAGAAGCACGGCGGCGCAGCGTTGACCCAGATTCACGAATCGCTCGGTGGTCGATACGACTTCGGCCCGCTGCGGATCTACCGGGCGTGGGCCCAGCGCGGGGACTGAGTTCCTAGTTCGGCGATCCGCCAAGCGCGGTGAGGTTTTTAACAAAAAGAGTGTGGTGATCGCGACGCGTTCAACGATGTTCTTCCCATGACCACGAATTCCGACGATCCGTATTCGATCCGCTCCGGCGACGGCACGACATTGGCGAATGAACACGCCCTTATGAGGACCCTGGGCGACCACTCGTTTTTGAAAGGGTTGACGGATGAGCAGTTGAACATTCTTGCCGCCAACGCGATGCCGGTCGAATTCCCCGTTGGCGAAACAATCTTCAGTGAAGGCGACGCCGCGAACCGTTTCTACCTGATTCAGGACGGCGAAGTGGTTTTGGAGTCATTGGACAATCCAGAAAAAAGCCCCGTGGAAATCGCTCGGCTGGGCTCCGGCGATGTGCTCGGCTGGTCGTGGATGTTTCCGCCGTACTACTGGCGATTCGGCGCCCGGACCGTCAAGGCGTGCAAGGCGGTTTTTTTCTATGGCACGCGGCTTCGTGAGGAATGCGAAAAAGATCCCCGCCTGGGAATGTCCCTCGCGCATCGGGCAGCAGAGGTGGCCATTCAACGACTCCAGGCTACGCGCAAAAAACTCGTCGCGCTTCAGCAGGAGACCGGACGGTAGCCGCTGATCGGCCCGGGGCAAAGTCTTCGCGATCTGCGACGCAGAGCGGAGAGCGAGGTAAGCTGGCAATCGGTTTCATCCGTTCCAATCACCCTCCTTTAAAACAACGCTGTTCGGCCAACTCTGCAACCTCAAAACGGCGAACCTCGCATAGTCACGCTCGACGTTCCTGGGGAGCGCGGGACGTCCCGGCTCGCAGCAGCTTCGCAATGGAGAAGGGCTTCGGTAAATCGAATCGCTGCGCCACCGGCGGAGCCGCTGCGACTGAGACCGGTCGCGCTCCGGGTTGCCGGGTGTTGCTGCGGAATCAGGCCGTCCATCGTCCTTATCTCTGCGTTCGCAAGAAATTGTTTTTGCACGGGGCTCCCAAGAATTTCTCAGGAATCGCTTGCCTCGGTCCCGCATCCTCTTTACCAGAAACCCATGCAATCACGTTTGGTGCTCACTTTGATCGGGAAGGACCGGCCGGGTCTGGTCGATGCGTTGGCGGCCACGGTCGCGGGCCACGGCGGCAACTGGGTGGAAAGCCGGATGTGCCGTCTCGGCGGCGAGTTCGCCGGTGTCCTGCGCGTCGAGATTGGCTCCGATGCGGTGGCAGGATTGACGGCGGCTCTGGCCGCGCTTGATTCCAAAGGGCTTCAGGTCGTTGTGCATCCCGACGATGACACCGTCACGGAGGCAACCTCGGTTGCGACGATTGAACTGGTCGGACAGGATCGGCCCGGAATCGTGAAGGAAATTTCGCGGGTGCTCGCCGCGCATCAGGTCAACGTCGAGGAGCTCACCACTGAACGGACCAGTGCACCAATGTCGGGCGAGATGTTGTTTCAGGCAACGATTGAAGTCCACGTCGCGGCGGGCTGCGACACCGCCGCACTGCGGGCCGGTCTGGAAAAAATCGCCGCCGATCTGATGGTCGAGATCAAGTTTGAAGAAGGCCGTTGATCACGCCTTCGGGCGCAGATTGTTCACGCGCTCCGGTTTTCGTCAGGTTGTGGAGTGCGCCAGTCCTCTGGCGCTTTCCTTGAGGGCGGTGATGGTCGCTTGGTCGAGGAAATGGACTGGCTAGGTGGCGACTGCAAAAGAGCGGTAGAGGGCTGCCGCAGTCCAAGACGCTCTCGCGAAGCGACTGGACCTCGCGCACGTTCATCACCGCTTTTGCTTCGTATTACAATTGCCCATCCTGATCGTGTTCGAGGAAACTATTCCGAACCGGACAGCACAAGCTTCCGTTCATTCGCCCCCAGTTCGCGCCACTGACCTGCGGGAATCAATCCCAACTCAAACGCCCCGATCCGCGTCCGGATCAATCGGAGCGCCGGATGCCCGATCGCAGCGGTCATGCGCCGGACTTGGCGGTTGCGGCCTTCGATGAGTTCCAGTTCAAGCCAGCAATCAGGCACGGTTTTGCGGACGCGAATCGGAGGGTCCCTCGGTGGCACGTCCGGCTGCGGATCGAGTCGCCGCGCTTTGCAGGGCAGCGTTTTCTTTCCTTGAACCATGACGCCTCGTGCCAGTTCGCTCACTGCGCTGTCGGCGGGAATTCGTTCCACTTGCACCCAGTAGATGCGACCATGGCTGTGCCGCGGATTCAGCAACCGGTCATTCAGCGCCGCTTCATCGCTTAACAGCAGCAGCCCCTCGCTGTCGGCGTCCAGACGGCCGATCGGATAGACGTCTTTTGGGAAACCAAATTCCGCGAGTGTGCAGTTGGGCGAACCATCGGGAGTAAACTGCGAGAGCACGCCGAAGGGTTTATGAAAGGCGATCAACATGGTTTTCGGAGCGGATTCAGATTTGTTTTAACCACAGATGGACGCAGATGAACACAGATTTCCAACGGTAGGGACCGTCGCTCCGCGATGGGCTGTGAGGGTCCAGATTTGGCCGAGGTTCTGAATGTTCGAATCTGCGTCCGGCATGCGGCGGTGCGCGCAAAGCGACGCTGCCCTACCATCGAGAGCGCTGTCCAACCGTTACGCTCGGATCGCAGTTCAGCCGTTCGCGTCTTTGTTTCATATCTGTGTTCATCTGCGTCCATCTGTGGTTGAACTGTTGTTTTCTGAAGTCAGCCCGAGGTCCTCGTAAATCACCGAATTCAATTCGCGGGCGCGGAGCTGGTGTTTCATTTCGCCAGACATCCCGTTGCAGACCCAGGCGACGGCGAGACCGTGTTTCGGATCGGCAAAACCGCACGAACTCTGCATGCCGCCGTGACCGAACGTGTCGTCACTTGCGTGCAATCCAAAACCGTAAGGCACCGTGCTGCGCCCGTGTTTCGCCGAATTAACGATCACGCCGAATCCCCAGTCCATGATGTGCTGAAACGTCTGGTCGAACAGGCCTTCGCGTTGCCGGGAGGTCATGGCGCGAACCGAATCCGACGTCAGTATTTTCGACGAGTTACCAGGTTTCGTTTGCAGAAGGTGACTGTAAAATCTGGCCAGCTCACGAACTGGACCACGCAGACTGCTGCCGGGGCGTGCGTGTTGCCAATTGCGTTCGTGATTCATAAACGGATGCGGCGCGGGGGCGATGTCGTGGGTGAGATGCATCAGGCCGATTTCATTTCGGCGGCTCGCAATGACGTCATCGGGCAACGCGATCCACGAGTTGTTCATCGCACAGGGATTCAAGATTTCCTCACGAACGAAAAGTTCCGGGGCACGGCCATCGATGCGCCGGATCAGTTCGCCGAGAATGAACCACGAGCCGAGAATATCATAACCGGCCTGTTCGCCGGGAACCCAGTCCGGATCGGGCTTCGCAGCGCAGACTCGCGCGATTGATTCGTCCCAGCTCAAGTGTTCCGGAACCTTGTCGCCCTCGCGGAATCCACCGGTGTGGGTGAGCAGATGCCGGACGGTGACGGCGTCTTTTCCGTTTTCGGAAAACTCGGGAATGATCTCGGGAATGCGCGTATCGAGCCGCAATTTTCCGCGTTCGATCAGCTGAAGAATCGCGACGGCGGTGACCGGTTTTCCTGATGAAAGCCAGGGCATCAGGTGAGTGGTCGTGAGCGGTTCACCGGGCGCATTTTCACCGACCGCGAGATCGAGGATCAGTTCGCCGTTCCTGATGATGGCGAGCTGTGCGCCGAGTTGCAGGCCGGCTTCGATGCCGCGTTCCAACGAGCGGAATGTTTTGGGAAAATTAGACATGAGATCAATCGCGTCACCCTTCAGACCCCACGTTCTTCGGGTGCCCAGATGAACTTGTGCATCTGAAGTTGAAAACGAACGGGCAACGCGTCGGCAATGATGCGGTCCACAAGCTCGCGCCGCGTGATCGGCGTCTGCCCGGCGGGCACCGGTTTCAACGACTTGTCCTGTTGCTCGGGTTTCAGCGGTGCCACCCACGAGAACAACGCGGGACAGATTGAAGCAAGTTCGTGTTCGGACAATTTGGACTTCGCCCATTCATAATCCTGTTCGGAGCCGATCACGAACTTGATTTCATCGGTGTCGTTGAGGTACAAAATATTTGCCCACAAGTTCCGTTCCACCTCGCCGCTGGACGGGCATTTCAAATCCATGATCCGACGGACGCGCGGATCGATTTTTGAAATATCGTGGGCTCCGCTGGTCTCGATCAGCACGGTGAATCCGTCGTCGCACAGCTGCTTCATCAACGGCAGCGCGTTGGGTTGAAGCAGCGGTTCGCCACCGGTGAGTTCAACGGTTGGTAATTTATGATTTGGGATTGATGATTTATGATCGGCGAAGGGCTTTGCCAGTCGGTGCACTTCGCCCAGCACGTCTTCCGTGGTTCGCTTCGTGCCCTCCTTGAACGCGTACGCCGTGTCGCAGTACGAGCAGCGGAGATTGCAGGCGGTCAGCCGGATGAAGACGCAGGGCAACCCGGCGAAGGTGCTTTCGCCCTGCAAACTCAGGTAGATTTCGTTGACGACCAGCGTGTCAGACATCGCGCGCATGGTAGGGAAACGCGGAAAGAAGGGAACCCGAAATCCGGTGTGGAGCTACCTCCTCGGCCACATGGCAATTGGCTGTGGCAAAATCGCGGTTCCGACGCCAATCGTCACCGGAAACGCGGTGCGACGTTGGTGGCCGGTCATTGCGGACGAACCCGGAAGTAGCGGTGTTGTCCGGACTTCGGAAACACGAACCGCTTGGTTTCCGGATTGGGAGCCAGGCGCCCGACAGTCGTCCATTCGAGGGGCTCGCTCAAACGGCCGGTGCTTTGCACTGTCACCGGGCGCAATATCGGCGGGAATTCAATGATCACCGATTCATCACTTTCATAGAAACCGAACGGGGGTTCGTCAACGGCCAGCAGGACCGGACGCGTGAATCCGATTCGTCCCGGAACGGACATCCGGCAACGGTAGCGCGCACCGTGATTTTCCGGTGTCGCGGTAAAGGTCAGACGGCCGGACGTCTCGCCCGGCAGATCGACGCCGTTTCGCTGCCACTGAAAACGGGTCGGGTAGCCATACCAGAATCCGACAGCGTCGATCATTACGACGGTTCCGTCCGGCACATATTTGGTTGGCGGCGAAGTCAACATGGTGGCCAGGCTGTCCGGCCGGACGTGATTTGAAACCAGCATTCCCGAGAACCCCGGGGTGCCGTCGGCTGGCACGGGATCACCGGAGGGAACCATGACGACGGATCCGTGATGCTCGGCGGCGCTGCTGAGAACGAGCAGCTCGAAGTAGTAGTCCGTGTCCGCCTCCAGAAACACCGGGCCGACGGTGTGCGGAGACTGGTTGACCGGCGCGTCGGTGACGTCCGGGAACCAAGCATTTGCCGGAGAATTTATCCGGCCTTCGAGGCTGGTGTAGTCCCGCAGTTGCTGGCCTTCAGGTTCGGCCACGATGGTTCGAAGCGTCGCCGTGGACGCGTTGTCATCCAGCCGGAACACCGCCGGGCTGGACGCCGCGAGATAGAAATCGTATTCGCCTGATACCGGTGCCTTCAACCAGCCGGACAACCGGTAGCCCGTTTTCGATGAGATGCCAAAATTGCGAATTTCAAAATCAACGTCTTCGTTGAAGTTCGGCCACATTTGCCGTTCAGGTGAGACTTCGAGATCAGCGAGCGTCGCGGCGCTGCCGAGGTGAAACTGTTCGGTCAGAACCCAGCCGGATTCCCATTTCCAGGCGGCGAACGGGGCCTGCCGAAGGGCGAAACCGCCGGGGTTAATATTAGGGAACTTTACCAAATAATCACGGCCCGGTTCCTGGGGAGAGGTGTGGAGGGTGACCAACCAGCCGCCCTGTGAAACTTCCACAGAGTAAACGTTGAGGCCGTCGATGGCATAGTTGGCGGGGTCGCCAATGCCCGAGGGAGGTTGGCCAAAACTGGATGATTCAAACTCTAGGAACACCCGGTTCAAACCCGGGCTGCCGGTCACCAGAATCGGATAACCAATTTCGCTGGGAGTGACGGAAATCACAGCGGTTCGGCTCGCAACGGTCGCTCCCGGGGCCGACACGAGGCAGCGAACCAACATCCCGTCATGGGCTTCTGCAAGTCGCGGCGTTGTGAATGATGTGCCATCGGCTCCGGCGACATCCACGCCGTTCGTCTGCCACTGATAAATTACCGGCAGGGCCTGACCTGACAACCCGGCCGCGCTGACCTGTAGGGTGAAGGTCACCATGGTCCCGGCGTCCAACCCGCTGTCTTGAGGTTCCGTCGAGAACCCAAACTGGATTCCATCCAGATTCGCCCAGGTGGCGATGACATCCCCACGCAACTGCGTAGGCGCAGGAGCGGGAACGGGAGCGCCGGGGGACTGCCAATTCACGTCCAGATAATCGCCATTACCACCGGCCCCCGTGAAGTAGGATTCCAAATAGTAACTCTGTCCCGCCTGCAATGGGATCTCGCCGGATCGGTTGCCGGGGCCTGCGGCCTCCCAGAAGTTACGCCCGCCACCCGGCGACGCGGTGGCATTCACGATGAGCTCAACATTCGCGGGGAAAGCGTCCGGGCTCAGCCACAATTCTCCTCCGGCGTAGCTGGCCACGGTGTAAAACTTGTAAACGCCGCTGTGCTGTGGAAAAACGTATCCCGATGTCCGGGCTCCGAACAGCCTGGCAACGGGCTCAATTTGAGGGTACGGAGTTTCCCAGCTGGTCAGATATTGTGACGACCCCGGCGAGTCGGGAAAAGTGTCCGCGTCCCGCAGGCTCGAAACGTCGAGATCCGCGATGGGGGAAAACCGTTCGTGAAGCACAAAACCATGGCTCAACACCCAGCCCGTGAAATGGCCCGGTTGGTTGGGGTTCGACAGGTTTGGCTGCTCGGCCAGATCGGCAACGCCTGAGGCGCGGACGGTATAGTTCACCCCGGGCTCGATGTCCCCGGTGCGCAATACGACGTTGATAAAACCGCCGTTCAGATAACCGCGCACTTCCGCTCCGGACACGGATAACGGCAGCTGGTTGTCGCTGCGCGTGATCGAATAGTTGAGTGCGTTGGTCGCGCTCGCGGCGGTGACCGGTTCATCGAAGACGAGCGTCACCTTGTCAAAGTGCCGGTCAGCAAACGTGCGGATGATTTGTGGCGAATCTCCGTCACGGCGCACGTTGAGGATCGCCTCGTCGCTCCACGTTTCACTGAAACGGTTCCGGACCCGCACGGAGTAATGCGCACCTTTGTCGCTGAGTCGCGTCGGGAATTCGAGAACGGCCGAGGTGGCGTCCACGATTCTGACGCCATTGCGGAACCACTGGTATTCAAATTCCGGCACGCCCGAGGCCTTCACTTGAAACGTCGCCAAGCGACCCTCAATCGCGTCGTCGTCCGCCGGTTGTGTGGTGATGACCGCCGGGCCGCCAAACCCGGACCCGTCCCAGGGGGCGAGGAATTCTCCGGGGACGGGTGCTTGTCCGTTTTGAACCGGTCGGGTGTCGCCGGGCATCACCCAGGTGACGTCGAGGTTGTCGCCTCCTCCGCCGTCGATCATGAACGCTTCGAAATAGTAACGCCGCCCTGCCTCCAGATGAATCGGTCCCACGGTGTTCGCGGAATCGTTCGCGGCGAGGCCCGGATCGCGATCGGGAAAATTCTCCTGGATCAGGCCGCCGGGCGCACCGGTGTTCCTCCGCCGGGTCGTGCTGGTGTAGTCGCGATACGGATTCCATTGAGGCTCCACCGCGATGGCAACCTTGTTGCCGGGATCGGGGTCCGTGCTGAGGTAGACGATCGCCTGATCATCCGCCGCCACGAGAAACCGGTATTCACCGGTCACCGGCGGAACGAGGTAGCCGATCAGCTGCGCGATGTAGTTGTCCGAGACGTTTGGTGGAATGCCCATCTCCGGACGGGTGGTCACGGTGCCCGGATTGTCCGGAAACCAGGCCTGATGGATTGGCGTGGTCGGATAATTGAGAGGCAATTGGTTGCCGAAATCGAGTCCGTACAGTCGCAACGTGATCGCGCCGTCCGCGAGACTGACGGCGACGGTCGAGCCGGGCAGGATTTCATTCGGCGGCGCGGCAAGATCGCGCACATTGCTCACGGTCACTTCGAGCGGTTCACCGGTCGGGAACCCGGACGTTTGCACGACCAAGGTCGTCAGGTTGGTTCCGTAAAGCAGGTTCAGCCCGGTGACTTCAAACCCGTGGCTCAGCGAATAGTTCGCCGGATTTGTGATCGTCGCCGCGTCCATTGGTTCGCTGAACGTCAGAAAAAATCCATCGGCCATTCCGGAGACTCCGGCGCTGACGATCTCGGGTCGCATCCGGTCGGCGGAAACGTTCAGCTCTTGATCAGCGGACAACGCGAATCCGTGCGGCGTTCCCACCAGCAACGTGAACACACGCCCGCCGTCGGCTTCCGTGACCTGGCCCAGATTCAGTGACGAGAGCCGCGCGCCTTCGATGAGCGCGCCGTTCTCGAACCACTGATACGCCACCGGCGGCGTTGCGCTGACATTGGGGGCGAGCACGACGTGCTGGTGTTCGCGAATCAGTCCCGTGAAGGGGAGGTCGATTTCTGGCGAACGCAGGGCCGCGCGGTTGACGCTCGGACGAAGTAGCTTTCCGGCACGAACCGCTGGACATACCGCAGCGGGACCGGGCGTTCGAGCACGTCGTCCGGTCGGAGCCACCCGACCTGCACGTGATCCCCGGGTTCGTCCTGTCGATGAAGGATCTCAAAGAAGTATTGTTTGCCTTTCTCCAAGGTGACCGGCACAGAGCGCTGGAATGCCTGCCCGTCGTAAACGTCCGGGGCGACCTTTGTTTGCACGCTCGCGATCAGCGCCTTGTTTTCAGGCTGATAATCTGCACTGAGATAGAAGTCCGCGCTGTCGTCGGCTGAAAGATAGAAAACATAATCGCCCGTGACCGGCGCTTCCAGATAACCGCGCATCCAGCTGCCGTAGTGGTTGGATGCGTTGGTGATCCCCTCGAGCCCCGTGCTGAACCAGTTCACCGGGACAATGTCGAAGGGCTGTTCGGGAAAGCTGGGGTCGGCCTGCAAATCCGACACGTGCGCCCCCTCAACGTTTGCGTAAAAAAACTGTTCCAGTTCGCCGGCCCGCGCCGTTGTGAAACTGAGTAACAATGTCAAAGCGACTGATCCAAGCCCGCTCCCTCTTACGACTCCGCTCATTATTCCATTCATCGCGATTCCTTTGTTTGGGTTTTTTGGCCCCGACGTGATCATCACCGCGGGAGGACACTGCAATCGTGTGTTGGGAAACTCCGCCGTATGGGGGGCAATCACCTCGTCTGGGAAACAGGATGACCTTAGCCCCGGCAATTCCACGACGCCACAGGAAATTCTTCGACGGGCAGGATAGCAGGATAGCGGCGCTTCTTGGACTGCGGTGGCGAGCAAAGCGCGACACCGCTTTCGCACGCGCGGTAAGGTTTCAAACTTTCAACCGCCCTGTCGGCCCAAAAGCGCCGTCTCCTCCCGCTCAGCGGGATCCGCCGGCGCAGTCCACGACAGACTCCGCCGTCCTCTTGGCTGGTCCGGTTGATGAAAGACTGGAGCGATCGTTGCTGCCGGCCACACGTTTTCAAACGCACTCTGTTGCCGGTGCGAGATTGACAATGTTTTTGCGAACCATTTTAACCATCAACCATGTCCGCCCGAATACAGTTCATCTACTATCTCGACGTCGTTTCCTCGTGGTGTTTTTACGCGGAACCGATGATCGCCAGGTTGAAAAACCGGTACGCCGACGACCTGGAATTCTCATGGAAGATCACGTTGATCGACGAGTCGGGCATCCCAACGTCGCGCGAGCAGGAAGAATGGTTTTATCGTCGCAGCGGACTGATGGTTCGGTGGTCGTACATGCTGAACTCGGGTTGGTACGAACACAATCTCAAGGAGTATCTCGCGCCCAATCTGGTGGCGGAAGCGGCGAAGGAATTTGGAATCCTGGACGACCGTGCGCGGCTCGCTCTCGCGCGGGCGGCGATGGTGGACGGCGAGAAAGTCGGGCGGCTTGACGTCTCGGTGAACATCGTGGCAAACGCGGTCGGGATCGATTCGGACGAGCTGAAGAAGGTGACGGGTTCGCCGGAAATTGAAAAACGGGTGCGTGCGTCGACCGAGGAATTCCACGCGCTCAAGGTCAGCCAGCGTCCGGCCTTCGTGTTGCAGAGCGACATCGGGGATCGGGCGGTTTTCTCCGGGCTGATCAATGAGCTGCCGTTGGTCGCGACCATCGATGCGATGCTGGCCGATTCACGGGCTTACCAGACGCATCGCGCCCACTTCGGCAATCCCCCGGCTTGAGCCGGAACCATGTAACTGGGATGGGGAGCGCACGCGTCCCGCCGAACACTTTGGGGGTTATCCGACGACAAACATCCTTTTGGTGAATTCAAGAGCGTCAGCCGGACGCCGTCGCCGGGACGGCGACGGCAGCACGCGGGACGCGGGACGCGGGCGCTCCCCTTTCAACTGCATCGCGTTCCGCCTGAGTTTCGTTACAGACCGGTCGGGTGATCGATGAAGGTCCAGCCGACGCGAAACTTCTTCGCGAGGTGTTCGGCGAGTGCGCGCACGCCAAATGTTTCCGTGGCGTAATGCCCGGCGTAGAGGATGTTCACTCCCAGTTCTTCCGCGAGTGCATATGTCCAGTGCGGGCCTTCGCCGGTGATGAACGTGTCGACACCTTCCTTCGCCGCGATCGCGACTTCGGCTCCCGCACCACCGGTCACGACCCCAATGGCTTTACAAGTAGCCGGCCCGCCCGGGATGACCGTCACCGGGCCACCGACCGCTTTTTCGAGACGTTGAACAAGGACGTCACGCTTCACGGTTACGGTGGATCTTAGACCCAGTGTCTGACCTTTCATCGTAAAGAACGGTTTCAAATTCTTGAGTCCGATGGCTTTGCTCAGCAGTGCGTTGTTGCCCAGTGTGGGGTGCATGTCGAGCGGCAGGTGGGCGCTGTAAACGGCGAGATTGTTGTCGAGCAACAACCGGAGCAGTTCATATTTCTTTCCGGTCCACGGAATGGTGGGCGACCAGAACAAACCGTGATGGACAAGCAGCAAATCGGCGTCGGCATCGATGGCTTTGTTGACGGTCGCGAGGCTGGCATCCACTGCGGCGGCGATCCGGTGAACGGTACCGTCGTTCTCGACTTGCAGGCCGTTGACGGCCCCCGGGTAGTCATCGATTTCGCCGATGCGAAGATGACGGTCGGTGTATTGAACCAGTTGGGAGAGGGAGGTGGTGGCCACGTGCTGAGCAAACCAAAAACGCCGGTCCGCGCAAAGCTGTTTTGCCGGGAGGATCCGAGGAGGAAGTGATCAGTAATCAGTGAGACAGTAGAATAGTGAACTGTCGTCGGTGTCCTGGGTTCGACTTTATCGCGTCATTCCTTTGTTCAAATTCCTTTGCCATTGGGGACTGGTGGCCGCCGGGTGTGCGTTTGCGGCACCCGGGAAAAGCTGAAATTCTTTCCTGCCTCAGGGTTGCTTGTCCAGCAGGGTGTCCCAGTCGGATCGCACGCGGATGGGGGCGAATCTCGGCTCCGTCGCCATCGTCTCGCGCAGGTTCTTTGCGCCCGGATCGGTCTTGAGCCGGAGGTCGCTGAGCAGCACCGACCGTTTGAGGTTGGCGATGGCGGGCTCGATTTCCTCGAGGGAGGCCTGCAACGCCGAAAGATCGTACCACGCCTCGGGGCTCTGCGGGTTGACCTCGGTCAGTCGGACGAGTGCCAGCTTCATCATCGGGATACTTTGCAAGTCGCGCGCGAAGAGCGCCATCTGGACGGCCATGTCCCCGTTGATGTTGGGCTGGGCGAGCACGGTGTTGATGACGTTCAGCACCTCGTTGGTCTGCTGCATCTGCAGCAGCACGGTGATGACCGGCTGAATGTTGGACATCTCCAGCGGGTTGCTCTGGAAATTGGAGACCAGCGCATCAAACTTCGCCTGGGATTCGGGGACCTTGCCCTGTCCCAGCTGATAACCCTTGAGCGTGTTGACCAGATACTGGAACTGTTCGTTATTGGGATCGATCAGCAGGGCGGTTTCAGCGATGCGGAGGGCGTCGTGCAGACGGCCAGGCAGGTTGACGAGCAACGAGGAGTACTTGAACGCGGCCTCGGGGCTGTACGGGCAGAACGCGAACGACTGCTTGTAGGCGAACTCGGCCTCCCGCAACGCGCGGTGCTGGGCGGGGCTGCCCTGCGGCGCCTCGCCGGCCTTGAACGTGTAGAGTCCAGCGATGCCGCCGCGCAGCTTGCTGAACGATTTCTGGGCCTGATCGTTGCGGATGAATTTACGGTCGCCCTTGAAGTTGGTGAAATCGCGCCGGATGAAGACCTCGTTCACCCAATTGCAGATTTCGTCGACGCTCGTGTCCTCATGGATCCAGTTGCCGATGAGCCGATCCGAGTATTCTTTCCAGAAATAGCGGTCGCGCTGATAGATCTCCTCCGGGAACTCGCCCGGCATTTCGTGATTGATCTTCATGATGATGCCGAACGGCGTCAGGTAAGGGAACATCCAGTCAAGCGGGAAGCTTTCCTCGATGTAGAACTCGTTCGTCGGGTTGTTGTCGAAAATGACCTTGCACAGCAGCGCGTTGATCGCCATGACGGACACCTGTCCGGCCACCTGAATCTTCTCCTGGTTCCCGTCGCGGACGATGTCGACCTGTTCGCCCGATCTAAGTTGATTGAGCTTCTTGCGCCGAGCCGCGTCTCCCAGGTAGGTCTCGAAGCACACCTTGGAATCCGTCGGCGTCGGCGTGTAGATCTCGTTCGGCGGATAGACACCCTCCGCGCGCCGTCTCGCCTCGATGCGTTCGCCCATGCCGATGAAGTAATCATCCAGCGGCTTGCCGATGATGCGGGCGAGGATGTTGGTCTTCACGTTCAGATCACGCTCATCCAGCGGCCGCAACAGGTCCTGGAAGAACGGTGGGTCGATCTGCGTGCTGCGGTTATAATGCGCGCGGATGTAGCTCAGGTAGGTGTGATCCGCGAGCGCGTTCTGGGTGATGATGTAGACATCGCGCCGGTCGAAATGCGGGTCGCGGCGATCCTCCGGCTCGGTGAAGCTTTCGCAGAAGATCATGTAGGTCGGGCAGAACCGGCCGGGGTCCGTTCCGCCGAACAGGATCGCGTCCCTCGCCATCTCCGGATAGACCAGCTTCGCGCTGTCGGGATTCGCGAGCAGCGTCTCCCGAACGGCGGGGTCGTAGCTCAGGGAGCCGTCAGGCGCGGTGAACGGCGGGGTGAACATGTCGTGCCCGAACCAGAAACCGAACAGGTGTCCGCGCTGCTCGTTGGCGGCCCAATGGGCCATCACGGAATAGAGTGGAGCGACTGCGACGACCGCCATGAACGCGACGAGTGGCACCTGCTTTCTGAAATAGAGCATCAGGCCGGTCAGCAGGACGGTGATCACCAGGCCGAAGCAGGCCCGGAACATGTCGAGCGGGAACGCGGTGGAGATTAGTACCCAGACCACCCCATAGAGGGCGAGGGTCGCCGCGATCGCGCCGCCGACGAGCAGGAACTTCCGGTAGCGGTGATAGTCCACGACCAGCATGGATCCGATCAGCGCCACACCGTAGCCCACGCTCATCGCCACCATCACGTGGGACGCCGTGAAGAACACGCGGGTGAGATCGACGCTCTGATTGTCGGACTTCGGATTCAGCAGATAGATCAACAGCAGCGAGAGGCAGGTGTAAATGGCGATCTGGCCGATCAACCACGCGCGTTCGCGGGCTTTCATCAGCCCGAGGAAGGCCAGCGGCAGCAGGGCGATCAACAGGAAGACCAGGTTGAATTCGCTGACCAGTCCGTTGAGGAGCATGAAGATCTGATCGAGGAACGCCAGGATGCTGTCGGTGGGGTTGGTCTTCTCATACTGCCCGCGGGTGAAGGCGTGGATGAACCCTTCGACCGTGCGCGGATAGCCCCAGTTCATCGGCGGGTTTGTCATCGATGAAATCGGCATGAAGATGTAGAAACTGGCACCCGCCAGAAAGGACACGCCGCACAGCAGCGGGGAGAAGAAATCCCAGACGGATTTCCACGTCTCCCGGAACAGCCACCAGGTTGCAGCCACGAGACCGATTCCCGCGATCACGAACAGAAACACGCCCGCCGACGCGAGATGAATGAAACCGGCCATCAGCGCGGGAATCAGGATCAGGTAGCCGATCATTCCGTAGCCGACGAGATCCCGGACCAGTTCGATCGGGCGTTTGCGGGTTTGATACAGCAGCCAGCCGTAGCTGATAAGGGAGATAATGCCCACCACGTGGAAGATGACCTGGATCGGCGTGTTGCCCGCGAAGAGGTCGACGGTCTTGGTCGCCTTGAGCAACGCGCCGAACAGGTAGGCCAGCACATTGCCGAGCAGGAGGTCGCGGCCCAGTTTCGGACGGCCCAGGCAGATCAGAACTTCGACGCCCATCGCCGCGCAGATCAACGTCTGGTGGTTTGTGAAACAGATGCCGAACAGGAAGAACGCCCAGAAGAGCCAGCGCGCGCGTTCCGGTTCGTACAGCCAGCGCATGAGAAACACCAGCGTGGCGACCAGCGACAGCACGCTCAACGTGTAAACTTCCACGATGACCGCCTGGCTCCACACTGTTCCGTTGAAGCCAAGGAGCATGCCGGCCACCCAGCCCGCCACGATGCAGATCAGATTCTCGGCCTTTCGATCAATGTTCTTGAAGGCGTCGATGCTCTCCAAAATCATGCTGCTTCCGCGCGACGCCATCAGCGCCAGAAAGCCGCTCGCGAACGCGCCGGCCACTGCGGAGGACAGGGCGACCCGCCAGGCAATGTTTGAGAACGGGACGATCACGGTGAACAGCCAGGTGTAGATCGTCCAGACCGGGTAGCCCGGCGGATGCGGCACGCCGGCGTAATAGGACCCCACCGCCAGTTCGCCGGAATCCTCGAGCGTCAGGTCCGGTGCGAGGGTGAGATAGTAGCCGATCATTACGAGCAGCGTCGTGACGCCGAAGCTGATCCAGTCACAACGGCGGAAGAACGGCGGTTTTCGCGCGGGCGGCGCAATTGAATCTGCCGGTTCGTTTGACGACGGCTTCGCCTCTGCGGTTGCGGACGGCGCGGGTTTCGGATTCCGGTCCCCCCTGAAAGGCTTCGATTTTTCCTTACTCATTACGTGATCAATCAAACAAACTGTTGGTCATGGAAAGCATGACCGGCAAAGTCCGCACAGTGGAAAGGGCCGCCGTCCCGTTTGTCCATTCAAAAGTTTCCCGCCCCGGGCCGTTGTGCTCGCTGTGAATCCAGCCCGGCGTGTAAGCGGACAAATTCCGGTTGCTGAGGCTCGACGCCGCGAACATCGCAGGCGAAAGCACCGACGAGGCGATCCCGGCCGCCGACCGGTCCACCGCCAGCTGCACCACGACCACACACAGACTCGCCGCCGGTGCCAGCCAGCCCCAGCGGGACCAGTGAAATGGCGGTGCCGCATCAGACCGGCTCCCGAAGATCCGGCGCTCAAGCCCGGGCGAAGGGCGGCGCGGTTTCCATGATTGCATCTGCGGTTCCGGTTGATTCCAGTGGTTCGGTTTCATCAGATTTCAGACAGGTTTTAAGTTTCTTCATGCCGTAGCGGTATCGCCCGGCCACCGTGTTCGGCGAAATGTCGAGCAGTCCGCCGATCTCTTCAAACGTGTGGCGGTGCCAGAACTTGAGCACGATCACCTCGCGTTGTTCCCGGGGCAGTTCGGCGAGGCGGCGCATGGCCTCGAGTTCCTGCGCGGATTCTCCTGGCGAACGCTCGAACCAGCGGCGGGATTCGAGTTCCCGGCGGACCCGGGTCCACAAACTGCGGCGGAAATTCAACGCGCGGTTCCGGAACGTCCGCACGCAATAATTCGCGGGCTGGTCGGGCGGCTCCGTCAGTTGCAGCAGCGCGACAAATGTCTCCTGCACAACATCCTCCGCCTCGCCGTGCGACAGCCCGAGCGCCCGCCCGTACAGGATCAGCCCGGCAGCTTTCTGTTCATACAGCGTCTGGCACCACGCTTGATTCGATTGTTGGTCGGAGTCCAAGTGTCAACCAGTGGACACCGCTGGTGCGCGAATTTGTATAAATTTCTTGGAAAAAAATTTGGAATGCCGGGCGCAGAAAAAGACTCATGGAAGTCGAACTTCGACCTCCGCGCGGTCCGCGAAGGGCTGTGAGAGTCCGGGTTTGGCAATCGTTCTGAGCGTTCGAATCCGCGTCCGGCGGGCGGCGGCGCGCGCGGAGCGACGCGACCCTACCTGGCGAGCCGGGTGGAACCGGCGGTTCGTCCGTCGTCTTCCTGCCCCACGTTTTTAAACACACCTCGATCAACCGCTCGTGTTGACGGACGAAATAACGCGTCGTCGCCACGGCGAAACAACCGGGCACAACGATGCTCGCGACGAACAGCCGGCGATCATCACGCCGCGCGGCCTCAGCGGTAAGCTCCATCAACGGTTCCATCACCTATCCGGTGGGTTGACGAGGTGCCACCACCGAAATGCCTGCTCCGAGAATAGCCCGGCACTTCAGTGCTGGGAAACATGCGGGGAAAACGGGCAAAGTCCCGTCAGGGACGGTAGAAGCCCCCCGAACCATTCTTCCGTCACTGACGGGACTTGGTTCGCGGGAGCGCGGTGTTCCCGGCGCTGAAGCGCCGGGCAATTTTCAGCCATCGGCTTGACGGGGTTTTAGTTTTGCAGCGAACCGCGCTTTAGCCGGAACTGCAGTGGGAACAAACGCCCCGCTACGGAGGCAACATCCCGACTATGGCCGCGAGCCAGATCGTTGACGCAACACGCTGATTGACAGGAAGAAATCGGGAGCGTAGGCATTTGAAAATGAACACGGAAAGAGGAGCCCAATCCGGAGTTGAGCTCATGAAGTCCTTCCGTGATAAGCGCGGTTGAACCGCGCTTATTAAACTGTTAGGCGACTCGCGCATCCAACACCGATATGCAGACAATCATTCAAGTAATCTCAACCAGAACACAATCCCTGCGAGACGTGATCGTAAATGACAAGCAACTGGAGCGCTACGACCTCGTCGTTTCCGAGCAGAAGCGTCAGACCCGATCCAAAGGCTGGGCGAAGCTTCACATGCCCGGCGCGCAAGGAGCTATCAACCTCGAGTGGCATGGAGCTTCCCAGACTCTTATTTGTCGTGTCGTTACACGGGGCGGAGAGCCACACACGATTACGGGAGCATTCACGACTTACCTTCTCGCGCGTCAGTCCAAGAAGATACATTCTATCCAGATTATTCCCGGATGAGGCCTGCGACTAACCAACCGTCGCCTAACAACAAAGGTCGTGTTGCTGCGGAGCCAGCAAACACACCTCCTGGTTGAACACCGCGAGGTCGCCTGTGCGACCCGTTCACACATCGCGAAGCCATCTGGCGGGATCTGCGGAGCAGAACCACCCCGACAAGTGAGCGCGGATTCCCTTATGCGTTTTTCGGTTCTGGGAGAAGGGTTTGAAGTTGGCGACTGCGGTTGAGCAGGACCGGGAAGATCGAGGTCGGACGAGGCCGATGGCCGGTGGGGTGAGATGGCCGGGTTGGCGGGAAGATTTTTGAGAAGGAACCGAGGTCCTGCGGGGAAGTGGAGGGAGGAGTGAACAGGGACCCCCGTTGCCGTGATGGATTTGTTCAACAAATCCGTTCACTTCAAACCGGCTGCCACCCGTGAGGAACGTCACGTCCGCGTGCTTCGCCTTGTTCGCCATGTTTGATCCGTACAACCGCACATCCGTGGGTGCGTTCGCGTAGATCGATTCCGCCGCCGCCAGACTGGATACCAGCACGCAATCCTTCAGCGTCAGATTCTCCACACCCTCGAGCCAACCTGCTTCGGCATAAATCTTTGTTCCAGTTCTTGGTTTTGAAATTCGTGTCAATTTGTTGGGAGGCCGAACTTCGGCTTCGCGTAAAACCGTTTTTGCGTTCTCCGTGCCTTTTTGTAGCCAAGTGGTTTTCGGCATCTGTGTTCATCAGCGTCTATCTGTGGTTAAATTAACCCAGTCAATCCTCTCCGTAGCGGCGCCGAGTCTGAATCATCCGGAAAGTTTCCGTTCTGTTGATTGAACTTTGAGCGGAAACCGTCCTACCCTGTGCACACACCAACTGATCCGCCTATGAACCGACGACAATTTCTCAAGACAACCGCCGCCACCACGGCCCTCGGCGCAACGGTCCCGACCGCACTGTTTTCCGCAGAAAATCCACCGACGACACCGGACGTTCTCATCGGTTCACAATTGTACGGGTGGGGGCAGTATTACCAACGCGCGGGCAAGGACGCGTCCGAACATTACGACGAGATTTTCTCCGCGTTACGCGACGCAGGTTATGATTACGCCGAGGGCAACCTCGATTCCGGCGCGCCCGAAAACAACTCCGTGTTCGCGGAGAAGCTGAAGGCAAAGGGATTGCGGCCGGTCAGTCTTTATACCGGCGGCGCGCTGCACAACGACCGGGCGGAAATCACTGTGGAGAAAATAGTGCTCGCGGGGAAAGCGTGCAAGGAGGCGGGCTTTCAGGTGATCAACTGCAACCCGGAACCGATCGGCCACGAGAAAACGGATGCCGAGCTGGCGACGCAGGTCAAGGCGCTGAAGCAACTGGGCGGGGAGTTGAACAAGATCGGGATCAAACTGGGCATCCATCACCACACGCCGGCGATGGCGAGCGGCGCACGCGAGTTTCACCATAATTTTGACCAAACGGAAGCGGGCACGGTCGGTTTTTGTTACGACGTCCACTGGGTGTTTCGCGGTGGGGTGCAACCGGCGGACGCGCTCAAGCAATACGGTGATCGGGTCGTCTCCTGGCACTTGCGGCAGAGCAGGGAGGGTATCTGGTGGGAGGATCTGGCGACCGGCGACATCGACTACCCGAAGGTGGCGGAGTACGCGCGGAAAAACGGACTGCCTCCGCTCTACACCGTGGAACTGGCGATCGAGCAGGGCACGAAGATCACGCGCGGCGTCGTGGACAATCACGCTCGAAGCCTGACGTTCGTGCGTGAAGTGTTCGTCGCGTAGTCCTCCCTGATTACAGCCACCACCACGCCAGCAATCCCGCGACGGCCAGGGCAGGCAGGAAATCACCCAGTGCGACTTTCTTCGCTTCAAACACGATCAACGTCGTGCAGACCACGAGCAGACCTCCGGCGACGTTGATGGCGGGTAGGATCGCCGGGTCGTGAAATTGTTGCACCAGCCAGATCGACAGCAGAGTGATCGTTCCTTGAATCGCCAGCACCGGCAGCGCCGCGAACATCACGCTGACACCGAACGTTCGTGCGAACGCAAAGGCGGCCAGGCCGTCCATCAGGGACTTTACTGCGAGCGTTAGAAAATTTCCCGTCATGCCATCCTGCATCGGACCCAGCACCGATAATGGGCTCACACAGAACAGAATCGCGCAGGCGAGAAAACCGTCGTTGAACGTACGCTGTGACGAATCCTGCTGCACCTTTGCGAACAACCCTCCGGCGTATTGGCCGAGCCGGTTCATTCCAGCCTGGATGTGCAACAGCTTGCCGATGGGCCGGCCGAGCGACGTGCTGAGCAGTGCGATGCCGAACAGCCCGAACTTTGCGCCGAAACCCACTTCGCGCAGACCCTCCCAGACCATCACAAAGCCGGCGATCACGATCAGAAAACCGATCCACTTGCGCAGCTGTTTCTGGGTGTTGACGGGGAGATCCTTCGAGATGATGAGTCCGAGCATTCCGCCGACGATGATCGCGGCGACGTTGATGGCGGTTCCGATTCCGGGCACAGCGTCACTACATCACCCCCGGAGACCGGGGGCAAAGTGTTTCCGACATCGTGCGGGGAAAAATTAGCCAGCCTCGCTGAATCCGCCGATTGTGAAATCTCACCGTTGCTTATCGGTGTTTACTCTGCGTCCAATTTTTTCCGGATTTGCCGGTGCTCTTTTTCTTTTTCTCTTTCATTGACCGGACGCCCGCGTAGGCTGCCGTTCCATCAGCTATGAAAACATTTTCAATCGCCTGGTGGAATGTGGAAAACCTGTTTGATGTGGAGAATTCACCCGCCCGTTCCGACAAGCTCAGCCGGACGCTCAAGGGCGAACTCAAAGGATGGACTGACGCGATCCTCAGCCGGAAGATCGCGAATCTCGCGTCCGTCATCCGGCAGTTCAACGGCGGGGCGGGTCCGGACATTTTCGGCGTGTGCGAAGTCGAGAACCAGCCGGTGTTGCAGCGGCTGGTCGACGCACTCGCGCCGCTCGGTCGCAATTATCTGATCGCGCACGACGACATGTCGGATTCGCGCGGCATCGACGTGGCATTCATCTACGACGGCGACAAGGTGCTCGCGGAGGACACGTTTTCGCACACGATCCAGAAGCGGACCGCCACCCGCGAGTTGTTCCAGGTAAATTTCAGGACGACTTCGGGCCGGCTGCTGGTCGTTGTCGGAAACCATTGGCCCGCCCGGATGAGCGGCGTCTACGATTCCGAGGCCTACCGGATCATCGCCGGAGAAACCCTCGCGTATTTCAACTCCCGTATTGAAGAGATCCACGGCGATGATACGCCGATTCTCGCGATGGGCGATTTCAACGACGAGCCATCCAATCGCTCGCTCACCGATCACGCGCTGAGTGAGCGGAACCGGACGCGCGTGTTGTACGCGAACACACCGAAAATGTTGAACCTGATGTGGCCGCTGATGAGCCAGGGAATGGGGACGTACTACTACCACAACGAACCATCGATTCTCGATCAATTCCTCGTGTCGGGCGGATTCCTTAAATCAAAGTCGAAGTTCAAGGTTGTCGACGGTTCCGTGGAAATCGTGCAGCGACCGGAAATGATCGAAGCCGGTCGGTATCCTGTGCCCGTCCGGTTTGGCCGACCGGCCAGCGGATTAAATCAGAACGGCTTCAGTGATCACTCCCCGATCACCATGTCGATCACGGAGAGCTGATGGCCGATGTGCAGCGCCGGCCAGCAGCAACTCACGAAACCATGGGCAGCTCGGGAATAACGACCGACGGAGCGACTTCTTACTGGAAATCTTTATGAAAAAGACTCTCCTCATGCTCGCTGCTTTCGGCCTCCTGTTCGGTGGTGCTTTGGCTTGTTTCAGTCCGTCACCAACGAAGGATAGTACATCCCCCATCAACAAACCCGTTGAACAGGCCCAAGACTCTCGCTCCTCGAAACAGCATGACGCTTGAGGAGGAAGAGCGGGAGATCGGGTCGGTGCTCGATGCGGCCTGGAAACGGTTGCCGGATCTCGCTCGTGGTCCCACCCAGTTTCTCGGGCGACAGTACGCCGGTTGCGGTGCGACGATTGGTGCGATGCCCAAGTGCGACTTCGCATGCACCGGGTGTTACCTGAACAAGGAGGCCAATCGCGTTCGCCCGCGCTCGGTGCCGGAGATCAAGCAACAGCTTGATCAGATCCGCGCGTGGCTCGGTCCCGGCGGCAACGTCCAGATCACGGATGGCGAGGTTTCGTTGCGTGATGAACGTGAGGTCACGGAGATGATTCGATACGCGCGTGAGATTGGGCTGGTGCCGATGCTCATGACGCAGGGAGAAACGTTTCGTCGCCGGTCAGGTTTGTTGGAGCGATTGATGGAGCGGGGCGGGCTCAGCGAGATCAGCATTCACGTGGACAGCACTCAACGGGGTCGACGGGATCACTTCGCGAACGCGCGAACCGAGGAAGAATTGCACGAACTGCGCGGCGAATTTGCCAGCATGATCCGATTGGCACGGGAGCGAACGGGGCAACGACTGGAGGTCGCTTCAACGGTCACCGTCACGCGCGATAATCTGCGGGAGGTCCCTGAAATCATTCGCTGGTTTCTGACCCATGCCGATGCGTTCAAGATGGTCAGCTTCCAGCCGCTGGCCGAGGTGGGGAGAACCGATCCAGCGTTGCGAGGCGTTCATCCCGATGAGCTTTGGGATTGCATTTCAGAGGGTGCTGGCAATCCGGAGATTCGAAATGGCGAAGGATGGCTCGGGCATCCTGACTGTTCCCGATTCGTGCAGGGGCTCGCTATGAGGGAATCTTCGGGTCCCCGGTTCGAGGTATTGTACGATCGGAATAATCCTGCCGAGATGGCCGTGCTCAGTGAGTTGCTCGACCGGCTGGGCGGCATGTCGTTTCGCCTGGATGACCGGCCCAAAGTAATCCGACGGCTTGCGCGAATCGCGTCAAGGCACGGATGGTTCGTGATCACCCGGTTGCTTCCGCGTGTCTTGAAATTGTTAAGCCGTGTTCGATCTGTTCGCGCGAATTATTTTTGCATCGTGAGCCATCATTTCATGAGTCGCGATGAACTGGAAACACCACGAGGTCAGGAACGGCTGGATGCTTGCGCGTTCAAAGTGCCGGTGAACGGTCGGCTAGAAGCCATGTGTTCCGTCAACGCGTTGGGACTTCGTGAATCGTTCTATGCAGAGACGGAAACGAAAGATCTAGCGCTGTTGTGAAACAGGTTCGGCTTTTTCGCAGCGTTGGGCGCTGTCACTGCCATCGGCTGGTTGAAACGGAATGATCGCAGGTTGGGGTTGAGTGAGAACGAATTTTGGACGGCGCTGTGGCTGATGGTTCTGAGTGTCGCCGTTGCCCGAATGGGTGAGGTGGCCGTAGCGCCGATTCGTGTGTTGGGCGGGGCGCCCACCACTGCACGACGGACGCGCACGCGCCCCTTTTCCTCGTCCAAGTATGATGGGTGCAACTCCGGGTGGAGCGCTATTTCTTCCATTCGTTCAACGCCCAGTCGTAGTCCGTGTATTCGATTTCTACGCGGGCGGCCTGCTTCAGTTTCGCTCCGTCAGCTTCGGGCAGAAACGGTTGAACATAGTTCTCCAGTGATCCCGTTGAACCGGTGAAGTCTTCCTTGTACCACTTGAAAATTGGCGACAACCAGAGCGTATTCGAATCCGCTTCGAATCGGTTTTTGTTCGCAGTCGAAAGAAACAGCCGGGCCTGGTTGTTCAATTGTTGATCGAGCTTCGCCGCCACATACGGTTCGCCGCGCAGAGGTGGGCAACTCATCGCCGCGCAGACGAGCGCAAAGTGAATGCGTGGTTCGTTGAAGTCCTTTCGGATGATTTCGTTTTCCAGATGATCCAGCGTCATGACGTCGCCGCCGAAGCGGACGCCTTCGATCCGCCAGGCGGCGCCGGGCAGGAAACCAATCTTGCGAATGCTCTTGAGCGGGTAGTGATCAACGATCAAACGCAACGTTTGCGCGTTGTAGAGATTCAAATACAAGGCGAGCCGTTGCGCTTCCGTCCACTTCTTGAAATCACCCGGCGGTACCGACGCCAGTTCCTCCAGATAAGCGTCCAGTTCCGACGGATCCGTCTTCAATCCGGCATAATCGACGAGGGAGTGCTTCGCGTGGTCTTTCAGCACCTTCGCAAATTGCGCGTGGAACTGATCAAACTCGGCCGCCGGTATTCGGGATCCAGCAAACAGGATTGTGGCCAGAAAAATAGTTTGTAGCGTGCGGTTGGTCACTTTACTGGGAGAATTGGGCGGGGGAGATTATTCCGTCTCGCGACGCCGGCAGTACCCGGGCTGAGGGGCAACTGATTTTTGGACCATCTTTGGTTAGTTGTTAGATGGGTTTTTGGCTTCGAATTGGGCCGGGGTTTGGTCGTCGAGGGAGGAGTGTTTGCGGTGGTGGTTGTAGTAGGATTCGATGA
>Ga0335398_10002759_pt1 | contig 26969 bp, 28 predicted proteins | sample BON03_FD_205742 | JGI IMG/M metagenome (GOLD analysis project Ga0335398, IMG submission 205742) | Freshwater microbial communities from Lake Bonney liftoff mats and glacier meltwater in Antarctica - BON-03 (spades assembly) (version 2) | ecosystem: Environmental > Aquatic > Freshwater > Ice >... | reverse complement strand
GCGAAATGAACAGTTTGCTATCATTACCCAACTGATAATGAGCACACAAAGTCCAATCATCAGCATTGATTGCAAGAAAAAGGAGCGACTCGGCAACTTGTACCGCGAGGGCAGGTGCTATTGCCAGGCTCCTATCAAAGTGTATGACTACGAATATCTCTCGGAAGGCAGAGTGATTCCTCACGGCATCTATGACCTGCAAGCAGGGGATACATTTCTATTGGTAACAGTGCCGAAACCGCAGATTTCGTCGTAGACAATTTGCGCTGGTGGTGGACTGAGAACGGTATCCACCTGTACCCGGATGCCACCAATATCTACCTCCTGTGTGATGCGGGGGGAGCCAACTCTTACCGCCACCATATCTTCAAGGACAAGTTGCTTGGCCTGGCCCAGGAATTGGGGGTGTCACTTATCATCAGCCATTATCCGCCCTACGCCTCCAAATGGAATGGCAGCGGCCAACCGTCCTATCGAACACCGCCTCTTTTGCCATGTGCATCAGGCCATGAGTGGGGTGGTCTTCTCTGATTATCAGACTGTCAAAGAACGTATGGAGGCTACTTCTACCAAAACCGGACTCACTGTTGTCGTTCGGCTTAACCTACAAGATTATCAAAAGGGTATCAAGGTCGATAAGACCATCAAAGAGGACAAACGTATTCAATATCACCCTAAGATACCCGATTTGAACTAATCGAATACATCAGGCTGAATGGCACGTTCGGCCCCGAAATTATTGAGCAACTGAGCGAAAAATGGAACATTCTCATTAACTTTATGTTCATCAGTTCCCCCAGCGATCGGTTCTCTCATCGGGTATCTGATTTGGGAGGTGTTCGATTAATTATTTAAGAAATAATATCCGGTAAGAAATTATCAATGTACATCTATTGACAAATCCCATGTTGACGATTTACCCTGCCTCAGCGGCAGATTACCCAACGATACAACAAATTGCTCATACAACCTGGCCCACCACCTTCGGCGAAATTCTGTCTCCCGTTCAGATAGAGTATATGCTGGACTGGATGTATAGCCTACCGGCTTTACAGGAACAGGTGGAGAAGAAAGGACATCGTTTCTTACTGGCAAAAGAAGAAAAGGAAGGACTTGGCTTCTTGTCCTACCAGCTATTCTACCAAGGTAATCCCGTTACCAAAATCCATAAGATATATGTGCTACCCACTACTCAGGGGAAAGGAGTTGGTAAGCACTTACTCGAACTGACCTCTGAAATTGCATTAGAGGCCAAAAATACCACTCTCACCCTGAATGTAAACCGGTATAATAAGGCCATTGAATTCTATAAGAAAATAGGTTTTGAGATTATTGGACAAGAAAATATTGACGTCGGGCAGGGGTTTTTGATGGAGGATTATATATTATAGAGGCAGCTTTTCTGATTTTGTGAGCCATACTCTAACGTGTGTATGATACGTCTCACCACTAAGTAGCTGACAGCTATTAGCTTGTAGCTGTTACCTTTTTGTAAATATTTGATATATAGAATATTAGCCAGTAATTTGACTAAATTAATAATACAAACTAATTATGCATTAGTACTTATTATTAAATAAGTTTAACCAAAAAGGTAAAAAAACCGGGTGGATTTACATCAAAATTCCGGCGAATATGGCCGAAGTGCTAAATCCGGGCGTCAAAACTTCTTTTCGGGTCAAGGGCAAGATTGATCATTGTACCATCCGGCAAATTACTCTGTTACCCATGGGCGATGGTAGCTTTATTCTACCTACCAATGCCGCAACCAGGAAAGCTATTCGGAAGCGGGACGGTGCTTCGGTAGTAGCTGAATTTGAAGTGGACGACTCCCCTGTACAATTCTGAGAAGACCTGATGGAATGCCTCGGCGATGTACCACAGGCACTCGCCTACTTTGAAACGCTACCCAAAATTATTTTTCCAAATGGATCGAAAGCACCAAAACAACGGATACCCGTGTCAAGCGGATTACGCAGGCAGTACAGGCGTTATCGATGAAGATAGGGTACTCCCAAATGGTCCACTATTTTCGTAAGAAGGCAGAAAAATAGCCCACCTGAACATCAGGTAGGCTTCTGTAAGTTTCTAGAAATTACGATTATTTACTGCCCTACCCGGCGTCCCCGTTGAGTTTCGCTCTGACGATTCACCTGGTTGAGCAGGTCTTTATTTACAAACAGGCGGGCACCTACCCCCATTTGCATATCAAAAACGTTACCATTGTACATAAACTTTGATTCCTCCATCGTTTCGATGAAGTATTGATTTCCTTGTAAAAGAAACCTCATTCCTTCCCGGTCTTTTTGGGTATCGTCAAACGATACGTTCAAAGTACCCCGGTCGGACCGCATAATGACCCCCGGCGTAAAAGGACGCACGTTGATGGTCTGCACGGTTTTACCATTCTGAATACTTATCTGGCCTTCTGCATCCACACTGATATCATTAGGGTTGATGCCTTGGCGCTTGATGGCTACCTGTTTGTCGTTGTAAAATTGCACTTTAGAAAGGGGAATACCTGCTCCTTCAAGATCTTTCCGAAGCTCTTCGGTAAAGACTGTGAAATTAGTAAAGGGAACCGTGGCTGGCGCACAGGCTGATAAACTCAGAACAGCGAACACTACAATAATAATGGATTTAGTCAATTTCATTTTCAGGGAGATGATTTCTTAACGACAAAAATACTAAAAATGACTTACCGATACCAACTGATCAGAACTACATACCTGGTTGCTGTCAATCTGTCAGCGATTTCCACATATTTTTGTATTGGAACGCAATTTTAACTGACGTATTGCAGGTAAAAATAATTTTATAAAAAATAAATCATTAAGCCTAAATAAGTATGGAACCAGTGGTACAAGAGAAAGGAACTCTCAGCATTCACACCGAAAACATTTTCCCGATCATTAAGAAATTCCTCTACTCCGATCACGAGATTTTTCTTCGGGAGTTGGTTTCTAATGCGGTTGATGCGAGTCAGAAGGTAAAACAACTCAGCTCGTTCGGTGAGTTTAATGGTGAACTTGGTGAGTTAAAAGTGAGCGTAAAGCTTGACAAAGAGGCCAAGACCATTACAGTGAGTGATCGTGGCATCGGTATGACCGGCGACGAGATCAAGAAATATATCAATCAGATTGCTTTCTCGGGAGCGTCGGAATTTGTTGAAAAATACAAAGATAAAGGTGATACTAACAATGCCATAATCGGCCATTTTGGCTTAGGCTTCTACTCGGCCTACATGGTGGCCGAAAAAGTAGAAATCATCACCCTTTCCTACAAAGAAGGCTCCGAAGCAGTACGTTGGGAATGTGATGGTTCTACCGAGTTTTCATTAGGCCCCGCCGACCGCACCGGTCGCGGTACGGACATCATCCTGCACATCGCCCCCGATTCGGAGGAGTTTTTGGAAGACTACCGCTTGCGCGGTATCCTCGAAAAGTACGGTAAGTTTCTTCCGATCGAAATCGAGTTTGAAGATAAGATTATAAACAACCCAAACCCGATCTGGACTAAGAATCCTGCGGACTTGCAGGATGAAGACTACGTAGCTTTCTACAAGGAGCTTTATCCTTACAGCGAAGATCCCCTCTTCTGGATTCACCTGAATGTAGATTATCCCTTCAACCTCACGGGAGTACTTTATTTCCCAAAGTTGAAAAATGATTTCCAGGTGCAGCGCGAGAAAATTCAGTTGTACAGCCGCCAAGTATTCATTACAGATGAGGTAAAAGATATCGTTCCTGACTTTCTGCAACTACTGCACGGAGTCATTGACTCCCCTGATATCCCGCTGAACGTATCACGCAGCTACTTACAAGCGGATGGAAATGTGAAGAAAATCAACGGGTATATTACCCGAAAGGTAGCCGATAAGCTTTCGGAGATTTTCAAAAACGACCGCGAAGGCTTTGAAAAGAAATTTGATGACATCGGTCTATTCGTAAAGTATGGTATCATCAGCGATGATAAATTCTACGATAAGGCCAAGGATTTCTGTTTGTTGAAAAATCAGGAAGGTAAGCACTTTACCTTTGATGAGTACCGCGAAGCAGTAAAGGATAATCAAACTGATAAAGACGGTAATCTGGTATGGCTTTACACCAATGATGCCAACAAACAAGATTCATTCATTAAGTCTGCCCAAAAGCGCAGCTACGATGTATTGGTACTTGACACAGTCATTGATCCGCACTTTATCGGCACAGTGGAGCAAAAGCAGGAGAAGGTTACAGTAAAGCGCGTTGACGCTGAAACTATCGACAGGTTGATTGAGAAGGAATTCAAGCTCGAAAGCGTACTTTCAAAAGATCAAGAAGAAAAAGCAAAGACTTTGTTTGAAGGGCTGATGACCACTAAGACGGCAACTATTCAAATAGAAGCTATGCCAACGGATGAACTACCGGTGGTAATAACATTCCCGGAGTTCATGCGCCGCATGACCGACATGCAGTCAACATCGGGTCAGAAGTCGATGTTTGGTGATATGCCCATGATGTACACAGTTTCTGTAAATGCAAACCACCCACTTACGAGCAGAATTCTGGCGACGGAGGATGAAACTAAGCAGAAAGAGTTGGCCAAAGAAGCGTATGATCTGGCTTTGCTCTCCCAGGGTATGCTAAGCGGTCAGGCACTTACGACGTTTATTCAACGTACCGTAGACAGCTTGAAATAAGCGAAATTACTATCTTGACAAGAACGGGGAGAGCATATAAATTTGCGCTCCCCGTTCTTGTGTATAGTCTGAAAGTAATCAATCTTATACCTTCCCACCGTTCAGGCTATCCTGTAAGACCTTAAGCTCATCCCACTTACCATCTCTGGCAAGGGCCGCCTGTTCTGGCCAAGTAGCAGGACTATGGATCTGAAACCGTGGTCCGGCTGCTTTCAGATACTCATAGAGTACATCGGGATTGGTAGCAGCAAGCTTTGCGAAAGTCTTAATCCCTTCCGCTTTTAGCAACTGTTCAATTTTGGGTCCAATTCCTTCTATTTTTTTGAGATTATCCTCCACCGACTCAATGGGTACCGGTACGGGTATATTGGGTGCACTATCCGGCGTAAAGTCAGCCCCTGAAACAATATCCAAAGTAACATCAGGAGTAGCTGTCGGCTCTGGCACGGCTATTTCGTATGCATTAGCTTCGGGCATAGCCAATGCAGGCTCTGCCGTAGGTTTGGATGCAATATCCTGATTAATAAGTACTTGTACTTTATTGGTGGAGAACTCCAAACCCTGATTCTCTGCTTGACACTCGTCAAGCTCAGCCCGGCGCTCATCAATCGCTTCACGTAGCGCGTTGATCCGTCCTGACATGGTCCAGCGGGCAATAAGCCAACCAATGAAAGCCACCAATGCCATCAGAATTAAAATCTCTGCAATAGCAACGGGACGACTTTGGAAATCTATTTGTAAAAGAATCATCGATATAGTCATTTAGAGGTCTGAACGTTGTTGAATGATGGCTTCCGCTTAGGAAGCTCTACCTTTATCCAATTCACTTTGCCAAGCTTTCAGCTCATCCCACTTTCCATCCGCTGCTAACTGTGCCTGCTTAGGCCAAGTGCCCGGATCATGCATTTGGAAACGCGTCCCGGCGTCCCGAAGAATTTCTGTTAATGTATCGCTTGAAGTCTCGCTCAGTTGTCGAAAAGTAATGATTCCTTCCTTATTGAGCAACTCCTGAATTTTTGGGCCTACCCCTTCTACCTTTTTCAGGTTATCTGGCTTGATCGGGGCTACCTGAAGCGAAGTTTCTACTAATGGAATAGCTGCAATTCCCAGGCCAACGGCCAGATTCGTTGTTTCTTCCACCGTTTCTTCTGTATCAGAGTCGGCAGTTCCCACAGAAGCCATCGTTTCCTCCTTAGTTGTTGCTTCTACTTCGGTCACTTCTGAAACCGCTTCTTGTTTTAGCAAGTTTTCTACACCCGAGGATTCCTCAAGAGAAGCGATCTTGTAAGTCAGAGTAGATTTTAAAGCTTGGCAATCAACAAGATCTGAATCCAGGCTGCCAAGTTCTCCTTCGAGCTCAGCCACTGTGTCGCCACTTGTACGGTAGCCAATAATGTAGCCAAGAACACCCGCCACAGCAAAGATTAACAAATGCTGCCACCAGGCATCCGAATGATTTTGGGGGTTAATATCTATCATATTCATAGTATTTATACGTTTAGGTTGAAGAAATGAATTACTGCACCACGATAGTTACCCGACGATTGGCACGTCTACCCTCAAAGGTTTCGTTGGACTCTTTGGGGTCGGCTTCTCCTTTTCCATCGGTTTCAATCTGATCGGCCCTTAGACTTCTTGCGGTAAGCTGTTTTTTTACTCCTTCAGCCCGACGTTTCGACAAGCGTAGGTTTGCATCGTCAGAACCCTCGCTGTCGGTGTAGCCAGTAAGTATCAACTTCTTATCCTTGTTGGCAGCGAGGAACTTGGTGGCTTCTTCAATGAACCTCTCGTTGTCATCTGTTTTAAGATAATTGGCACTACCAAGAGGGAAGTAGAGGTCCATTACCTTAAACAATCCCTGAAATTTTTGAGCGCTGGCCAAGCCTTCCTCAGAATTGGGTATCACCTTAGAAAATCCAAAATTGATTCCCCCACTCATAGTATCTGACTTAAAGACTAAGGCATCGTTCACCTGGCTACTGACCGTCATCACGCTATCAGGAATTCCTTTTTGAACGAGGTATTGTTTTACGCTCTCCCCGCGGGCAATACCCAGGTCAAAAAAAGTTGTTGAGTTTAATTCAGTAGAAGTATAAGACCCTACAATCGCAAGTCTTCTCGTAGGGTTTAACGAAAGGAAGGAGGCAAGGGAGTCTATTTCTGGCCGAACCATGCCCAAATCAGCATCCGGGCCCGACTTTGCAAATTTAAAATTACCGGTTGCTCTCAAATTGAAATCAGCATCTTCAAAAATAAGAGGATCAGGTTTTTCAATAATTACTTCGGGAATGGCGGCAGTCACCGGTTCGTCACAGAGCTCTTTCACTTTACAGACATGCCAATACGTGGAGGCGCCCATCCAAACGAATAGAGCTATCCACCATGGTGCTTTGCTACTTGACATAGTGTTTAGGGGTTTTAGTAGGTATTTATGACTAAAAAAAAAAGGTTTATGACAATAAATATAAGACTGTATCCCCAAAACAACAAAGTTACTTGTCATATATTCACAAAAAAAGGCCTGCTTTTCGCTGAAAAGCAGGCCTTTGCAAAAAGTAAGGGAACTATCTGTTCATAGATATAAGGAACTCCTCGTTGTTACGAGTTCCTTTCATGTTTTCTAACAAAAAGTCCATTGATTCCATTGGGTTCATATCAGACATGTGCTTGCGCAATATCCATACTTTCTTCAAGGTTTCTTTGTCGAGCAGCAGATCCTCGCGACGGGTTCCGGAAGCCATCACATCGATCGCAGGGAACATCCGCTTATTGGATAGTTTACGGTCTAATTGTAGCTCCATGTTACCAGTACCTTTGAATTCTTCAAAAATGACCTCGTCCATCTTTGAACCGGTGTCTATTAAGGCCGTAGCAATGATAGTAAGCGATCCGCCCTTTTCAACGTTACGAGCTGCACCAAAGAAACGCTTGGGCTTGTGCAGTGCGTTGGCATCTACACCACCCGAGAGAATTTTACCCGACGATGGTACTACTGTGTTATAGGCACGAGCTAGACGGGTGAGAGAGTCAAGAAGGATCACTACATCGTGTCCGCACTCAACCATACGTTTTGCTTTTTCCAACACGATACTCGCTACTTTCACGTGGCGATCAGCCTGCTCATCGAAGGTAGAAGAGATCACTTCGGCCCGAACGCTGCGCTGCATATCGGTTACTTCCTCAGGACGCTCGTCGATAAGAAGAATAATCAAAAATACTTCGGGGTGATTACGGGTAATGGCGTTAGCAATTTCTTTGAGAAGAACCGTTTTACCGGTCTTAGGCTGGGCTACGATCATACCCCGTTGTCCTTTTCCAATGGGGGCAAACAGGTCTAATACCCGGGTAGAGTACTGATCAGGACGGGTGCTTAGGTTAAGGCGTTCTTCGGGAAATAGTGGTGTAAGGTATTCAAAAGGAACACGATCTCTAATCTCCTCGGTCGTTTTACCGTTCACGGTCTCCACTCGTAGAAGAGCAAAGTACTTCTCCCCTTCCTTCGGGGGGCGAATCTGACCTTTTACTGTGTCTCCTGTTTTGAGACCAAATAGTTTAATCTGCGACGGAGATACGTATATATCGTCGGGGCTGGCAAGGTAATTATAGTCCGCCGAACGAAGGAAACCATAGCCCCCATCCTGCATAATTTCCAAAACTCCTTCGTTTAGGATCAGTCCGTCAAACTCCCGAACGTAGTTATTATAATTACGCTTGATTTTATTGGTATGATCTTCCCGTGGCTGTTGCGAAGCAGAGCGGTCTAATTGACGAGCAGACTTATCTGACTCATCATCTTCCTCCATTTTTGGGTTAGAAGGCTCCTCTTTTCCTTCTTCTTCCTTTTGTACTTCGGGCACCTCGTCTATTACCTCTTCATTACCAAGATCCCCCGAAAGGTCCAGGTCTTCGCCAACCTCTGCGGAGCTATCAAATAGTCCTGAGAACTTGGGAACAAGTTTTTCACTTTTACCAGATGTTTTTACGCTCCGGACTTTTTTGGCAGTACCTTTTTTATCGTCGGAGCTGGCGGCCGCACTGACAGGACGCCGCACCCGCTTCTTTTTTGGTTCGTCGCTCTCGCCTGCGGATTCTTCGGCAGGCGTAATGGCCTGTTCGTTAAGAATTTTGTAGATTAAGTCCTTTTTGGGAAGCTTGCCGAAGTCTTTTATGGCGAATCCTTCCGCAATAGTTCTTAGCTCCGAGAGGAGCTTTAAATTCAGTTCATCGATTGTGAGCATACAAGAGTGATAAGTAAAGTCTATGCTTTACTTGATAAGTGATTAAGATCAATTAAGATGTTTGAAATATTCGTTTGAAAGCAGTAGTTCAAAAATTCAGGTCGTATAAAGGTAAATACAGGCAGGTAACAATGAGGCAGGAAGTTCAAAGAAGACGGTATGGTGTGAAGTAGACTAAAAAAGGATTGGATACTAACAGCCTAGCCCTGAATCGGGCACAATGATAACGCAAAAATATTTATTTTCAATAAGGGAGTTTTTATTTCTTTTCCGAACGAAAAAAACCAGAAATTTTAAAGGGGCGATTTGATGCTAGGAATCGCTACTGGAAGGGTCTTGACGAAGGTACAAATCCCTACTAGGAAATGCAAATTTCACTCCGTTAGTTTCTATAATTTTTAAAATCATTAAATTAACTTCCTCTTTTACTCGCGTAAACTCCCTAGGAAAAGGTGTTTCAACAAAAAATATGACAAGAATATCCAGTGAACTCTCGGCAAAGCTATCAAATCGTACAACACCCTGCTCTTTGTTCGTTTCAGGATGATTATCAATATACGTTTGGATCGCTTTTACAACATCTGTCACTTGCTCGCCCGGAGTGTTATAGGCTAGTCGTAGAAAGAACCGTGCCCGGCGAAGACGCCTTTCGCTTAGGTTATCTAACGACTGTGACGTTAGCAATCGGTTGGGGACGGTCACCATACTACCATCGAATGTCCGCAAACGGGTACTTCGAAAGCCCACCTTTTCAATTGTACCCTCCGTTCCTCCCACGTTGATTGAGTCTCCGACGGTAAAGGGCCTGTCTAGCATGAGGGCAAAAGAGGCAAAAAGGTTTTCGAGAGTTTCTTTAGCGGCAAGGGCAATGGCCAAACCTCCGATTCCAAGACTCGTAACCAGGGTCAGCACGTCAACCGCGAATACCCGGCTTAACGCGATAAAACCCATCGTGATCACAAAGAAAAGAATACCGAGATCCCGAAAAAAAGGAACAAGCTGATCGTCAAGTTTGGATTCTGTTTTAGCTGCTTTTTCTTTAAAAACTAATCCTATGAATTTAATGAACCGTACTCCCAACCAGGTTATTCCCCCAACTAATGCGGTATAGAATATTTTATTTAGAAGCAGCCTTACCCCAAACTCTCCAACGGGTGCCCAGCCCCAATACTCGGGCACGGTAAGCCCCTGAAAAGCTAACTCAACAATAAATAAGATTATGAGGAACTCGAACGGGGGGCGAAGTAACCTGATAAACTCAGACCAAGGTACTTCTTCGGATTTTTTTTTGATCAACCCAAAAATCAACCGGCTGATGGTTTCGGAAAGTACTTTTTTTAGCGCAAAGCCCAGCAAAAGTATACCGATAGTCAAGCAGTAGCTGGCCCAAGTATTACCCAGAAAACTCTGATAAAGTGCTTTTACAGCATTTTCAAACATACAATTCTACTTGAAGCTAGTTTTAGTGCTAATTAATGAAGAATATTGCGGAATTATGAATATTGTCGTCGATTCGGGAAATACCTTTTCTAAAATTGGCTGGTTTGAGGATAATGCCTTGGTCAGGCACAAAGCCCATCTTTCTTTTGAAGAACTCATCGGTAGTATCCTGGCAACCGAGAGTATTGAATCCATCATGTATTCATCAGTAGGACGCGAAAGTAAAGAGTTTAGAGAAGCTCTCCAACTATCTGTGCCCATTTTGAATCTAGATAGTACTATGCCTGTCCCATTGGTGAAGGACTATGACACACCCGAAACCCTTGGGGCAGATCGGGTAGCGGCAGCCGTGGGAGCAACCGTTCTTTTTCCGGACGAAGAACTGGTAGTAATCGATATGGGTACCTGCATTACGTACGACTACGTAGATCGACGAGAGCATTTTCAGGGAGGCTTAATTTCCCCAGGTATGCGTATGCGATTCCAGGCCATGCATACGTTTACTTTAAGGCTTCCGCTAATTGAGGCAATAGAAGTACCCTCTTTAATTGGCAAAAGTACCCGGCACGCAATGCAGAGTGGTGTCATGAACGGGCTGATTGCCGAAATTAATGGAATAGTAGATGCATATCGAAGCCAATCACCTAATTGTAGGGTTGTACTTTGCGGTGGAGATGTGCCTTTCTTTGAAAGTCTGCTGAAACCGCCCATCTTTGTGGTTTCGGAGCTAGTGTTAATAGGATTGAACCGTATTTTACAATATAATGTCGCTTTACAAAAAAAATAAGCTTTTCGTCGCCGCGCTGCTAAGTGCCGGGATTTCATCTGGTTACTTTTCGGTTACTCACGCTCAGGGCCTCGGAAACTCCCCCTATTCAGTATTGGGCGTTGGTGAGCCTTACAGTGATGCATTCGCCTCTAATCTTGCCATGGGCGAAGCCGGAGTAAGTAGCAGCTATGGTATCCACATCAATAACCTCAACCCTGCATTGTGGGTAAAAAACCGTTATACAACCTTTGAATTTGGAGCAGTAAGTCAATATAAGCAAATCACCTCTGAGAGCGCCTCTCAGCGTGACTTTGGTGCTAACATTGGTTACTTAGCTTTGTCTTTTCCGGTGGCCCCCAAGTGGTCATCGGGTATTAGTCTCAAACCATATAGTTTTGTAGACTTTGAGAGTCGGGCCAACGAAAAGGTATCCGGAACTATTTATGATGCCTATTACTACTATTCCGGAAAGGGTGCAATTAACAAGGCCTCTTTTACCAATGCCTATCAGGTCAATAAGTATATTAGCGTTGGATTAGAAGCGTCCTATTTATTTGGTAACGTCCGGAGAGCTTCCGAGTCCCAGCTTCTCATCGGCGACGGACGGGATTACCTCGTGAGTAGAACCGAGCGAAACAGCTATTCTGATTTCTCTTTCCGAGCGGGAACCGCGGTAAAAATTCCTTTAAAGAAGGACAACAAGCTTAACCTGAATCTGGGTGCAACTTACACGCTCGGCAGTGAGATGAACTCCCGCCAAACCACCAGTTTTAACCTCAGCAATAACGGTTTCCCTGTCGGAAGGCCCGATACCCTCACCAGCAACACCAAAGGCGGAGTACGGCTACCCTCGATGTACCGGATAGGGTTTAGCCTCGAATGGCCCTATAAATTGACGATCGCCGTGGACTATGACAAACAAAACTGGTCGCAGTACCGGAGCTTTGCCAATAAAAACGATGGCTTAAATAATGCCGGACGGATACACGTAGGTCTTGACTACATCCCCCGTATTACATCAACCCGTTATTTAGATTTGGCGGCCTATCGTCTTGGATTCAGTCACGGTAAGATGCCGTACAGCCCAACTGGACTTACACTAAATGACACGAACCTAAGCTTCGGAGCTTCATTTCCGATCGGTCGGGGAGGTAATTCATTCTCGCTTACCTTCGTTGGCGGAGAACGTGGGCTCGTGAGTAATCAGTCTATTAAAGAGCGGTATGGCCGGGTAGTGCTGGGATTATCGCTCGCTGATGTTTGGTTCCAGAAGCAAAAAGTCGATTAATAAAATATTGATCTAAAGGACTGGTACCTGTTCCAAACCTGCCTCATAAAATGCTTAATTGGCTATTTTTGCGCATTAAAACCCTCACAGGAGATATTCAGTTGTCTCCTGTTTACTTTTTTGTGCTGCTACTTAGCTTATCAGCCTGCGAAGAAGAGGCAGATCCAACCGTAGAGGTCTATCAGGGACCGGAGGAGGAAGTACACGATGTGAGATTACTATATAGTGAGTCGGGACAAACCCGGATTGAGGTAAAAACCCCGCTTCAATATCGCTACCAAAACGACGATAAGTACTTTCCAGATACCGTTAATATCAACTTCTTCGATCCTATTTCCGGTCAGATAGAAACCACTCTTCGCTCTGATTCAGCACGATTTGACAACGCTAAGAATATCTACATTGTCAAGGGAAGAGTAATAGTATACAATAAGGTGGAGCAGCGGCGATTAAAAACAACCAAATTATATTGGAGCCCGATCACTAAAAAAGTGTACACAGATGCCGATGTCCTGATCGAGAATTTGGCGACAGGCTCCTACACCAGAGGTAAGGGGTTGGATGCAAGCCAAGATTTTTCCTACATGAGTATACGTAAACCCTACGGTATATTCGATGTTGATCCCGGCTTGCAGTAATTACCTGGCAATAGTGTTACAACGCGTCAGTATTTGATGGACGCTATCCGTTGGGGTGTAGAGCGTTTCCTTACCCCAAGTAGTATATACGTAGGTAACAATTTCGGCAATTTCAATATCCTTCAAGCTTGGGTTAGCCGGCATTGGCCTATTATACTTTTTACCTGCTACCTCAATTTCTCCGGAAAGTCCATTGCTGGTAATGCAAATAAATAATTCCTTATTGTCCAAATACTCCGAGCCCTGCAAGGGAGGGTATAAATTGGCCATTCCCTTGCCGTTTTCCTGATGACAATTGGCACAATGGGTTGTGTATAAAGCGTACCCTTCCGCGTAGTATTGATCGGTTTTTAACTTTTCGGCATCCTGACAGGAAGAAATAAGGACACCGAAAAACCCTACGAACATTAAGTATGAGAAACTTTTCAATCTCCTCATTTCTTGTATTCTGCTAAAAGCGTCGTGATATCTTCCATTAGTTTGGTTGTTCCTTCCTCGGTTGTACCATCGTACATACCACGAACTCGGCGATCTTTATCAACCAGAATAAAGGCCCCACTATGGATGTACCCGCCTTCAGCGGTAGCATCTTCCTTAGCCGTTACGAGGTAGCTTCCCTGCCCTATTTCGTATATTTTCTCTTTCGGACCCGTCAAAAACTGCCATTGATTTCCGGTAATACCCAAATCTCCGGCAAACTTATTAAGTACCTCCGGGGTATCATGCTCGGGGTCAATGGTGTGCGAAAGAATCATAACATCAGGGTTATCCTTGAACTTCTCATACACCTTTATCATCTGACGTTTCATCACCGGGCAGATCGTCGGACAAGAAGTAAAGAAGAAATCCGTGACGTAGATTTTATTCTTTACAATATTCTGAGTAATGGTATCCCCCTTCTGATTTACAAACGAAAAATCCGGGATAGTATGGTACACGGTATCCACCACGGTTTTTCCGTCTACTTCGTGGCTTACGGCATCTCTTTCTCCTAATATGGGTAAGCGCTTGGGGCTATTTTCGCAGGCAGCTAAGCTGCCTACTATGATGAATGCCCCTAAAATATTCTTACTAATTATTGACTTATACATGGTACTATTATTCACTTAATTTGGTAACTGTTGTTGTATTGAATAACCCTTCTCATTCGGAAAGGTTATTTCAAAAACATCTTTACTTCGTCAATACTACTATTGGTAGTTTCTTTGACCTTTACGATTTTCTCTTTTTCCTTCTCAAAATAGAGCATTGCTTCCGCGGGTTGAAGTCCTTTGGCGGAGTCTCCACGGTACGTATACATCCAGTTCATCATCAGGCTATCGGCAGTTTTGAGTAGACGGTTCAATTCAAATGCCTTGATACGCTGTTCTGCCAATCTAGTGCTGCTTACTCCCTCCTGCTGTAAGCTATCAATAGAGGCCATTTTCTTGACCAATTTGGATTGTAAAGACATGATATCGTCCATTTTAGGCATTACCTCATCATGGATGGCCAATACTTCTTTTTCCATCTGCGCTACCTTGTCAGCCTCCTGATTACAACTAAATAGTGTAATCGTCAGAAGCAGGCAAATAAGTCCTTTCATTTTCATTTTGAGGGAATTGTGTAGTTTAAAATAATTTAGTCTGATTTTTCTCAGTGGTTAGTCCGGCCGTACTAGTCAGGATTTCACGGGCATTATTCACTACCGTCTCGGTAGGTTTATTTCCGCCGATCATCTGGGCTATTTCCAGTACGCGCTCCTCAAAGGTTAACTTTTTAATACGGCTAACCGTTTTAGCCGACGAATGATCTTTATAAACAAAGTAGTGCGCCGATCCTTGGGCGGCAATCTGATGCAAGTGGGAAATGGCAATAATCTGGTGATTTTGGGCCATTTGACGCATCATATTACCCATCTTAATGGCTATTTCACCCGATACCCCCGTATCTATTTCATCAAATACGATGGTAGGTAACCGGCGCTTATCTGCCAAAATATATTTAATTACCATCATCAAGCGCGAAAACTCTCCCCCCGAGGCTACGTTTCGTAGTTCCTGGGGACGGATACCTTTATTGGCGCTAAACAGAAAAGAAATAAAGTCAATACCATCACTGGTAGGTGCTACATCAGCCACCTCAATGCCAAGCGATGCGTTGGGCATGCCTAATTCAGCCAATCCATCACAGATATTTTTCTCGATTGCCTTAGTAACCTTTCGGCGGGCTGCGGATAACTTCTGGGCACTCTGCATCATCTGCGCCTGAGTCTTTTCGGCATCAGCTAATGCCTTGGCTAGTGAGTCGTCCATATTGAGGACTTTACTTACCTTACCTTCCAGCTGTTGCTGAATAACCAGTAGCTCCCCCAAGGTCCTGGCCTGATGTTTTTGTTGAAGTTGATAGATTAAGTCGAGACGTTCGCGGACCACGTGGGTACGGTCATCATCTACTTCTACTAATCCACCCTCGTTGTTTATTTCGTTGGCCAGATCACGTAATTCAATGAGTGAACTTTGAGCGCGGTCGCGCAAGTGAGTGTAGTCAATAACCAGTCGACTAGCCTGATTAAGGCTACCCACCACGTTTTTCAGTAGATCAAGTACTGATTGCTCCGGATTATCGAGGTATTCAAAGGCAAATTGGAGACGCTCTTTTATTTCAACGGCATTCTCCAACAGATTGAGTTCTTTTTCTAAGGCTTCCTGCTCATCTGGTTGAAAATTTGCTTCCAACAGTTCCTGGTAGAGAAAGTGATTATAGTCAAACTCCCGACGCAAGCGATCCGCATCCTTCTTTAACGAGTCATAATGCTCGCGCTTTTCGCGGTAGCTGCGATAGTCGTTATCATATTTTTTGAGAATGTTTTCGTTGATGGCATAAGTATCCACAACTTGAAGTTGAAACTCATTATTTCCCAGCATGATCGAGTCGTGCTGAGAGTGAATATCCATGAGTTGGCTGGTTACCCGCCGCAGGACATCCAGATTAACGGGTGTATCGTTGACAAAAGCCCGTGATTTTCCGCTGGGGCTTATTTCCCGTCTGACAATGCAATGCTCGGCAAAATCGAGTTCTTCTTCCTCAAATACATGTTCTAGGGCATACCCTACCACGTCGTAGGTACCTTCGATAATACACTTTTGTGAAGGATCATACAAAGATTTTGTGTCGGCTCTATTTCCCAGCAGTAAACCAATAGCCCCGAGCATAATCGATTTACCAGCTCCTGTTTCGCCGGTAATAATGTTCAACTGAGGATCAGGTGCTAGTTCGAGGTGCTCAATGAGCGCGTAATTTTTTATCAGGAGATTTGTAAGCATATTCTAGTTGCTGACTGACAAGAAATGCGAAGTTAGTCAACAAATTAACAATACTAAAACGAAGGACGTTCGAATGAAAAGTGCTTATATTAGAAAAAAGGTTGTGATTGTGTTGAATACCATAATTCCTGAGAAAAGACATCGCCTTTGAATCAATCAACTCTCTCGTCGTACACAATTTCTTCGATGGCAGAAAGTAACAGCGGATGCTTATGGTTGCGGAGGTCACGTAGTACCAAGTCACCGGTGGTACTGGATTCTAACCGACCAAAAGCCGTGTTTCCGTCCAGCAATACCACATTAACTTCAAGACCAATGAGAGTAGGAATTTGTTCAGTAAGCTGAGGGGCAAAAACCCGAATAAGACGTTTGCTCATAACCTGGAATAATTAGGTACTAGAAGTAGTAGATTACTGAATCAGCTTGCGATACAATTCTGTTTTGGTTGGGTCAAGGGACGACAGTAACGTATACGCTTTCTGACGATCTTCGGTCGATGCCTCCCGTAGCAGATTATATATTTCTTCGGACTTGGCGTCAAAGAAGGCATTGACTACCACTGCTCCCGGCCGAAGTTGAGCAACCTGCTGAACGGTGGCCAGCATTTCCATCACTTTGGAGCGGGTAAGTGCGGGCGTTTCTGTGATCACATCTAACCCTTGCCGGTGATAGCTATAAATGCCCTCGCGGAATGGAAGAAACTGCTGGCTCATGAGATTCTCAACCAACCAGTACCGGTTACGGGTATCTCCACTTGAATTCCATGCCTTCTGAAAGGGCGAACTGTTTCTAGCCAGGTTGGTAAGGTTAAAAGCGCGTTGAAGATACTGACTGCCTCCTTGCTTACTAAACGAATCATAATCTAAGGTGAGGATAATATAGGAATAAAACGCCAACGAAAAGGGAAGCTCGTCGGTGTAGTTATTCTCGTTGAAGAACATCGGGTTATTAGGTAGATACGTGAAATTAAAATTACGGTCTACAAAACTAAACAACACCGATTCGTACGTGGAGTTATACACGGGGCGAGTCACTACCAGTTGTGCATTAGCCTCATAACTACCCTGCGTTACCGACCGAACCAGGTTAATGTTCAACTTGCATTTGATGCGTTCCTCCTGACTAAATTGATCGTTAGTCCAGCGGTTAGTGTTCATAAAATCGCTGATGTATGCTTTCAACTGATCCATCGTCTGAACGTCGGTTTTTTGCTGAGCAAATAACTGATCATAGTTCAAGGTAACACTACAATTAATCTCTTGGGCTGTTGCTGAGCCTAACAGTCCTACCAGAAAAAGTACTCCTAGGTGTATCGCAATTCTCTTTTTCATAATTCACTCCATTTTTCCAAGATGATTTCCAGGATATCACGGGCAGTTTCCAGCTTGGTTTTGAGTTCAAATTTCCGAACTAGCCCTTCCCTATCAATAACGGTAATTTTATTGGTATCGTGTGCAAACCCCGCTCCAGGATCATTCAGAGAATTAAGGACAATATAATCCAGGTTTTTCTTTTGCAGTTTTCCCTCAGCATTTGGTAGCTCATTATCGGTTTCTAAGGCGAAGCCTACTAACAACTGATCAGCTTTTTTCTGAACGCCTAACGTACCAGCAATATCCACGGTTTTAGACATAGCAAGCTGAAAATCTGACTCCTTTTTCTTGATTTTCAACTTGGCTACCTCCGCCGGGGCGTAGTCAGCTACCGCAGCCGAAAATATTACAAGATCACTTGCCGCAAAGAAATCCTGGGTTGCTTCAAACATCTCCTGGGCTGATCGGACTTTGATCAATTTAATGGTAGGATCGGATAAGGATAAGCCAACGGGACCGCTCACCAGGGTTACCTGCGCCCCGGCATTGGAAAATGCCTCGGCAATAGCGTATCCCATCTTGCCCGAAGAATGATTGCTGATATACCGTACCGGATCGATGGACTCCTGCGTGGGGCCAGCCGTAATTAAAACACGTTTACCAACCGCAACTGATTGGCGAGCAAAGTATTTTTCCAGGACCTGAACAATCTCTTCTGGCTCCGCAAGTCTTCCTTTCCCTGCCAGGCCACTGGCTAACTCCCCATAGTTTGCTTCAATAATTCGGTTGCCATAAGATTGCAATAATTCCATAGAGCGTTGAGTCGACGGATGTTGATACATATCCAAATCCATAGCCGGAGCAAAGTATACCGGACAACGAGCAGATAAATAGACGGCTGTTAGTAGATCGTCGCACAACCCATGGGAACATTTGGCCAGAGTATTGGCGGTGGCTGGAGCTACAATCATCAGGTCAGCCCAGAGCCCTAAGTCAACGTGATTGTTCCAAGTACCCTCATCACTACTTATTAAAGATGTGTACACGGGACGTTTTGATAGCGTACCCAAGGTGAGCGGAGTAATGAAGTCAGTAGCAGCCTTTGTCATCAGTACTTGTACCTCAGCTCCTGCTTTGACCAACAAACGGATAAGTAATGCCGATTTATAGGCCGAGATACTACCCGACACCGCCACAATGATTTTTTTACCAGTCAAATACACCGCACAAAAGTTTAGAAATAACCAACATAATGTAATCTATAAAAAAATAGCCATACGAACCGAATTCGTATGGCTATGGTATCTTCGAAAGAGTATACTAGCTATTTAGTTCCTTCTTCAATTTCGCGGTAAGCATGGTAGGTTTTACCATCCATGAACTCATCAATAGATAGACTACCTGCCTTAGGCATACGCTCATAAAACTTAGAAATCTCGATTTGCTCACGGTTTTCAAACACTTCTTCGAGGTTATCAACGCCAGAAGCAAATTCAGCCAACTTATTGTTGAGCTCTTCTTTCAATTTACTGGAAACCTGACGGGCCCGCTTTGAAATTATTGATACCGATTCGTATAAGTTACCGGTTACAACAGCAATTTTGTCAGCATCGCGTGTAATAATTGATGGATTCGTGGCCATAGTTTTTATTTGTTGTAATTATGATCTTAGTTAATTGGTAACACCCGAAGTCGTTACTTTGGTTGGCTTCGTAGCAGGATCCATTTTCTTTTCGAGTCGCTTTAACTTTTCGGTTTCAAGCACAGCAATCCGGTCTAATTCTTCCCCGCTATTGGCGTAAAGCTTTTCTGCGTCTTTCAAATAAGCACTTATTGGATACTTATCAATAAATTCCTGGTAATACTTTACAGTAGCCTGATACCGTTCTTTTTGCTTATCGGCAAAGCTACTTTTCGCCAAAGTATACTGGGCATCGACTCGTAGATACGAGAGTTCCTCATTGTATTGGGAATCAGGAAAATCTTTTCTGAAATTATCAATTGATATTACCGCTGATTTGAGAGAGGCAAGGTTAAAGTCACTTATTTTATAGTATAACTTCGCTTTTTCGTACGCTTTCAGTTCAAGTTTTCTCCTTAACTCCAAAATATATCCGGTACATTCATCTCGAAATGGGCTCAACGGATACGAGTTGATGAAGTCCTGCAAAGATGATATGGCCGTCATGGTACTTGACTGATCGAGCGTGTGGGGAGCGGAATCTTTGTACAACGAATATGCATGCATGTACAACGCTTCCTGAGCGTAATCGCTACGGGCATACGTATCGTAAAACTTCTTGAACAGATATTGGCTCATGTTATACTGTTCCTGCTGATACTGAGTATACGCATAATAGAACTGAGCCATTTCTGATTCCGTACTTCCTTTCAGAATGGGTATTAATTCTTCAAAAAGTATACCGGCGCGGTAAAAGTCCCCGGTTTTATAGTATTTGAGAGCTGCTTCGTATTTCTCATCATCAGTTCCTGTCTTCTGCAATTTCGCAAATTTGCTACAAGAGGTAATCAGAAAAAAGCTGACAATCAGCAAGAAACAGTTTGTAATTGTTTGTTTTCGCATAGGGCTGCAAAGGTAATAAAAAAGCTACACCATTCACAACGAATGGGTAGCCTGAAAAGTGTCTTATAATAACTTACTGCTGATGACGGACAAGCATTTTCTTAGTAGCTACTTTCTTTCCATCCACTGCAAGCTGGTAGAAATACACACCCGTTGGCATCTCGCGAGTATTTATACGAAGTTTACGGTCAGATTTGTCCAAAACAAATTCAGCAACCTGAGATCCCAATACATTATAGAAGATGACCTTTGCATCACGCACTGAATTTTGTATTGAGTAATCAAGCTCGGCAAACTCACTGGCGGGGTTTGGATAAATGTTTGATACAGTAATGCGTTCGCTTGTATACAATTGCTCCTCAATGCTGCGGCTTTTTTCTTCAAAACTGGTGATGCGGCGGTCAGAACGATCAACCTGATTGGCAATAGCAACTGGGTTCTCAACTACGGTAGTAGATGCGGTAGGTGGATTTGCAAACAGTAACGAACGATAATATTTAGTAAGTGCTTGGGGTTTCTGTAAAGCAAGGGGCTTGTACTCGATTACAGATGGCTTCTGAACTAATGGAGGCCGATCCAAACCAGTAGGCTGCTTTTGGTAGGCCATGTTCAGCCGACTGCGATTAGCATTCGTCTGAGCCCCCGCCCATGTCGATATTAGAAGAATAAATATAAAAAGTATAGTTTTTTTCATGGTATTGTATCAAAATTTGAAAATATGGTGGGTATTACTTTGCTTTCACGCAAAAATATACATTAAAAATTAGACCCTCAAAAATTATTGTGTGTAAATTATTGAAATTTCATTAAAATCTAATGATACGTGTCTAAAAGTACGTTGACTTTGTAACAGATAACAACTATCATACTAAAAAGTTTGTGGTCACTTTTGGTTTCTTATATCCTTTCCTACACCCTCCTCTATTTCCGTCGTTTTTTCTAACTGCCAGGTCGTTTGAAGGAACGTTGGTTTTTCCTCAGCCCTCCAATTAAAACCTTCCAGTTGGCGCTCAGCTGGTTTGATGTTCTGAGGCGGGATCAGATTTCCATCCGGCCTGCCGATAAAGGCAATCCGGTAGACTCGATTATTGGCAAATTGCAGATTCATTTTTCCGCATTCTACCCGATTCAATCCAATCAATTTCGCATCGTCATCCATGGCATAATAGGCGCTCTGTCCGTTTCCATCTACCAGTATCTGTTTCAATTTACTTTCACCCGTGAGGAATGCATTGATAACCCGGCCTTTTACCTGATTGAATTGCTTGACCAAGGTATCCTCCGAAATCACGAATGAGTTCCCTTTTAGTAACATCCGGTTCACTTTATTATTCACCAAAAAAGAACTTATTGAATCAGCCTCCATTTGATAGTTTTCTCCCCACAAAATGGGCTCTCTAAAAAATAGAATTGTCGAATCCGCAGTATTATACGTCACGGAGTCGCACCTACCTTGAAAATCAGTTTTATAAATGTAGACACTTTTGTCACCTACCAACCTTCGAGTACTATCCAACTTATTTTCAATAGAGTACAACGTATCTGCACGTATGTAAAGCGTATCCTCCGAAACCAGACTCTTTACCAGAGCATGGCCATATACTTTGGAGAATCCCTCCTCGCCCCGGTAAATACCTTCATCCCCAGTGAGCAGTGTTTTATCCTCTTTGGCAAATATCTCAACCTTCCCCTTGGCAAAACCTATTTTTTTCTGCGCGTCGTAATTTATAGTATCACCTGTCAAAGTATAATCTTTATTATCAATGGTGGTTCGGGTACTAAATCTAGACTCGCCGGATTCCGTATTGTACTGCCCCTTTTTTGCTAATAATATACCATCCTGATTCACAATTTTTGTGGGCCCGTTAAAATAGGACCACTTCGTTATTGAGTTGTAAACTAATGTATCGGTTGTAAGGATGTATTTCTTATTTACCAGTTTTACGTTTTGGTAATAGTCGAAAATTTTAGTCCGCGTGTTATAGATACCTTCTTTACTTGTGAGTATATTTTCTGCATCTACTGTACGCCCAGGTGTACGGTAGTAGGCTAAACCATTGGCCATATCATACTCTAATTGCCTACTGGTAATCGTCCGTTTCTTATCGGTCAGAACGGCCTTTTTTCCACTTACGATGGCTAATCTTGTGTTACCATAATAGAACAATGTATCTCCCGTTATAGTAAGTGTATCACCCTGAACAATTTTAACGTTACCATACGCCTCAATAAGGTTACTGGAAACATTTTGGATGGCAAGGTTACAATATAAAATAGAGCCCTTGTGTTTAAAACGTACGTTATTTATGACTCTTCGGATTTCTATTCCGTTCTCAGTAGTCATCGTCAGGCTATCTGCACCAGGCAGTAATTCTACCATCTCGGTGGGTCCATTATCCCAACTGTTTTTGGTTTGGGGCCTACCCTGTCCTAATGCACTAATGAACGGAAAGACTACCAAGAAGTAGATAAACAACCTTGTCGACTGTTTGACAATATAGACCCACGAACGTTTAAAAGGGTTGCGGTGAGATGTTAATTTATTCGCTGAATTCATGCGATTGTTGTTTCTGTCTACCTTTGACAGTTAATAATATGACGCAAAAATACATCTTATGTAACACCCTGACCTATGCTAAACGCTTTTTTAACTTTTGTTAACGAACATTCCCCCGATCTTTCCCGTAAACGTACCCTACTAGCAGTAAGTGGTGGCGTAGACTCCGTGGTAATGGCCGAGCTTTTTTTTCGTGCACAATTCCCTTTCGCCATCGCTCACTGTAACTTCCGGCTGCGCGGAAACGAGTCAGATGCCGATGAACAGTTCGTTCGCCAATGGGCCTCAGAACGCGAGGTAGAAGTATTTGTAAGGAATCTACCCGCGAAAGAAAAAGCAGACATCAGTGGAATCTCTATTCAGATGGCAGCGCGTGATCTTCGGTATCAATGGTTCCAAGAACTCCGGGAAACCCGCTCTTTTAACTTCATAGCCACGGCTCATCATATCAATGATGCAATCGAGACTCTTCTACTAAATCTAACCAGAGGCACCGGCATGGCCGGGCTCACCGGTATTTCAATCGCGCACAAAACCGTTATCCGTCCCCTTCTTTTTGCATCAAAAGAACAGATTCTTGAATTTGCCCGAGCAGAGCATATCGCCTGGAGGGAAGACAGCTCCAACCCAAGCAACTATTACCGCCGTAATCTGATCCGTCACCACGTAACGCCTATACTTCAAAAAATCAACCCTTCGCTAGAAGTCACATTCAGTCAGACCTTTGAACGTATCCGATCAGCCAATGCTCTGCTTGCTTCTTACCTGAACACTTGGCAGCACCAAATTATACGACATGAATCTAACCGCAGCTACATCGATATCGAAACCATCCGGCAAGCCCAAGAACCTGTTTACCAGTTGAACTCAATTCTTGACTCCTACAATTACAGTTACGCCCAGACAAAACAAATTGTGGCAGCTTTGAATGCGGAAAGTGGGAAAGTTTTTTACTCTCCCTCCCATCAACTGGTAAAAGACCGGACAGTGCTAATCATTTCTCCCCGTGATTCTACCCACTTACCCGAACATATATTCGTAGAAGAGCTGACATCAGAGGTACAATTACCTGGCTCCGCTCAACTAAACATTGAAATCCTACCTACCACCAAAGCTATTTCGTTTGAACGTAACCTAACCGTAGCCTACTTCGATAAGGGTAAAATTACGTATCCACTAACCATCCGGCCGTGGCAACAAGGCGATTGGTTTTGCCCGTTTGGGATGAAAGGGAAAAGGAAAAAAGTGAGCGATTTATTAATCGACCATAAAGTACCTCTACCCGAAAAAAGTAGTCAACTGGTACTTCTCGATCACAAGGGTCAAATAGTATGGGTACTCGGTGTCAGGTCAGATGAGCGCTTTCGTATTGAAAAAAATAGTGAAACGGTTCTGTGCATGAAAATTTCGCATAACAACTTACCCAGGAACAAGTAGTCTGCTGACTCCCGTTTGCAATGTCCCTCACAAGTACTTATTTTAGCCGATCTGAATTTCTGGCATCTTATTTGTACGTATTAAGAAGCATATTGAAAAACATTACCCGTGAAACCACTTTAAAACTATGAAAGCCTGTCGACATACCTTCCTTTTGGTAGTGTCAATGATGCTCATTTCTATGGGCACAATGGCACAAAGTGCGCGTCTACGGGCTGCTAACAAGCAGTTCGAAAACATGAGCTATATTAGTTCCGTGCGGGGCTATGAAGAATTTTTACGCCTAAACCGGCGTAATGATCCCATTGAAAATCGGGAAGCCCTTATCAAACTTGGTTATAGTTATCGTCGCTTACAAGACACCCGCAATGCTGAAAGAGTCTACGCAGAGTTGGTAAAAGATTACGAAGAATTACCGAGTGAGGTGTATCTTTATTACGCCCAGTCACTTGCTGCAAACAAACGCTATCGCGAATCTCAAAAAATGTATGCCAAGTACGGGGAGATGCAAAAAGAAGATCTTCGGGGACGGAAATTTACCGTTTCGTATATGGACATCAGTCGTTTTTATCAGGATTCTTCTTCTTACAAAGTAGAGTACTTACCCATTAACTCCCGGCAAGCTGATTTTAGCCCGATGTACTACCAGGGAGGACTAGTTTTTGTGTCGGCACGTGATGAAACCGGGTTAATCAAAAGGGTATTTAACTATAACCAAACTCCTTTCCTAGATTTATATTTCCACCCTGATACCGCGGAGCTACGCGCTCCGTCGGATGCTAAAATTGCGGCCGGTAGCCTTAGTGGTGGTGATATCAATGAAGAGAACGCACCTGTTGCCGCAGAACGACCACTCTCCAAAACCCAAGTTTTTAGCCGAACAATTAATACAAAATACCATGAGGGACCCATCACTTTTTTCTCAGATCAAAAACGAGTCATATTTACCCGAAACAATGACGACCGGGGCAAATCCGGCAAAAGTGGTGAAGGCGTAAGAAAGCTAAAACTGTACTACGCAGAGCAGGATGGTAAAGGTCGCTGGGTCAATATAAAGGAACTTCCTTTCAATTCTAAGGACTACTCCTGCGCCCACCCCGCCCTGTCAGCTGATGATTCCAGACTCTACTTCGTATCTGATATGCCCGGTGGATACGGTGGCACAGACCTGTATGTAGTAGACTTCAACGGCGGAGAATGGGGAAGTCCAATCAACATGGGCAGAGAAATAAATACCGAAGGTAACGAAATGTTCCCCTACCTAGATGCCCAAAACCTTCTTTATTTCTCTTCTGACGGACACGAAGGTCTCGGCGGACTCGACGTATTTATGACTGAACTTAAAGATAATATCTCACTAACAGGGGTTTTGAACGTAGGAGCACCCATCAATTCTGAAGGTGATGATTTTGGGTTTATTTCAAGCTCCAATCGCTCCTCGGGGTATTTCAGTTCAAACCGAAAAAGAGGGGGATCCGACGATAACCTCTACAGCTTTACCCGGGTATGTAAAGAGTTGAATATTTATGTATACGATGCCAAAACTAAGGCGCCGATCGAAGCGGCTGATTTAAGGGTTGTAAAGAGTAGTGTCAACCAACAACTTCAAAAAACCGGTATGGATGGTAGTGTGCGTATGTGCCTCGAAGCTGCGGCTGACTATGAGTTCAAGGCCATCAAAGAAGGCTACGCCGCTAACAGCTTACGTTTTTCAACCCTTACCCAATCGGCTAACCCCACCTTGGGCCTTTCCATCTACCTTGAACGGGATGATAACGCATCCATCGTAAAAGGGGTTATTCGTAAAGAAGTTGATCAGCAACCAGCCGACGGCGTGCGGGTAACACTCCGAAACGAAAAGAAAAACTCCGAAAAGATCGTTACAACCGGACCAGACGGCAGCTATGAATTTAACATGGATCCTAACTCAAACTATACGATTACCACCGAGAAGGACCGGTACACCCGCGATCAAAATCAAATCAAAACCAGAAAGCGGGGTGAAGTTGTACAAAATGATGTTGGTATTTATGGGGAAGGAGATGTTTTTCGCCTCGAAAATATTTATTACGATTTTGATAAGTTCTTTATTCGCCCGGATGCAGCCCGAGAGTTAGATCGCGTGGCACTTCTGCTAAAAAAATACCCCAGCATGACCGTAGAACTCCGGTCTCATACCGATAGTCGGTCTACCGAGGAATATAACAATAGGTTGTCTGAACGCCGGGCGAGAGCTGCCTATGATTACCTAGTTCGCCGTGGTATAAGTGCCATGCGAATGATAGCAAAAGGGTACGGAGAAAGTCAGCCGGTAAATGAATGCACCGACGGAGAAAACTGCCCAGAAAGTGAGCACAAGCTCAATCGCCGGACTGAATTCAAAATTATGACTGTCAAATAAGAAACTACAATTTTAATAGGGTTTCATAGGTTTGGTTACACAGGCGCCACGTTCTTACGCGGCGCCATGTGTCTTTTAGACCTTTTACAGAACACCAACCTGAACCCTAACCTCTATTATCGCGTTTTATCCGGGGACAACTTAATGGTTAAGAAGCTATTTAAGGAATGATTAAAAAATAAGATGGTCAATTTCCGGGCTTAATCAGGTAATTCCATTTGGGTATTTTCTCATCAAAAGTGATGTAGCGACCCATGTCGTTTTTGAAGTTGTGGTCAAGCGGCCTCTTGGTGGCGGAAGTCTTGGCGTTTATGGTCG
>Ga0335398_10002734_pt1 | contig 27100 bp, 18 predicted proteins | sample BON03_FD_205742 | JGI IMG/M metagenome (GOLD analysis project Ga0335398, IMG submission 205742) | Freshwater microbial communities from Lake Bonney liftoff mats and glacier meltwater in Antarctica - BON-03 (spades assembly) (version 2) | ecosystem: Environmental > Aquatic > Freshwater > Ice >... | reverse complement strand
TATATATATATATATATATATATATATATATATATATATGTATATATATAACCCGGACTCTTGCGCAGGTGCCAACGTTTCGGAAAAGGGTGTTTCCTCGGCAAGGGTCCGCGCGCACCTCGCAGCTCATGGTGCAGAAGAGGATGTTGCGCCCGTCGGGCGACCACTCCACGTGCGCGAGCTCTGTGTTGATCTCCTTACCCCAGAGCCGGTTGCCGTCGACCGAGCCGACGATCACCGCGCCGTCCTCGTAGATGATGCAAATCCGCTGGCCGTCGGGCGTCCAGCGCATCCCACGCACCATCGACTTGTTCCGGTTGTTGATCATCTCTTCGTACCACATGCCTGGCAACAACAGAAAGGCGGTGTGCGTCAGCGATACGGAGTGTTTACGTAACGAGTGGGGTTGTAGCTGGAGCTGGCGCGTGCGTTCACGTACCCTTGTGCAGCATAAACACGATGATCAGCCCGCTCTGGTCCGAAGTGGTCAGCTTGCGGTAGTTCTCGTTCCACGTCACGCACACCACCTGTGGCGCGGCGGCGGCGGTGGTCAGGGCGCAGGCCGGTTTGCGGGCTGTAGTGGCATGGGCAGAGCGGCGCGCACTCCGCTACTGTGACCCTCGAGGGTCTGATTCATCGAAAGGTTGGACGGAGCGCCCGAGGCCTTGGCCTTCTCCGCCTGCTGTGCCGAGTCGAGCTTCAGCACCTGTTGGGACGGGGAAGGGGTGCACCGCACGAGTCGGAGTTGGTCGCTTGCAGCAAGCGTGCGTGCTTGCTGGCTCTATCCCTCCCGTGCTGAAAGCGCCAGCCGAGTGTGCGGACGTCCCGCGCGCACGCCCGTCGGAATGCAGCGGCTCACGCATCACCCACGTCCACACGTCACCTCTCCTGCTGTGCAACCACTCTCTAGCTCGTGCTGCCGCATCGGGCGGCTGCGGACCTTGAGGAGCCCATCCTCGCCGCCGCACACAATCCACCCGTTGATACCGTTCCAGCTGAGACTCTTGAGCTTCACGCCGTTGGGTATGGCGATCTTCTTCGAGAGGTAGACGAACATCGACCAGTTCAACGCTGGCACCAGCCAGTTCAACGCTGGCACCAGTAAAGTCTCGCGCGTCAGGCGAAACGCAAACGGTCGGGCAAAGGGCTCCCTTTGGTATCGCCATAGAAAAGTTTCTTCTAATCCAAGTTCAAACCTGCAATTCGGTGAACCAAAAATAGCTGCGTCAGCGCCGCCAACGGAAGCTTGCGGCATTACTGGTCTCGATGCTGCTGGCGCGGCCGGTGCGGCGCCTCGTGCGGGCCGCCCTGTGCTTGCAGCTGCTCCTCCTCCTCCGCTTTATCTTCGGCGCGTGCATGGAGCGCAAGGTGCGGCGCGTACTCGTGACGCAGCTAGGATACTCGGCAGGCGGCTGCCACATCGATGCGCTCGGCGGCAGCGCAGTCCGCAGAGGCGGCGGCGGCGGCAGCATTGACGCGCTTGGCAGCGGCGCAGCGCGCGGCGGCAGCGGCGGCGCCGGCGAGGTCTATTTGATCTATCAGCCGCAGTTTGGCTTCAGCAACCAGCTTATTGCGCTGCGGAGCGCCGCCGGCTGGGCCGCTGCGCTGAACCGCACGCTCGTGCTGCCGCACCTGCTGGGTCACGCGATAGAAGCGGAGTACGAGGGCGGCGCCAAGCCGCGGCGGGCGATGGCCGACTTTGGCGACGCCTTCGACTACAGGGTGGCGCTTCACGGGGTGGCGCCGCTGCGCGTCGTCTCGATGGGCTCGTTCCTGAAGCTCCGCCTGCCGCCGGCACAGCTCGTCGAGCTAGAGTCGGTCCGGCTGGCGCTCGTCTCGGTGAGCGCCCGCCGTGCGAGCCGGTCGAGCGGCACCATGCCAGGACCTGCGCCTGGGCGAGAGTGGCCTCCCGCGCCAGCTCCACCGCAGACTCCCCTCTCCTCCTGCCCCCGTGTCGCAGGTGCGCGATGACTATTTCGACGCTCTGGCCGCTATCGGCCCTCCCGTCGTCACTAGCGCGCCGCCCCTGGGGGTTCCCCTCACGATCTTTTGGCCCCGGACCATCGTCAAGCACTTTGGCGGCTGCCACGCCACGCACCGGGTACTCGCAATCCGCTCGCTATTCAACGCTTGGGATGCCAAGCCGGGCGCGCTGTTTGCAGACTGGACGCTTTGGACCGCCGGCCGAGGGACCAACGGCTACCAGTTCTTGGACCGGGTCGTCATGCCCGCCCTGCTGCGGCCGTCGCGGCCCGTGCGCCGCGTGGTGCGAGCCATCGTCCGCTCCGTCACCTCTATAGCCAGCCCGCTTGAGGCAGAGGGCACCACGGCGCAGGGGGTACCACTAGGGGGGGGCGATGGCGAAGCGGCAGAGGGCGTGCCGCCGGTGGGGCGCTCCGGCGGCCCGATCCGCAGAAAAAAGGGGAAGGGTGGGACGCGCCCGCCACGCGCGACGCTGGCGTGCGTGCACGTGCGGCGCGGCGACTTCGAGAAGGACTGCCCCAAGTACGCAGCCGAGGCGCAGTCGCCCACGGGGCGAAAGTGGGTCAAGACACACTTTGCGCGCGGCCACTCGTGCCTGCAGCAGCCGACCGACATTGATCTTAACCTGCGCGCGCTGCAGGCGACGCATCGCGCCGCCGTGGCCGCCGACGCGCGCTGGCAGCAGACGACCCAGGGAGCGCCGACGCCCGACGAGCGGCCGCTTGCTATTTTCGCCTCTGTGGAGGACCCGGCTTGGATCAGCGACCCGTTGCTCCGCCGCTGGAACATCTCGCACTTTGGCTTGCACGCTGCAAGCTCGGGCGCTTTGAAGCTGCGGCTGCCACAGGAGCTCGCTGCGCCGATGCTCGACCAGCTGGTCTGCTCGCATGCTCATTATTTCGTGCTCAATGTCTTTTCGACGTTTTCGCAGGCTGTGATGGCGCACGTCGGGCTCGCACACGGCGCGGCCGTAGGCTGGGTGCGCGACCTCACGCCGAGCCAGCAGCGGCTCATAGGCGTCGCGGTCAGTTATTGGAGGCAGGCGGCGCGCGTCTTTGAGACCCAAGTGGAGAAGGATGCATGATATTGCTGCAACTGCTGCGATGGGCACTCACAGAGGCACAGAGGCCACAGTCTACTCAGCGCGACGACGACGACAACCTGGCTCACAGGGCCAGCCAAGCTGAGCCGGTGAGAGTCGGCGACCCGCTCGCGCCGTCTTTCCAGAGCAGCACATTTTTTATTTTATTTGCATCCCCGCGCCCGCGCATGTATGAATGTATGAATGTAAAGATCGGCGGCACCAGCACACGCGCGTATACGCGCACACAGGCCCGCGGCGCCACGCCAGAGCTCCGGCGTGTCGCAGACACCACATCCCACATCATGATGTGCGCTCCTATTATTTGCATGATATCGTGTGATAGCACACGACTGTGGCTCGCGGGTACTCATATGCGTAGCAGTAGCAGTAGCAGCGTGTTTTACATTAGTTATTAATTAATAGTTGATTTAAGTTAATACTATATATATATTAATACCAATACTATACCCAATACAATTTTTTTTTATACACGAGTAAAAAAAGGTTTTAAGTTGTCGTTGTCATTGTCGTCGTGTGTCGTGTGTGCCGTGTGTCGTGTACGTATACTGCTGTATGTTATTGTTTTTCTTTTGCATTGTTTTAATGGTTTTTATTTTTATTGTGTGTGCCCGATATGCATATGCGAGCGTCCGAGCGCCACGCGCCACGAGCCACGAGCCACGAGATGGGGAGGGCGGGGGGACTTGAGCTTGAGCCCGGCAAGCCGCAACAAGCCGATAACGACAATAAATGTTAGCTATAGCCTTATAGTTATAGCTATTATTAGCTATTACTATTATAGACTATTACTTCTAGTTCTTACTAGAACTTATATAGAGAACTAGAAGCTATTCGCTATTCCCTATTCATGTGCATTCTCCCAAAGCCAAAGCCAAAGCCAATAAGCCAAAGTGTCCCCCCCCACACACACACATCATCCCATCCCCCAGTGTTTGCTCTCTCAAGCCCGAGCCCCGCGAGGGGGGTGACCCAGCAGCAGTAGCCAACCGTTTTTAGCATTTCTACCCAGCATGTAGCATGTAGTAGTAGCGCGGCAGCAGCCAGCAGCCAGAGTCAGAGCCAGAGCAGCGACCACAGCAGAGCCCCAACACCACCGAGAGAGCAAGCGGCGATAACACGGCGGCCGGGTGCCTCAACACGCATGTTGCTCCAGGAAGCACTGCCGAGCGCCCAACCCTAGGACGAACACGCGTCCCGGGCCTGCGAAGGTCGCGCGGCAAAATGTCGCAGTGCATGGCTGTACCGCCCGCCCGTTCCTGCCGCCCGCGTCACCAGCGCGTCCTCGGGTCGACCCGCTTGGCCGCCCTCTCCGCCGCAAAGCCCAGCGGCTTCGGGTAACTCTTGCGACTCATGCGCGCCATCATGCGCAGCGACTGCTCCTGCAGCAGTTTGAACCCCTTGGAGTTGGGCTGCTGGCGGAGCCTCCACTCCAGCTCGTCCGCGCTAGCGGGGATCCGCCGCCCCGCGACCGACTCGCGCTTGATGAACTCCCATTGGATGAGCGTCCACTCGAATTGCCGCATCAGCTCCTTGATGGGCGCGTCCGTCCCCAGGCCGAGCTCGGTCACGATGCGCGCCCGGTTGGGGCGCTGCTTCTTGATGAGCACCAGCGGGTTGCGCCGCTCGGACGGTGTCATCGCGTCGACGATGCTGAGGCTGAGCCGCACCGTCTTCTTCATCTCCTCCAGCGCCTCGCTCTGCTCGCCGCCACGCAGCCGGTCGAACTTGAGACCCATTTTCTGCGTCATCGTCATCTTGTCTTCGGCCTTGAGCGCCTCCGCGAAGTGCCCTCTGAGGTTGTAGATGGTGTACGTATCCGTCGTCGCCAGCGTCTCGAAGTAGTCGGCAATGTTTTCTTCCTTCTTCACCTGGCGCATGTCCCGAAGCGCCGCGCCAGCCGCCTCCGTCCATGACGCACCCTGTGCCCGCATCTCCACCATCTTCTCGGTCTGGCGCGTATGCACCATGCTTGGAATCACAGCCCGAATGCGGTCCAGAATGCCGCCCCCGGAACCGGACCCGCTGGCCGCACACAGCGCGCGCCGCGCCAGTGTCCTCCCGAGCGGCCGCGCCGCGTCGCGCGCCAACACGCGTAGTGACATGCCGCACGCACCACACGTGGCTGTTGAAACTGAGTCTGTTGTGCGGGTCGCTGTGTGTTATTCACATGAATTCGGCTCAGCCGCTGTTATGCGTTCGCGGCTGGCTCTCGCGATTGGCGTCGGCGGCGCGGCCTGCCTGCAGTATTGCCTGGCCGAGCGCGCGGGCCCCACGTCGGACACCAAGCTCGAGCGGCCGCGCACCGCCAGCCCCAACCTCGACCCGTACGGCATCACGCAGGCGACGCCCGTGCGCCGGACCACCTCGAGCGGCGACGTCAACACGTCGCGGCCAATCGTGGTGGGCATCGCAGGCGGCACTGGCTCGGGCAAGACCACCGTGGCGCGCGCCATCGCCGAGCGGCTCGGCGCGGAGAACCTGCTGCACATTTCGCACGACTCGTACTATAAGGACCTGTCCCACCTCTCGTTTGAGGAGCGGGCGCAGGTCAATTTCGATCATCCGGACTCCCTCGACTCGGGGCTGATGGTGCAGCACTTGCACGCCTTGCGCGCCGGCGAGCAGGTCGAGGTGCCCGTCTACAACTACGCGACGCACATGCGAGAGCAGGGCCAGACACAGAAGGTGTTCATATATATACCTAGATTATATAGATTATGTTTTGGAGCCCTCATGGCGCCATGTCCTTCTCTAACGAGAGCAGGCAAGCTCGGCGCGCATCCTCCTAACAAACCATGGGCGGCTGGAACATGGAAGGATGGGCGTTTACGAACGAAATGTATGGCTTGAGAAACACGGCGTGAAGTGCCGCCGAATCTTCACAAACATCGCTGACATGCTGTTGCGAATCGTCTCTTTTCGGTTTGTTTTGTTGGCATGAGTTCTCGACACCCAGATTGCGTTAGTCCAATCGTTAGCATCGTATTTGGACACGTGCACCCTATTATAACAATGAAGATTCCAAGAGTAGAAACGAGTTTGAATTCACGTATATTATATATGTGGCAGGTGAGCTCGGCGCGCATTATCCTGGTCGAGGGGATCCTCATCTACGCCGATCCCGAGGTCTCGGCCGCGTGCGACATTAAGATCTTCGTGGACACCGAGCCCGACCTCCGCTTCATCCGGCGGCTGCGGCGCGACATCGCCGAGCGCGGCCGCAGCGTGGACGACGTGATCCGGCAGTATCAGGTATTGTCACATTGTCACTTGGCCATTACAAGATATTCGTTTACTTCGAGGCTGTTGTGCACAAATCAACCATCCTTTTATTCCCGCCGCCTACCTGTATTGCCTAACTTGGTGCAATACTATTGCACGATTATTGGACAGTATACGACTCCCCTTCCGACCTCCCATTTGTATGCTATACACCATGCAATATGAGCAGGCCCTATTGTGCCTTTCTAATAGAGAAATTGTCGATGCGAGCAGAGGGTACATTTCATTGCAAAATGGCGACTAACCGTTTGATAACCATGTTTTCTCTAATTGTGTTGGCCTAATTTATTTAGCCATTTAGCCGCCTTCAATCATAACGGCCTTTGTACACCCTCCCTCCACGTTAGCCATTGAGTTTTGTTACAGTAAACCAGGGCCTGCTAATTGTTACAAACCAGACACGGGAATGTGGCAGAACCGGGAGTCGAACCCACGACCTCGTGTGTGAAGGCCTGGGGATCTACAAGGCTGTGATGCGTGGTCGGGGGAACCGGCACCCTGTATATTGAGATGTGTGTGGCATCGATGATGATGATTGTATACCCCCGAGAGACACCTCCCCACATCAGGACAGCACGGGCACAGCCCCCAGCGGCATACCGCCGCCGGCACAGCCGCCCCCACCACCGCAGACACGGGAAACACAGTCCCACAGCGCGTCAACCCCACTCAAACGGCCTATGCTCACCCCTAAAGGAGGGCCCAGGCCCAGAGTCAGCGCTTAGGCACGTGGACGCTGGTCCGTCCACAAAAGGAGCCGATGCGCGTATAATACCCAATGGTACCACCGCGAGATTGGCACCTCAACAATCACCGTCGGCTGCTCACAACAGGTATCCACCCACCGTGCGCTACTCCGCCATCTCGCCATTCGTCGCTCTGCCACTCAACTTGGCCTTTACAAGGTAATTGGTATTACCAATAGTGTATGGTGTATGGCATACAAAAAGGAGGTCGAGGGGGGGTCGTATATTGCCCAATAGTCGTGCAATACTATTGCAACAGTATGGGCAATACAGTCGGGAGCGGCGAATGAAAGGGCAATTGATTCGCGCACAAATGACTAGAAGTACAAGACTATCTTGTGAAGGCCAACACTCAACCAGAAACCAGACTAAGAAAACACGCAGTGTCCACCCCTCTCCGATGCAAACGCAAGCCAGCCTTCTAACAACGCACCCTCCCAAATTCGACCCGCAGGAGACGGTGCGGCCTATGCACGTCGAGTTTGTCGAGCCGTCCAAGCGAGCCGCGGATATCATCATCCCTACGGGGCTCAACTCGGTCGCGCTCGAGATGGTCATCGCAAGGCTAGAGAGCTTCCTCGAGAAGTCGTAGGGCGGGGCGGGGGGCGGGGCCTATACCTAGCGGCCGCTGGAGGTTTCTTTTACACACATATACGCATTAAATCATGCAGTGAAGTGAGTCTGAGTTCGTGAGTGCGTGGAGCTCGCGCATGATGATACTAGTACTAGTTTTTTTTTTACATATTAGCGTGCAATATATATAACATAATGTAATATGCATATTTGAATATGTGTTAGCGTGATAATATGTGGTGCGCTGTGGGGTGTGCGCGGTGCGCGTGATCACTCTCAACCACGACGAGGAGGAGGTAGACATCTAGTAGTAGGTGTAGATAATAATAATTATTATAGGAATAGACATTAGACGATCGATATCGACATAGACGATGACAATGATACCGTATGTAGGAATCTCGGAATCTCGGGGGAGGGCTCGAGGTCGGTCGTGCGTAGTGCGTAGTGTGTATAGTGTGTCGTCGAGGGTCGAGGGTCGAGGGTCGGTCAGTCAGCGGCCTTCGTTTCATCTTGTTTACATATTTACGTACTATACTCCCCTGTGTTCACCGCCCCGCGAACACAATGCTGGTGAGACCCCGTACGTAAATAGAAATGGTGGATGTATATACCAAGGCACACATAGCTGTATTCACATCGCAGCCAGCCAGAGCTACTCTTCGCTCTTCACAGGAAGGCTGCCATCGTTTCAACGGCCGCCCAGGCCTTTCGGCGGCTGCTCGTGCGAGGAAACGCCTGATCGCTGCCGCCAGCGCCATGCCGCCGACGCTCAAACTAGCCAAGTCGCTGTGGGGCGTTCCCGAGGCGGACGACCCGAAGCAGTGGGACGCACTCTTCGCGCGCATCAAGGCGGAGGGCTTCGACGGCGTCGAGGCCATCACGCTCACCTGGCGCAAGGACAAGGACCTCTTCGCGTCGCTGCTAAAGAAGCACGGCCTCGCGCTCATCTGCCAGATCCACACCAGTGGGGGCGACCTCGACGCCAAGACTGGCGCCTACCAGTACTGCACGTCCAACAAGCTGCACGACCACCTCGCCTCGTTCGTCAAACTCACGTCCGAGGCCAAGGCGCTCGGCGCCGTGATGATCAATTCTCACTCTGGTCACGACTCGTGGGGCTCCGGCGACAAGGCGCTCTCCTTCTTCAAGTACGCACTCAAGGTCGAAAAGGCGTTGGACATCCCTGTCGTTCACGAGACGCACAGGCGCGCTCGCCCGCACGCACGACGCGCGCAGCGCGCGGCATCAGCCGACCGGGTTCGCCATGCATCCCGATGACCGACCGGGCGCCGCCCCCACCCACCGTGTGTGCTCAGGCAGCGTCTTCTCTTCTCTCCCTACTCGACGGCCGAGCTGCTGGCGAAGCCCGAGCTGACCGAGCTCAAGATCACCGCCGACCTCTCGCACTGGTGCTGCGTCTGCGAAAAAGTGTTCGACCCGGCCGACACGCGCGACGACTGGTGGCCCGCCACGCTCGCCCTGGTCGCGAGGCACTGCGAGTTTGTGCACGCGCGCGTGAGGCACGCCGAGGGGCCGCAGGTCTCAGAGCCCGACGCGCCAGAGTTCGCGGCAGAGGTGGCTGCGCACACCTCATGGTGGCGGGCCATATGGGCTGCGCAGGCGGCGCGGCACACGGCCGACGGAGCGACCGTGTGGGCCGAGCCGGAGCACGGCCCGCCGCCCTACCTCCAGACGGCGCCCTACACGCTGGAGCCCGCCGCGGAGTTGTGGGGCGTCAACACGCGGATGGCGGCGCGCGTGCGCCGTGAGCACGCGGCGGCTGTCGCCGATCTCGCGGCCGCGGCGGCGGCGGTCGTGCTGCCCGCGCCCGCGCCCCTCGACTTCTTCGCCGGCGACGCCTGCCTCGACGGCACGCCGTTCGCGGGCGTCAAGTGGGGCTACATCTTCCGCACGGGCGACGCGGGCCTGGGCTACTACCGCGACGCGTTTGTCGCCGCGCCAGCGTTTGACCAGGCCAGGCCAGGCTTCGCCTTCCGCCCGGGCGAGCTTGGCACGGGCTACTACCGCGACGGCTCGGTCGATCCCAAGCCCAAGGGCGCGCCGCCGACCAGGGTGGGCAAGGACGGCTCGCTCATCCGGGCGGCCATGAGCGAGAACCCTGACGTGGCCGCGCGCCTGGGCCCGATGATGGGCGGGGGGTCGGCCGCGCGGGTTAACCCTGAGCCCGCGCCGCCAGCGAGCGTGCCACAGGGCGGGCTGCTCTCAGCGGGCATGGAGGCGGTGCGTCTTGAAGAGGAGGCGGCGGCGGCGGCGGTGGAGGAGCGTGAGTTGTGCATTCGGCTGGCCACGGCCGAGGGCGTTACGGTGGGGGCGCAGGTGGCGGCGGCACACGCTGAGACAAACGTCGAGTTTGTCTGCACCTCGGTCGAGGCGGCCAAGGGCGATATCGCTCTGGTCCAGCTTGCGCTCGCGGCGATGAACCGCGCCGCCGGCGACGCGGCGCCGGGCGGCGGCTCAGCGCACGTGGCAAAGATGGTCTTCTCAGCGGGAGAGGACCAGCTCGCGCTGGTCGCCTACGTGCCGGCAGAGACGGCCCTCCAGGTAAACAGATCAACAGGTCACACACACACACCGACAGAGAACAACACCCCCGACAACGACACACACGCACGCACACGACGAAAACAACACCCCAAACGAACACCTCCCACGGCCCTCCAGGTGGACGCGGCCGCATGGGCGCAGGCGGTGCTGGCCGAAATTGGGGGAAAGGTCATGTGCTCCAAGCCACTGCCGGCCCAGTCGCCCAAAGGGGGGCTCATGGTCTGCGCGGCCGTCGCGGCGGATGCGGAGGCGGACCACGTGCCGCGCAGGGTGTTAGAGATTGGGCTCGTGGCGAGCGCGAGCTTCCTCGAGGCCGAGGGGAAGAAGTGAGAGGAGTATGTACTACACGTGGCGATGAGTGGCGGAGCTGCGGCTCGTGGTGTGGCCTTGGCTGTAGGTCTCTACTGTATGTGCGCACCTGACGACGCCCGCCCGGTGGGTGGGGGCTGAGGCTGTGGTTGCGGCTCGCTCGCGCTCGCCTCTGGTAGCTCAGCTAGCAGCTAGAGTAGCAGCGCATTCAGCAGAGCTCTTTGCCTCTGCCTCTGCGGCTATGTGGAGCTATATGCTATATGTATATGTGCTGTCATCTCACCATCGTCATCATATAGTATTAGTATTAATATTGTACATATAGTATATATAGTGTATAATGATTTATAATGTACGTATATATATATTATATAATACCGTATACCGTGTAAAAAATAAATTTGTGTGTGTGTATATCGTGTATCTCTCATACTCATATCTCATATCACATCAACATCATATATATCATACACCATATATAACTCACACATACCACAAAAGCAATAAAGCTGAGCGCAGAGCCGAGAAACAGCGCGAGCGCCGAGGCGCTAGCAGTGGCCAGAAGACCGCAAAAAAGAGGCATCAAGGGAGAAGGACCGGCCGCCGCCGATGTCGAGAGGTTCTTCTTCCTGAAACCTGAAAGGTCCTTGAGATTCGAGAAAAAAACAAATCGCCCCAGCGTCCATCGTCAAAAGTGTCGTCAGAACGACGTCCCTCAGCAAGCATTCTCCGTCTTCCGTCTCCGTCATAAAAAGGCAAAAAAAATCCAAAACCGCGAAACGTCGCTGTATCTATAGATAGTATCTATATATTTTTATATATATATATATATATTATATATATACATATATATATATATATATATAGTGTATGTGTATGTGTGTGCTGCTGCTGAATAATGAATAATACATCTAAATCGCACACATACACATACACATACACATATATAAATAATATAATTATTTTATAAATAATTAGACAATATCTATAATATAGCAGTAGCACAGGTACAATAATCCACGCCCACGACCACGAGCATATTAATGTTATATAAACACACACACATAGCCTGTACACAGCGCACACGCTTGACGCGTGTGCTTGTGTGCTGTTCTGCCTATATCTATATATATAAGTATTGTATATAAACTGTTTAACTATTAATAAAGCCTTTATTTGTTTTTGCAATTATCACAAGACAAGAAACAAACACAAGAAAAAGAAACATCAATAAAATATAAACTCAACCTCAACCTCGCAGCTCGCAGCTTCCAGCAGCTTGTGTAGCATATTTATCAACCGAGCGCAAACTTCTAATGCAATTTACAAACACAAAACTCCACCATAACAATAACACAAATCTCACAAACAACTAACAAACATAAACATAAATAACAAACTAGCGAACTAGAGCTAGAATATAGACAGAGTACAGCACAGACATGGGAGGGGAGGAACAGATGCCGGAGCCCTCGAGCTCGAGCAATATAGAGTGTCGAAACTTATACAACCACAACCATCAAGCCAAGGCAAATAAGAATAGACGGACCGCGCGCGCAGCGCCGAAAAAAAATATACAAGACATCTGGGCTGGTTACGAAAAGAACGATGACGGTGACGGTGACGGGTGGCGGAATCTCCCGAGGTAGCCTCGCGCTCTGAGCCAGCCCCTCAGCCCCCATCGCCGTCAGCAACCTCCCTCGGGCCTCCATCTGCCCTCTACAGCGTCGGTCTCTTCTCCACAGCGCTTCTCCCACTCCGTGTCTCAACTACGCGTGGTCATTCCTGGGGAACCCAGCTGCTGGTAGGCTGCATTTACACCTCGAACGAAACTAGGCTCGCCGAGCGGCAGCAGCCGGTTGTAAAACCAAGAGAGTGTGCCTTCTGCCGGCGCGTTCATCAGCACGCGCGAGAACCACTTGCTCGGGGTGATGAAGGCGGCCGCGCCCTCGGACCGAAGGCCCTCGCGAACCACAGTGGAGTAGGAGATGGGCCGGCCGCCGCTCGCTGCCCAGGAGTCGAGGGCGCGGCCCCACAGCGTCTGCTGCGTGACCGCGATCAGGTTGCCCGCAAACATGTTGACGCCCAGGCCAAAGAAAAAGAGCGACGACGACGACTTTCGCTCCGCTGGAACGTGATCGCGGTAGAGGGCGGGAGTGGCGACGAAGGCTGAGTAGGTCATCACGCTGTTGCGCGTCACGCTAGCCGCAAACGCTGGCCCGAGGAACCGCGAGAGTCTGTTCTGGGCGGCGCGCAACTCGAGCGACCTGAAGCGCTCCAGGCCGTTGTAGCGCTGCGCCTCTGCGCGGTTCGAAACCGCAGACTCGACGATACCCGCGACGGACGCCGCGGCGACGTCCTTCGCCAGCTTCAGCATGGCGCCCGCGGCGACGCTAGTTGCGGCCGCCCGAGCAGGGTTCGCCTCTCCGTCAAAACCGCGTCTCTGCCCCTGCTCGCTGTCCTCGTGGCCGCTGCTAGAGCCGCTGATTTCAGAGCCGTACGCGACGCGCTCAACGTCCAAGCCGAGGGAGAGCGCCGAGTCGGCGAGCTGGAATACAAACGACATTGACGAGTACTGTAGGAACCACGCCACGATGGAGGCCGGCCCGATGACACGGTACGGGGACAGCGCGCCCTTGGAAAACGTGAGACGGACGGCCTGGGTCAGCTGCGCTGCGCCCGATACCTGCGAAGAATTTGCGATCAGAGCGATCTTCTCGAGCGGCATGCCGATGCAGCGCAGTGAGACGCCCCACAGGCCGCAGCCGACACTCCGGTAGAGAACCACTGCCGAGTCGAGCATCTGGCGCGGCATGGTCGGAGCCGCCTCCACATCCTCAAGAGACGGCACAGGCCGGGCCGCAACCACGATAGGGCACAGCACGCAGTCGTTGTTGGTATGGCGCCGCACAACGCGTGCGGTGGCGCGATCTCGATCAGCCGTCGCCGGGGGTCCCGCTTCGCCTGGCATGGCCGGGCCGGTCGCCGCGGCCCTGCCCGCTTCGGCTGGCAGTTCTGATACTGCGATGTTCACATGAATTGCTAAGGGGATGTCGTCTTTGGAGGAATTGCCTTTCTTGCTGTGGCTTTTTGTTCTTGTGTTATTTTAAAATGTCGCGTGTGTGCCCTGTTTTTCTCTCTTCACTCTTTACATAAATTGCCTTTCTTAGCTCTACATTAATTGCCTGATCGTTTGTGGTGGTGTTCTTGTAGTGTGTTTGTGTTTGTGTGTGTGTGTGACCTCCGTTTATCTTCTCTTTCTCTGCTTACTTATATAAGCTTACTTACAAGTTACTTTTTTACTTACGAGTAACCTACGACATATGAATTGCCGCGTTGTGCTGTTTGACCTATCTTACTATCTATCTAATATTTATATAGCTATATATATATAGCTATATTTTGCTCTTATTCGAATTCGGACGGACTCCCTGAGCTCCCTCCGTCCGGACTGCCCTTCCTTGCTCTTTGCTCTTTGACATATGATTCTTATGTGAATACTTGTATGTGTTCAAAGAGACACAGCCGGCAGACACATACACACACACACATAACACATACATACACGATAAAAAAACAAGGTCATAGAAAGACAAACCTATAGGATGAATGAACACACGACAAGACAACGACAACAGCAAAACGCAAAACACAAAACCCACGAACTCACTAACTCAGAATGCAGAATGAGCGAGCAACGGCAGCGGCGGCGCAACGACTGCTTACGTTATTTCAATAGCAATAGCAATAGTAATATTAGATATTATATATAGTATAATAGTATAATTAATATAGCTAGTCGAAGTCTGAAGTCGAAGCAGGGCCCGTAGTCGTAGTTCTAGTTTAACGTTCAAACTTCAAACTTCTGTGTGCTAAAGCTAAAGGCAACCTCATTGAACCTCCTTTAACACACTACACACTACTTTGCCGCTCTGCCCAGGCCCAGGTGTTCAAAGTCAAGGTTCTTTACTCTTTAGTACCTCCACCCAGCAGCAACTGTTACTGTTCAAGGAGATAGGTATAGGTATAGGTAGTTTGCTCAGGTTTGAACAAGTTATTGTCAATATCAATATAGTTTAGTATTAATATAGTTGTGTGTGTATGTGTATGAACGTTCACAGAATGTGAGCATTATATCACGTATCACAAGAGCATACATACACACCAGTAAAAACGTCGGATATATTATACATTATACATTCTCTCTTCTGCGTTCTGATTCTGGTGTTCTGGTTCTGTGCGTATCTATATCACGTCGTAACGTATCTGAACCGTATGCCCGGTTTTGAAATATTTCAAAATACATATACACATATATCCGTAACCGTAACCGTAATTAATTCGTGTAACAGTGTACATAGTGAGTGTAAGTAGCCACAATCCACGATACACGATACTCACAATTATGTGTATCAATCAGGAGTATACGAGATCAAGATACAAGATACTACGCGCTCTACGTAATAATAATATACTTATCATAACACGCTTTCTTTCGTACCAGTGTTGATCGGGTTAACCCCAATAGCAGTAGTTGTGGAATGCATTGCGAGCAGATCTCTAAGTCTCGCCCGCGCAGACACTTCCCAAATCAGCGCTTCCGCCCGCCCTGCTGCGGAGTGATGCCAGCACGCGCCTGCTTGAAGCTGCGCGCCGTGTTTGGCGGCCGCGGCTGCTGCCCCACATACTCTAGATACACGCGTGCGGCGGCGTCGGCCACGCCAGCGGAGTCGGCGATGACGCCCTTGCTGGCGTCGGAGTCTATCCTGAGCAGGCAACCGAAGCCCTCGCTCGCCTCGATCACGAGCGAGCCGCTTGTAGTGGCCACAGCGCAGTGCGATAAGCTCGCAACCTCGACCTCCCCGACCCCGGCCGCCTTCCGCTTGCCGCCGCCGCGCGCGTCGCCACCGCGCACCGAGTGCTTGCATCGCGCCTGAAGGAGCTTGTCCGAGGTGACGAGCACGACGCTCGACGCCCCGTGCTCAAGCCAGAAGACGCAATCGCGCACAATCGCGTCGTCGGCAGACCAGCGGCCGCCCGAGAAGCACTCGATGACGCTCGGAGTGTTGTCCGCGCTCCGCGGCAGGAGGCGCGCGCTTTGCAGTCCCGCATGTCCGCCGTCGCGCACGACGACGACCGCCCGCGTAGAGCACAGCGCATTCCCACCACCAGCCCAGCTCGCCACCGAACGGGAAAAGGCCTTTGCGTCCGGCCAGCCCATTGTGGCGCGCACGTTTGACGCGTCGATGAGGATCACGCTCGGCAGTACCACCAGGGGCGCGCCCGTTGCGCTCGTTCCTGCTGTTTCCATGGCTAGGCCGTGGCTAGGCCGGTTACACCGAAGTTCATTTCACAGGGCTTGCTTCACAGCGGCCATCAAAGACCAGCCTAGGGCTACCGGCAAGGACCTAGCAAGCCGAAGCAATGGACGGTTCGGCAACTCAGCACGTCAATATCCCCCGCAGCCTGGCCAGCGGTCTCCACGATAGGTTACCAACGAGTCCGCCCAACGGGCTACCAGGCGGCGCTCGACCTACGGAAGTTGGCCGGAACGTGCGACGAGCGCAGTCGGACTCGTGGCGGAATGCGGCCAGCCAGTTCGTGTCCTGCAGCAACGCCTGCTTCTACTCGTACAATGGGATTTGCGAGGACGGCGGCGCGCAGAGCGTGGGCGTGGCTCGGTGCGACTCGGGATCCGACTGCCACGACTGTGGCCCAGTGGCTTCTTCACAGCCGCCGCCGACAGGGTCACCGCCGCCACCCGAACCTCTGCAGCTGGACCCGCTAGCCGTGCCGTCGCCGCCGCCGCTGCGCTGGGGCCTCGACGCACTGCCTGATCTGACTGACGAGGAGGCGCACCCCTTCGCCGTGCCACCTCCGCCGCCGTTGATCTGGGGCCTGCCCGCGGGTCCGCTTGTGGAGTCCGACGCCGTGTTTGGCTTTGGTGCGGCGGAGGCTGCCGCTAGCTCGGCGGCAAAGCAGCATCGCGAGGACGCCGTCCTTGATGTCATCGGGCTAACCCGTACGCCGCCGCCGCCGCCGCCGCCCTCTTCTTCGCCCTCCGCGCCTCCGCCGCCGCCGCCAAGGCCCTTGCAGCCGCCGCCGCCGCCCTCCTCTCCGCCGCCGGCAACGCCCCCACTCCCACCCCCACCGCTGTCCCCGCCCCCGAGCCCCGAGCCACCCGCGTCGCCTCCGTCATTGCCACCGGCACCACGGGCGCCGCCGCCGCCGACAGCTCCTCCGAGAGTGCCCGAGGGCGAGACTATAAAGCCCCAGCCCCCCGCGCCCTGCCCCCCCTCGCCCATGCCCCCGCCGGTGCCGCCGCCCCCGCCGCCACGCTCGTCGCCACCCAGCCCACCACCACCGCCGAGGCAGGCCCCAGCCTTGCTGCAGCAACGCTCGCCGCCCCCACCAGCGTCGACTAGTCCTTCCGCCGGAGGCTTATTACGTGAGCAAGCCACAGGCGGTGCCCCTACAAAGACCGCCGCCCCCTCCGACGCTCCATCCGGCAGCAGCACCGCGCCGCCGCCGCACCCGCCGTCTTCCAGCCATTATTCGGCGCTGCTCCCTACGCGGCGTACGTGAGCGGGCTGGGCGCCGCCGTGCTTGTCCTGCTCGGAGTCGCCCTCTGCCTCGCCTGCCGCCGCCGCCACAACACCAAGCTGCGCCGCCACCCCACCCTCACGACCGAAAACGGACCCTCGCGCACGCGCACGGCCAATGACCTCTCCGACCTCCATGGCTCGCTCCCTTTCTTCGCCGGGCTGGCCGGACCGTGCGCGGGCCCCCCTCCGGTGTTCGCGGGCCTCTCGCAGGACCTGTCCGGGATGGAGGTAGCGAGCAGCGTCGCCTCCTCCTGGTGGCCAGGCGCGCCGCCCTCGGAGGCCTGCTCGTTCTCGCAGCACGGTGCCGCTCCCGCGCCCGCCTCGCACTACTCGCAGGCGACGAGCACGCCCTGTCTGAGCGGAGTGAGCGGGATGAGCGGATCACGCTGTGGCCCCCCGTGCCTCGCCCTGTCCTCCGCCCCCGCGGCAGCTCCACCGGTCAAAAAATGGGCCGCCTTCCTCTCGCACTACAAGACCGAGGCGGCGATGGAGGCGCGATTCCTCCAGACGGAGCTCGAGGTGCTGCTGGGGCGAAAGTGCTTCCTCGACTCGGACGACCTGCGCGACCTGCGGCTGCTGCAGCAGTCGGTGCGACAGTCCGACTGCCTCATCCTCGTCCAGTCTAAGTCGGTGCTCTCGCGCCCCTACTGCCTGCTCGAGCTGTTCACCGCCATCGAGGCGCGCGTGCCCATCGTGGGCGTCTCGCTCCAGCTCACCGGTGGCGCGCCCAGCTACGACTTCAACGCCGCGCCGGCCTTTCTAGCGCGGCTCGAGCAGACGCTCGAGAGCGCGAACCCGGGCGCGGCGAGCGTCTTCGGTCGCTCGAATATCGACCTGCGCCACGCCTCGCGCCTGCTGAGCGCGGGCATTCCCCGGATCGTCTCGATCGCCTTTTGCCCTTCGGCCTCGCGCAACAAACTCGCCGCCTCCATCTCGGACATTGCGGCTGCCATCGAAGCCGCCGTGCCAAACTACCGCCCGCTGAGGAGTGAGGGAGCGGCCATTGCGCCACATCAACGGCCCGCCCGACTCGCGGACGCCGTAGGAGGAGGGGCGGGCGGGGGGCACTGACCATCTGGCCAGCCGCCGTGTGCGTATTGTATATAGATATAGTTGTTCATGGTGCTTGTGCTTGTATATATTCATTTCGAAGAGAAAACCTATATCATATATATAGTACATATTATATACTTCTCATTCTCAATTTCTCATCCTCCTCCTCACCTCGCGTCCTCATCCTCAGTGAGCACAATCTCTCCACCACCACTACGCACATCTCGCTACTATACAAAGAACACTTGAACATGATACATTGCTAATTGATAATGCAAAATATGAATTTTATATATTAATGTGATATTATCATGATATACATAATATAATATATATATATATTATAACAATATTATATATAGAACTAAAATATCCATATTATATAATCAGGAAACACGCGTAAAACGGCCGTATAACACAGTTTTTATTATTGCATATATAAGTTATTGACTTTTTATAAGACATACACATATATACAGGATACACGCTACGATACACGACACGCGACCCAAGACGCACAACTAACACGCGCACGTACTCACGTACAAGCACAAGCACAAGACACAAGACAAGCACACGAAAGAGGGTCACACACGCAAAAGCAAATGAACAAGCGGGACACACATGAGCAACAAGCGCAAGCGCCGCTCTGAGCACGAAGCCGCACGCAAACACAAGAGCACTCCCAGACACCGACACAAAGACACAGACAGGCGGAACACAGTGGCACCCCAGCACCCCCACACATTACAAATAAGCGCACACACCAGCACTATGCCGGCCGGGCAAGCGGAATCACACTCACTCGCTCGCTCGATTTTCTCCTCCCACTGGCGCCAGACGCACGCTCCTCCCGAAGCGACACACCGCTCCTCCCACACGACACACCCCCAGGTCCACTCCCACGCCACGAGCTCACCACTCGCGCCTCCTCACTGCGCCCCCCTCGACATCTCGTCCGCCGCCGGCGCGGGCGCAACCCTGCTGCGGCGGGGCGGCACCACCGTCGGCACCACCGCCGGGCCGATCTCGGGCGTGGTGTCTAACACCCCTGAGGGGCGCGAGCCGGCCGCCGCCGCCGCCAAGGCGAGCTTACGCTGGTTGAGCCTCTGGCGCAGCGCGACCGCGACCGCCGTGGAGGCCTGCACCGGCTCAGACTGGGATGCGGAGCCCTCCTCCAGTGCACCCTGCTGCAGCCGCTGGACGGCCGAGATCTTCATCTGCGCATCGACCTGCGCGAGCGCCGCTGCCTTCCAGTCCTTGACGCTCTTGCTACCGTGGCCCTGCTCCAGCGCAGCCTGCGCCGCGAGCCGCTTGACCATGAACTTCTGCCCGCCTTCGGACATGCGCCGCACCTCGGCCTTGCGCAGCGCCGCCGTCCGCTTGAGCGCGCGGTTGCGCTCGCGCACGTCCCGCAGCGCGGGCAGCGCGCGCACGAGGACCGCGAGCAGTTTGATGAGAAGGATGGCGCAGAGCGGCACCACTAAAGTCTGCAGCAAGAGCTCCAGCGAGCGGTAGACGCCCGTGTGCTCCGTGTCGCCCGTCTCGTGGCAGGTTGGCGGAGCCAGCACGCGCCCGCCGTACTGGAGCTGCTCGTCCGTCTCGGCCAGCGCGTAGGCGTAGTAGTCGGCCGCCCGGTAGGCGCCCCCCGCGTCAGTCCCGGGCTGCGCGTTTGTGTAGTTGCGGCTGTAGACCAGGCAGCCCGAGCTGGCCGGCGGCGCAATCTGCGGCGGCGGCGGCGGCGGCGGCGAGACGGACGCGTCGAGCGGCCGCGAGGGCGGTGGTGGCGGCGGCGGTGGCGAGCTGACGACGCTCTCCCAGCCGTACTGGCAGCTGAGCAGTTGGTCGCATTCTGGGTAGAGCGCGCGCAGCCCCGCCGCGTCGTCTTGCGTAGGGCACCGCACAGTCGACAGGTTGGCCGCCGCCCAGTCGGCCGCCGCCGCCGACGCGCGCGTCGGCGTGCCCATCAGCGACTCGCCCGCCGCGAGCGCCGTGTTGAGCGGCGAGACGCCGCGCAGCGGGGCGGAGCAGTTGTAGCGCTCGTCGGCGGTGGTGTAGTAGTAGGCGGCGGGTCCGCCGGCCGCGTCGGTGGGCAGGGGCGAGGGCTTGGCGTGCAGGCCGAGCACGCGGCCCAGCCCCTTGGTGAGCGTGGCGGAGAGGTCGTCGCAGTCGAAGCAGGGGCGGACGACCGCGTTGCGGTACGAGGTGGGGTAGAGCAGCAGCAGCAGCGCCGTGCACCAGAGAAAGTAGTCTAGCGAGGCGATGGTGTCGAGCACGGCGTAGATGGCGTCCTTGGGCGGGATCCGGCGCTGCTCCAGCTGATCCGCCACCAGCTGCGTGTCCGCCTCGTCCGATGAGGCGGCGGCGGCCGCCCCACCCGGCGCGGGGCTGGAAGGGTGATTGCTGCCGTGGGACGTCTCGCCCCGCGCCGAGCCGTCCTCCTCCGCTACGGTAGCCACGCCGGCGCCGCCGCCCCGTCGGCGCGCCGACGCCATGCGGAAGTACATCGCAAAGGCGGCCTTGACCTCGTGGTACTCCACGATCCCGTCGCCGTCCGTGTCCCAGCTGAGGAGCATCGTCTGGAACATGCGGTAGAGCGCGAGCACCGTGATGACCACCAGCATCACGAGCCCGATCGCGAAGAGGGTGTAGAAGCCGGCGTCGAGCGCGGCGGCTACGTCGAGCCCCGCGCCGTGCGACGCCTGCCGCTCGAAGAGTACAGGGCACACGTCGGCGTCGCTCCAGTAACACTGCGTGTCGGCGGCGCTCAGCAGGAGCGCCGCCGAGACGATCGTCTGGCCGTCGGCCGCGCCCAGCGGCGGGAAGCCGCCCTGCCACTCGCAAACGCCGCTCACGCGGCAGAGCTGCGGGTCCGTGTCGCCCGTCCGCGTGAACTGCCACTGGCCCGGCTGGTAGTCAGCAGTGCCCACCATGGGCGCGGCGGCCGAGGTGCGGATCTGGACGTCGGCCACTTCGCCCGGCGTCGCGGGCGTGTAGCTCGCAACCACGAGCTGGGCGTGCGGGCAGGCGAGGCACTGACCGTCGGGCAGCAGCGCGCCGTGGCAGGCGGACGGCGTCGCCGCCAGCGTCGAGTTCCACGCGTCCGTGCACAGCGACGACACGTCGAAGAAGCGGATGTTGCTGTTTGCCGCCTCCCAAGCCGCCATCGCCTTGCGCACCGAGCGGCGGAGGGTGCCGCAGCCGAAGAGCTGGGGCAGCGTGAGCGAGCCCTGTAGCAATGTCTCCTCGGGCAACAGGCGCAGCAGCCCGCTAGACTCGTCGCACACGTTCGGCGCCAGCGCCCACGCAATGTCGGTCCGCTGGCCGCCGGCCGACGGCGCCACGTTCCACCGTAGAATCTCCGAGTCGCCGTTGAGCACGTCGGCCGATCCGGTGTGTCCTACGGCCCAGGCCTCGGTGCTGGTGCACAGGGTGGCCAGGGGCAGGAGCAGCAGCCGACGGGGCGGTTGATGTACCCTCATCGCGACCAGCGTGTCGGCCAGCGAAACGAGCCGTTGCGTAACGACTGAAATCTATTTATAGACTCCCTACGATACAGTCGTAGGACCTTGAAAATGAGTAGCACAGTCTGTATGGTTCTCGCTGATATGAACCCCCACAGGGTACCCTCCCCCCCCAACACAGCAGCCGAACAGCACACAGCACACAGCCTGCACTGCGGCCTCACCAGCCAAGTACATTAATATCCACAGAGCCCATGGACGGACTGTTTTCGTTCTGCCGTTGGTTTGGCGCCAATTTTTTATATGCCAACCAGCACCGACGTCGAGGAGGCTGAGCCGGCGTGGGTTGTGGCCACCGTGGCCGGCACAAGGCATGTGGGCAGTCGGGACGGCCGGGCGCACGGCGCCACGTTTGCCTCACCGCGGTGCGTGCTGCCGCTCCCTGATGGCTCACTCCTCGTCGTTGACGCTGCAAACAGCCGGCTGCGGCGCATTGCCGACGGCGGCGGCGGCCCGGTCGTCACCACGGTGGCGCCCAAAGCGCTCTTTTTCAACCCGCGCTGCATCGCGCTGCTGCCCGACGGCGGCGTGCTGGTGTGCAACGCGGGCCACAATCGCTTGGCACGGCTCTGCCTCGAGACCAACACCTCGTCCCAGTATGCGGGCTGCGGGCGCAAGGGCCACCGCGACGGCCCGGCGCACACGGCGGAATTTAGCTCGCCGTCGGGGCTGTGCGTGTGCGGTGACGGCACCGTGCTCGTCGCTGACACTGCCAACCACTGTATACGATCAATCGCGGGGCCGCCGAATAGGTGCGCCTGGGACTACGCTGACCGCCCCCCGTCCGCACCCCCCGCCCAGCCCTGTTCCTCTCCTCCGCAGGCGCGTCGTGCGCACCGTTGCGGGCGTGCCGGGCATCCCGGGCCACCGTGACGGTGAGTTGAGCTTCGCCCTGCTCCACTCGCCGAGCGGCATCGTCGCCGCCTCCTCCGACGCCCAAGTCGTCTACGTGGCCGATACCGCAAACCACGTCCTGCGCTGCCTCACGCCCTCGTCCCTCTCGACGCTCGCCGGCCGGCCGCTCTCCCCCGGCCACGCCGACGGCCCGCTCTCTGGCGCCGCCTTCTCGAGCCCCGCTGGCCTCGCCGTGCTGCCAGACGGCCGCCTCCTCGTCGCCGACGCGCACAACAACTGCATCCGGCGGCTCTGCTTCTCGCGCCGGAGCGTCGTCACGCTCGCCGGCGGCGGCGGTCCCAAGGCCTGGGGCGCCGTCGACGGTAGCGCCGCGGCGGCGCGCTTCAACTTGCCGCGCGGCGTCGCAGTTGGCGCCGCGGGAGAAGTCTGGATCGCGGATACGGGAAACAACTGCGTGCGCGTGCTGTGCGTGGTGCCGGCGGAGGAGGGCGTCCAGCGGCCGCGCTCGCCCTCGTACCTGCTGCGGGATCGGGCGGCGAGCGGGGCGGTGGGTGGCGGCGACGACGGCGGCGCGCAGCAGCAGGCGGCGAGCCCGGACGCCTATGGCTGGCTCGCGGCCGAGGTTGCGCCCTCGCGCCCGAGCCTCGCCGCGCAACAAGCCGCGCTGGCCGAGTTGTTTGCAGCGCAGCCGGTGCGAAGCCGGCCGCCGAGCGCGGCCCCGAGCCCGACACGCGGCGGCGGCGGCCTCGCGAGCCCCGAGGCGAGCCGCCGGGTCCCGAGGACGCCGACGGGGCAGCCCAGCCCGGCCGCGGGGCGCGCCGCCACGGCGGCAGGGAAGCCGGCCGGCGCGACGCCGGCGCGTAGCAGGCTGCCGGGCGCGCGCTCCGGCGGCCAGTGCTCGACACCGGGGCGCGGGGCGGCGAGGGGCGGCGAGGACGGTGGGGGCGAGCCGTCGTTCGAGGTGCAGCTCTTTGAGCGCGCGCAGCCGAGGGCGGCGGTGGAGGAGGAGGCGGGGGCGTGGCGCTACGTGGGCGCCGCGCGCGTCTCTGTCGGCCCGGCACTGCTCGACGCGGGCGCGGCCTCGCTGCCGCGATTCGGCCTGCCCGCGCTGGCCGAGCTGCTTGTGCGCTCCGCCGCGGGCGCCGCGCGCCGCACGCTCATCGCCAGCGTGGCGCAGATTGGTTTACGCGAGTCGGTCTTCGTCTCGTGCGTGCCGCCGCCGCCCACCTCGCCCGCCGCGGCGGCACTTGCGAGGGCCACGGGCGCCAGGAGTGAGGTGCAGGTGGGGTTGCGCTTCCGCTCGGCCGAGGTTGCGTCCGCCTTCCTGGCGCGCTGCCACCAAGCTCTAAACCTGGCGCCCGGCGGCGCGGCGGGCGGGGCGTCGCCGCCGGGCTCGCCCCTCGGGCTGGCGCCGAGCCAGCAGCAGGGCTCGCCGGACGCCGACGCTGGCGCGCCCGACGCGAGCCGGCGGGAAGTGCTCTTTCTGCAGTCGCAGCTGGCGGAGCGCGAGGGCGAGATGGCGCGCCTCTCGCGCGAGCTGGGCGAGCAGGCGCGACGGCACAGGCTCGAGACGGCCGAGCTGCGGAGCCGGTTTGACGAGGAGCGCGCCTACTGGCACTCCCACATGGAGCAGCTCACCAAGCAGGCGGGCGCGAGGGCCAACCTGCCGGCCGACGTGCTCCCGAGGAGGATGCAGCAGGGCGGTAGAGCACCGTCGTCGGCGGAGGAGGAGGACCGAGACGGGGTTGCGGCGGTGTAACACGTAACACTCCTGCGAAGCAATCCTTTGTTGTCTCGTTGGTTGTGTTATGTTGGGTGTAAAGTTTTACATCATTTACACGCATTCGTCATTATAGACGATGGTGATGTGAGTTATGCGTGCGAATTATATAAATGTAAATGATAAAAATGAAACTGATTAGTGCTGATTCTATTGCTGATTGTCTGATTGTCAGGGTCACTGATTGTCTGACTGTTTATATAAAATTTGATGAATTTACGTATATATAATATTTCTTAATAATTAAGAAATATTAATATTATATAAATAACTTTTATGTTAAAAAATAACTATAACTATAAAAGGTATAAATCCGCGCGAACAAAAGACAAAAGTGAGTGCCCCCGCCGCCGACTCGCGCCTCGCGGCCCCCTTCGCGGAGGGCTTGCCTAGAGCATAAAGCTTAGAGCTGCTAGAGCCGTAGAGAGAGTCTAGAGGGCCTAGGCCTAGGGCCTACAATAGGGCCTAGACAAGTCATAGTGTTAGAGTTAAGGCAGTCTTTTATTAGAGTTACGTTAGAGTTAGAGTTAGAGTTACATTAGAGTTAGACAAGAGGGTTACTATCGCAGGTTACAGGTTGTAAGTGTGACCAAACAGGATGATGTAACATATATATCTTGTAGATATAATAAGATATATATACAACATTCGTAGGGGAACAACAAACACACGCTTCACACACACAGGCTGTCTGTAGCGGTCATCGTAGCGGTCGTGGGGTAGGTAGGGGTAGCCACGCGCCGCCGTTTCTCTCAGCTGACGCGCGCCTCCTGCTGCTTCCGGCGGGCGGCCGCGCCGCGCGCGGCCCGCATCCGTGCGAGGGCCGTGGGCTCGCTGCGCAGCCTCGGCAGCAAGCCGCGCTCGCACTGAAGCATAAGTAGCGCCCAGCCCTCGCCCGCCTTTGCCGGCGCGATGAGGATATCCTCGATGCGCTTGATCGTCTCGCTCGGGTAGACGCAGCCGATGCCGTAAATGTTGCGGCTGCACGATGCGTACATCTGCGCCTCCGCAGGCGGAACACCCTGCTCGATCGCGGCTGTGCGCACAAAGACCTCCATCTCACTCTCAGTGATGTAGCGCACCGACGGCCGGGGCTTGGGCGTCTCGTCGAGCGCGGGCGAGGAGGGCGTCCGCGGTGACGCGGTAGTCGTATGCCGCAGCGCGTGTAGCTGCGGGGTGGGAAGCAACGCCGCCGTTGCGAACAACGGCGCGAGCAAGACGAGAAAGTACGACATCGCTTTTCGTCTGATCCAAAAATAGAAAAAGATTTTTTTTGTCAACACTGTGAAAGGGTTTACCCTGAGCTGTGAACGTGGTTAGCAACGTGGGGTAACTTATCATCATCATCGAGGATGATGGCGCGATCGAGGAAAGGGGTGGGGACGCGGTACGCGGCATCGGGACACGGGACACTGCGCTCTGTGCTGGTGCGGTGGTGCGTTTCGGTTGACTGGGTAAATTTAAGCTTGAAGCCAGGTTACCCCAACCCGAACGGGGAGGGAGTGGGGAGGGTGTTTCCCTCGACATGAAGATGATATCCTTGACACGAGTATAGAACTATTAGTCATGGACTGATACGAAGCTTCATCAACCAGAACAGGTGAAATGCAAATTCCACTGTGTTTATTAGGTGTTACCCACGTCGTCGTGTAATTGCTAGAAGGTCTGGGTGGCCGAGCGGTTAAGGCGGCAGACTCGAATGTGTAACTCACCCCGAGATATCTACTGGGCTCAGCCCGCGCAGGTTCGAGTCCTGTCCCAGACGTTTCCTTTTTTTTTTTTTTTTTTAAGCTCCTAAACACACACACACCCCGCAAACACCCACACACACCGCACTAGCACACAGCACACGCACAAAAAGCACCGACCCAGTTTATAAATGGTTAATAGAAGAAGCGACGCAAAGCTAAGGGGACGTAGGAGGCAAAGCGCGCCGCGCGGACGTTTCCTTTTGACTTTTGTTTGCCCTGGCTAAGGGGACGTAGGAGCCTGGCCGGCCGCCCCTCTCTGCTCACCTGCGTCGCCAGCTCCAAAGATACATCCCCGTAGTCACCTAGTAGAACATCAGGACTGAGGCGAGCTGCGCGCTGCACACTGCCGCACACTGTGCCTGTACTGACCCGGAGACTCGAGAGGTTTTCGTAGGGTGCGCAGAGCGCCGCTTCATGGCTGGGTAGGGGTAAGGTAGACATAGCTCTCCCCTTCACCTTCACCTTGCTGCTTGCCTTGTACTTGTACGAGAACGAGAGTGCCGAGTGCCGCAGCCACTACGCTGTTCGCTGTTTGTGTGCGCGTGTGCGCCTGTGCTTGGTAACGAACTGGCGGACTAGACCAACCACCCTGGCTGTGCGAGGGGGGCGGGCCGGTTGACCCCGTCCGCCCCACTCACACAACACACGAGCGAGAGGGAGCCCGGAGGCCAAATAGCGGGGCCCGGGGGTGGGGGGTGGTAAGGGGTTGTTGATTGGGCTTTTGTCCCAACGTATGCTAAAGCTCCTAAACACACACACACCCCGCAAACACCCACACGCACCGAACTAGCACACAGCACACGCACAAAAAGAACCGACCCAGTTGCTTTGTCCCAAGTTCCATTCGACCCATAAACTGGGTCGGTACTTTTTGTGCGTGTGCTGTGTGCTAGTGCGGTGCGTGTGGGTGTTTGCGGGGTGTGTGTGTGTTTAGGAGCTTTGAAAAAAAAAAAAAAAAAAAAAAAA
>Ga0335398_10002733_pt1 | contig 27101 bp, 23 predicted proteins | sample BON03_FD_205742 | JGI IMG/M metagenome (GOLD analysis project Ga0335398, IMG submission 205742) | Freshwater microbial communities from Lake Bonney liftoff mats and glacier meltwater in Antarctica - BON-03 (spades assembly) (version 2) | ecosystem: Environmental > Aquatic > Freshwater > Ice >... | reverse complement strand
ATTAGTAACAGCAGCTAAAACAATAGTTTTATCACCTTTTAATTTATTTGATGCAAATTCCAAACTTTTCCCATAATTAGTAACAGCAGCTAAAACAATAGTTTTATCACCTTTTAATTTATTTGATACAAATTCCAAACTTTTCCCATAATTAGTAACAGCAGCTAAAACAATAGTTTTATCACCTTTTAATTTATTTGATGCAAATTTCAACATAAATCCATATTTAATAATTGCAGCTAAAACAACATCTCTATCATTTTTTAATTTTTGTGATGCAACTTCTAATGCCATTCCACAATTAGTAACAGCTGCTAAAACAATATTTTTATTATCTTTTAATGTATCTGATGCAAATTTCAAACTTCTTCCATTTCTTGTAACAGCAGCTAAAACAACATCTTTATCAGCTTTTAATCTATTTGATACAAATTCCAACACAAGTCCATAATCAGTAACTACATTTAAAACTGCCTTTTTATCATCCATTGAATCAGGATTTAATAAATCAAATATTTCTTCATCAATAAAGCCACCTTTTTGATTTTTTATTAAATTTAAATATTTCATTTTATATTTAATATATTTTTTATTCATATTGTTATTAATATTTAGATTTTTTTATTCATATTAAATGCAATTAAAATAAATTATATTTTAATCTATTAGATACAAAATATAACCCATTATTTACGACGCAGCTGTTATAATATATGCATCAGATATTAATCTAGGAGACGCATATTGATGTGCTAACTTATTATTTGCAATAGCAGCTAACACAATTTCTTCATTATCTTTTAATCTATCAGATGCGAATTGAAGTGCTAAACCATTCTTTACAACCGCTGCTAACACAATTTCTTCATTATCTTTTAATCTATCAGATGCTAATTGAAGTTCTAAACCATTCTTTACAACCACAGCCAACACAATATCGTAATCATCTTTATACACATGGAATAATTTATAATAGAAAGTAGGATCATGATCAGGTTCAATCTCTACAATCGCACATAATGCTCTCTCTTTATCAAAAGTTAAATAAATATCTATTTTTTTTATTATATCTTTAGTGATAGGTGTTATTACATCATCTTGTAAGTAAAACCCTTGATCATTAATTTTAAATAATATAAAGAAATCATTTATCTTTTTCAAGATTTCATTTGGCATCCTTGCAAAAGGATTAACTAGTTCAGTTGCTGTATATCTTGCTGTTTTATGTGATTGTTCTTGTTCTTGTTCTAGATCTTGTTCTATTCTATATAGTGGCATTTGTGTAGGTTTTGTTGAATTTTCTATTATTTTTTTTTTAGTATTTATTATTAGTCCTTCTTTAAAATATTTAATAAAATTATTTATTATTACCAATCTTGCACTACTCATAGGACCATCAATATAATAACCATTGCGTAATTCTATAATTTGTCTTTCTTCACCTTCTTCATATTCTTCATTTTCTTCTTCTTGTATTATATTATATAATAACATTATTAATATTATAGGATCTATTTGTAATTTAGGAGACACATAAATCAATGGTGCCCCTCCATGATCAATATTAGAAACAGCGGCTAAAACAACATCTTTATCACCTTTTAATTCTAGTGACGCAAATTCCAACGCCATTCCATTTATAGTAACAGCAGCTAAAACATTCTCTTTATTAGCTTTAAAATCATCTAACGCAAAATTAAAAGCACCTCCATAATTCTTAATCGCAGCTAAAACAACCTCTCTATCACCTTTTAATCTTTGTGATGCAAATACCAATACCATTCCAAAGTTTTTAACAGCAGCTAAAACAACATCTTTATCATCTTGTAAATCTGGTGATATATTATTTAATAATCTCCCATTTTTTTTAACAACAGCTAAAACAATATCTTTATCATTTATAAATATAAACGGTAAATGCAAAACATCCATTCCATTTTTAACAGCTGCTAAAAAAACATCTCTATCATCTTTTAATCTTTGTGATGCAAAATACCACGCATATCCATCATTAGTAATAGCAGCTAAAACAACCTCTTTATCATTTTTTAATGTATCTGATACATATCGCAACAGAGATCCATCATTTCTAACTGCAACTAAAACATCAGCTTTATCATTTAGTGATGCTGGGTTTGATAAATCAAAAACACCACCTTTTTGATTTTTTTTTAAGTTTAAATATTTCATTTTATATTTAATATATTTATTATCCATATTATTATTAATATTTAGATTTTAATTTTTTTTTTAAATCTTAATATTTTATATTTTAAAAGTTTGTGATACGTATAAAAGTATCATAATTCATCAGTTCTACCATTTTAACAGTTATTAAAACAATTTATTTATTAATATATTTATTATAATTTTATAACAGTTGTCTTGGTAAATATATTAGTGTTTGTTAAAACATCATATTTTAATTTATTTGACGAAAGTGCTAATCATTATCTACGAGACATCTGTCATAATATCATTATCATGTTTTAATCTAGGAGATGCATATTGAAGTGCTAACTCATTCTTTGTCATAGCAGCTAACACAATTTCATCATCATCTTTTAATCTATCAGATGCATATTGAAGTGTTAACCCATTCTTTTTAACCGCAGCTAACACAATATCTTTATCATCTTTATATACATTGAATAATTTACGATAGAATGTATCAGATTCATTCACTGTAATTGCATGTAATACTCTCTCTTTATTCTCTCTTAAAAAACTCTCTATTTCTACTATTATAGCTTTAGTGATAGGTGTTATTATTTTTTTATCCATATAAAACCCTTGATCATTAAATTTTAATGATACTAAGAAACCATCTATATAGCCAATGTTGTCTGTGGACAACATTGTAAAATAATTAAGTCTTTCAGATGCATCGTGTTTTGCTGTTTTATGTGGTGTATCTTGTTCTGTTTCAGATGCTTCAGATGCTTCAGATGCTTTATCTTGTTCTATTTTAGATAATGCATCTTGTATTATTTTTTTTCTAGTATTTATTATTAGTCCTTCTTTAAAATATTTAATAAAATTATTTATTATTGCCAATCTTGCACTACTCATAAGACCGTTAATATAATAACCAGTTCTTAATTCTAAGCTGAATTTCAGTATTAGACCATATAATAACATTATTGATATTGTAGGATCTATTTGTAATTTAAGAGATGCAAATTGTATAGCATAAATATTTTCAGTAATAGCAGCTAAAACAACCTCTCTATCATCTTTTAATTCTGTTGACGCAAATTCCAATGCTTCTCCTCTTTTAGTAACAGCAAATAAAACAACCTCTTTATCAGCTTTTAATGTTTCTGATGCAATGTCCAATACATTTTTATTATCTATAACAGCTACTAAAACAACATCTCTATCATTTTTTAATTCTTCTGATGCAAATTTCAACGCATATCCATATTTAGCAACAGCTGCTAAAACAATCTCTTTATTACCTTTTAATTCTTGTGATGCATGTACCAATGCCCATCCATATTTAGTAACTGCTTTTAAAACAACCTCTCTATCCTTTTTTAATTCTTCTGATGCAAATTCCAACACCATTTCATTTTCAGTAATAGCTTTTAGAACAACCTCTTTATCAGCTTTTAATGTATCTGATGCAAATTTCAAAGCCATTCCCTTTTTAGTAATAGCTGTTAAAACAACCTCTCTATCAGCTTTTAAATTTGTTGATGCAAATTCCAATGCCATTCCATTTTCTGCAACAGCTACTAAAACAACATCTCTATCAGCTTTTAAATTTGTTGATGCAAATTCCAAGGCCATTCCATTTTTTGAAACAGCTACTAAAACAACCTCTCTATCAGCTTTTAATGTTGGTGATGCAAATCGCAACATTAATCCATTTTTAGTAACTGCTCCTAAAACGTCATCTCTATAAGTTCGTAATTCAGGAATTGTTTCACCAAAAACACCACCACCTCTTTGATTTTTTTTTAAGTTTAAATATTTCATTTTATATTTAATATATTTATTATCCATATTATTATTAATATTTAGATTTTATTTTTTTTTAAAATCTAAATATTTCATTTATTGTTTTTTTTAAAGTTTGCAATATGTATAAAAGTACCATTATATAATAATTCGTCAGATTCATCATTTTTAACAGCAATTAAAACAATTTCTTTTAAAATAATATTCTTTCTTAATTTATTTATTATATTTTTATAGTTATCACCAATATTTGCTTTTATATTTTGTAATAACATTAGTATATTTATATTTATTATCTTTATATTTAAGGACTTGTGCCAATCTTTGTAATCTCTCTGATGCATGATTAATTGCACTTTTATTATTAGCAATAGCAGCTAAAACAACCTCTTTATCATCTTTTAAACTTAGTGATGCATATTCCAATAGACCTCCCATTTTATTAACAGCAGCAAAAACAACCTCTTTATCATTTCTTAATCTATCTGATACATATACCAACGCACTTGGATGCTTAGTAATAGCTGCTAAAACAATATCTTTATTATCTTTTAATTCTTTTGATGCAAAAGCTAATGCCTCTCCATAGTTAGAAACAGCAGCAAAAACAACATCTTTATTATCTTTTAATCTTTGTGATACATATTCCAAAGCACTTCCGTTTACAACTACTGCCTGTAAAACTAAAATTTCATCATCTTTTAGTGTGTCTGATGCAAATCGAAATGCCCCTAAATGTATATCATAAATATTTTGTAAAACAAGTTCTCGATCATTTTTTAATTCTTCTGATGCATATTGCAATGCCAATCCGTTTCCCTTAACTGCTCGTGAAACTATAACTTTATTAGTTTTAAATGGTTCTGATGCATATTGCAATGCCATTTCATTATTAGTAATAGCATCTAGAACAATATATTGATCATTTTTTAATTCTGTTGATGCATATTGCAATGCCAATCCATCATTAGTAACAGCAATTAAAACAATAATTCCATCAGCTTTTAATTCTTGTGATGCATATTGCAACGCACATCCGTTTGTCTTAACTGCTCGTAAAACAAGTTCTCGATCAGCTTTTAATTCTTGTGATGCATATTGCAACGCCATTCCATTATTAGTAACAGCAGCTAAAACAATCATTCCAATAGCTTTTAATTTTGTTGTTGCATATTGCAACGCATGTCCGTTTGTCCTAACTGCTTGTAAAACAATGACTTTATTATCTTTTAATCTGACTGATGCAAATTGCAACGCCATTGGAGATACATGTACAGCTTCTAGAACAATATATAGATCATTTTTTAATTCGTCTGATGCATATTGCAATGCCATTCCATTATTTTTAACAGCAGCTAAAACAATAAGGTAATTAGCTTTTGACTCTGCAGATAATTCTGCCAACTTTAAACCATTTTTTGAAACTATGTTTGTATCTGTTGTAATTTGTAAAGCACTAATATTACCACCTTTTTGATTTTTTTTTAAGTTTAAATATTTCATTTTATATTTAATATATTTATTATCCATTTTATTATATTAATATTTAGATTTTTATTTTTTTTTTTAAATTAAATATTTCATTTATTGTTTTTTTTAAAGTTTGTAATATGTATAAAAGTACCATTATATAATAATTCGTCAGATTCATCATTTTTAACAATAGTTAAAACATTTTCTTTTAAAACAATATTCTTTCTTAATTTATTTATTATATTTTTATAGTTATCGCCAATATTAGCTTTTTAATAGTCGTTCTAAAAATATCAACAGATACGATTTTAAGTGGTAATTCATTCTTTACAATGCGGCCCTAATATCGTTATCCTCTTTTAATCTAACAGATGCGTGTTGAAAGGCTGCTCTATTATTTACAACCGCAGCTAACACAATTTCATCATTATCTTTTAAACTATCAGATGCAAATCGAAGGGTTAACCCATCCTTTACAACAGCCGCTAATATAATTTCTTTATCATCTTTATATACATTAAATAATTCACGATGGGAATTAATATCACTAGTCTTGGTAATCACATCTAACGCTCTATTTTTATCATTTTTTAAATAACTATCTATTGTTATTATTATATCCTCATTAATAGGTGTTATTTTACCATCATGCATATAAAACCCATCCTTAAGTGTTGATGATTCTAAGAAACCACTTATATTTTTCAAGAGGTCCGATCCCATTCTTGCTAGAATATTTTCAGAATCATCCTTGCTTGTTTTAGAAGCATCCTTGCTTGTTTTAGAATCAACCTTGCTTGTTTTAGAAGCAACATTATGTAATGTTTTATTTTCATTATTTTTAATGAATTCTTGTTTAAATTCTTTAATAAATTTATTTATTATTACCAATCTTGCACTATTTATAATACCCATTGTATAATGCTTATTATATAATTCTAATTTAACATCGTATGATTGTAATATATTATATAATAACATTATTAATATTATAGGATCCATTTGTAATTCAGGAGACGCAAATCTAAACGTATTTTTAGTAAGAGCAGCTAAAACAACATCTCTATCATTTTTTAATTCTGTTGATGCAAATGCCAACGCCAGTCCATAATTAGTAACAGCAGCTAAAACAACCGCTTTATCACCCTTTAATGTATGTGATACATATCTCAACAGACTTCCATTTTTAATAACTATAGGTAAAACAATATCTCTATCATTTTGTAATTCTTGTGATGCAATTTCCAATGCCCATCCATAATTAGTAACAGCAGCTAAAACAACACCTTTATCACCCTTTAATGTAGGTGATGCAAATCTCAACAGACGTCCATTTTTAATAACTATAGGTAAAACAATATCTCTATCATTTTTTAATCTCTCTGATGCAAAACTCAACGCAAATCCATTTTTTTTAACAGCAGCTAAAACAACATCTCTATCATTTTTTAATTCTGGCGATGCAATTTCCAACGCCTGTCCATAATTAGTAACAGCAGCTAAAACAACACCTTTATCACCCTTTAATGTAGGTGATGCAAATCTCAACAGACTTCCGTATTTTTTAACTGCGACTAAAACAACATCTCTATCATTTCTTAATGTCTCTGATGCAAATTCCAATGCATATCCATCATTAGTAACAGCAGCTAAAACAACCTCTTTATCATTTTTTAATGTATCTGATACATATCGCAACAGAGATCCATTTTTAGTAACTGCAGCTAAAACATCAGCTTTATTATTCATTGAATCAGGATTTGTTTTATCAAAAACACCACCACCTCTTTGAATTTTTTTTAAGTTTAAATATTTCATTTTATATTTAATATATTTATCATCCATATTATTATTAATATTTAGATTTTATTTTTTTTTTAAACTCTAAATATTTCGTTTATTGTTTCTTTTAAAAGTTTATAATAACATTTATTATCTTTATATTTATTTATTCCATCAGATGCGAATCCAAACTCATCTACGGAGATTGCATCAGCTTAGTTTTTAATCTTGGTGACGCAAATTGAAGTACTAATCCATTATTTGCAACAGCTGTTGAAACAACAGCTTCATCATCTTTTAATCTAACAGATGCGAATTCAAGTGCTAATCCATTATTAGCAACCGCAGCTGAAACAACAGCTTCATCATCTTTTAATCTAACAGATGCGAATTCAAGTGCTAATCCATTATTTGCAACTGCAGCTAATATAAATTCTTCATCATCTTTATATACATTGAATAATTCACGAAGGGAATTAATATCCTTAGTCTTGGTAATCACATCTAACGCTCTTATTTTATCCTCTATTAAATAACTTTTAATTATTTTTATTATTTTTATTATATCCTTATTAATGGGTATTATTTTATCATCATATATATAAAACCCCTTCCTAAGTTTTGATGATTTTAATAAATCACTCGTAATTTTCAAGGTGTCCGGCACCATTCTTGCTATATCATTTTTAGGTCCATCCTTACCTGTGATAGAAGCAAAATAATGTAATATTTTATTATCCTTATTTTTTGATAATTCTTGATTAAATTCTTTAATAAATTTATTTATTATTCCCAATCTTATACTACTTATATAACTATAAATATAATCCTTGTTATATAAATTGCGTAATTGTAAATTATTATAAAATAACATTATTAATATTATAGGATCTATTTGTAATTCTGGTGACGCAAATGGTATAGCAGAAGTATTTTGATTAATAGCAGCTAAAACAACCTCTCTATCATTTTTTAATTCTGGTGATGCATATCTCAACGCATCACCATAATTTTTAACAGCAGCTAAAACAACATCTTTATCGTTTTTTAATCCTTGCGACGCATATTCCAAAACGCCTCCATAATTTTTAACAGCAGCTAAAACAACATCTTTATCGTTTTTTAATCCTTGCGACGCATATTCCAAAACGCCTCCATAATTTTTAACAGCAGCTAAAACAACCTCTTTATCAGCCTTTAATCCTTGTGATGCAACCATCAACGCATTGCTATAATGAGAAACAGCTGCTAAAACAACATCTTTATCAGCTTTTAATTCTTGTGATACATGTCGCAACATTAATCCATTATTAGTAACTGCTTTTAAAACAACCTCTTTATCAGCTTTTAATTCTGTTGATGCATCTATCAACGCCCATCCATAATTATTAGAAACAGCGACTAAAACAACCTCTCTATCAGCTCGTAATTCTGATGATGCATGTCGCAACATTAATCCATTATTAGTAACTGCTTTTAAAACAACCTCTTTATCAGCTTTTAATTCTGTTGATGCATCTATCAACGCCCATCCATAATAATTAGAAACAGCGACTAAAACAACCTCTCTATCAGCTCGTAATTCTGATGATGCATATTTCAACATTGAACCATTATTAGTAACAATATTTAAAATAAAATCTCTATCAGCTTTTAATATTGATGATGCAAACTCCAACGCACTTGCCCTTTTATCAACAGCGACTAAAACAACCTCTCTATCATTTCTTAATGTTGTTGATGCATATTGCAACGCAGATGCAATATTAGCAATAGCAGCTAAAACAACCTCTCTATCATTTCTTAATGTCATTGATGCAAATTTCAATGCATATCCATAATTAGTAACAGCAGCTAAAACAACCTCTTTATCATTTGTTAATGTTGTTGATACATATTGCAACAGATATCCATTTTTAGTAACTGCAGCTAAAACAACAGCTTTATTATTCATTGAATCAGGATTTGTTTTATCAAAAACACCACCACCTCTTTGATTTTTTTTTAAGTTTAAATATTTCATTTTATATTTAATATATTTATTATCCATATTATTATTAATATTTAGATTTTAATTTATTAAATTAAAATTTAAATATTTCTTTATTGTTTCTTTTAAAAGTTTATAATAACATTTATTATCTTTATATTTATTTATTCCATCAGATGCGAATCCAAACTCATCTACGGAGATTGCATCAGCTTAGTTTTTAATCTTGGTGACGCAAATTGAAGTGCTAACCCATTATTATTACCAACCGCAGCTAAAACAACATCATCATCATCTTTTAATCTAACAGATGCGAAATTAAGTGCTAACCCATTATTAGCAACCGCATCTGAAACAACATATTTATCATCTTTTAATCTAACAGATGCGAATTCAAGTGCTAACCCCTTATTAGCAACAGCTGTTGAAACAACATCTTCATCATCTTTTAATCTAACAGATGTGACTTGAAGTACTAACCCATTATTTGCAACCGCTGCTAACACAATTTCTTTGTCCCCTTTTAAATCAACAGATGCGAATTTAAGTGCTAATCCATTATTTACAACTGCAGCTAACACAATTTCTTTGTTATTTTTTATGCTAGAAGATGCAGAACGAAGTGCTAACCCATTATTTATAACTGCATCTAATATAAATTCTTCATCATCTTTATATACATTGAATAATTCACGAAGGGAATTAACATCCTTAGTCTTGGTAATCACTTCTAACGCTCTCATTCTATCCTCTATTAAATAACTTTCAATTATTTTTATTATTTTTATTATATCCTTATGTATATAATCCTCATCCTTAATTTTTGATAATTCTTGATTAAATTCTTGATTAAATTCTTTAATAAATTTATTTATTATTCCCAATCTTGTACTACTTATATAACTATTTGTATAATGCTTGTTATATAATTCTAATTTTAAATCGTGTAATTGTAATATATTATAAAATAACATTATTAATATTATAGGATCTATTTGTAATTCTGGAGACGCATATCGTATAGCAGAAGTATTATTATTAATAGCAGCTAAAACAACATCTCTATCATTTTTTAATTGTGTTGATGCAAATTCCAAACTCCGTCCATTTTCAGTAACAGCAGCTAAAACAACATCTTTATCACCCTTTACTGTATTTGACGCAAATATCAACAAAAGTCCGTTTTGAATAACAGCAGCTAAAACAACCTCTCTATCATTTTTTAATACTGATGATGCAAATTCCAAAACCATTCCATTATTAGTAACAGCATATAAAACAACATCTTTATCACCCTTTACTGTATTTGACGCAAATCTCAACAAAAGTCCGTTTTGAATAATAGCAGCTAAAACAACCTCTCTATCGTTTTTTAATTCTGATGATGCAAATTCTAACACCTGTCCGTCATTAATAACAGCAGCTAAAACAACATCTCTATCATTTTTTAATTCGTCTGATGCATATCTCAATGCATTACCATTTTTTTTAACTGCAGCTAAAACAACATCTTTATCAGCTTGTAAATTATATGATGCAATTTCCAATATCAATGGATAACTAGTAACAGCAGCTAAAACAACATCTCTATCATTTTTAAATTCGTTTGATGCATATCTCAATGCATTACCATTTTTTTTAACTGCAGCTAAAACAACATCTTTATCAGCTTGTAATTTATATGATGCAATTTTCAACACAGATCCATTATTAGTAACTGCTGCTAAAACAACATCTTTATCAGCTCTAAATTCTGTTGATGCATATTCCAACGCCACTCCATTATTAGTAACTGCTGCTAAAACAACATCTTTATCAGATGTAAATTCTGTTGATGTACGTTGCAATATTAATCCATTATTAGTAACTGCTTTTAAAACAACCTCTTTATCAGCTTTTAATTCTGTTGATGCATATCTCAACGCCAATCCATTACTAGTAACTGCAGCTAAAACAACCTCTTTATCAGCTTTTAATTCTGTTGATGCAAATTCCAATGCCCATCCATAATTAGTAACTGCTTTTAAAACAACCTCTTTATCAGCTTTTAATTCTGTTGATGCATATCTCAACGCCAATCCATTATTAGTAACAATATCTAAAATAAAAACTCTATCAGCTTTTAATATTGGTGATGCATATCTCAACACATTCGCATTATTAGCAATAGCAATAGCAGCTAAAACAACATCTTTATCAGCTTTTAATCTATCTGATGCAAATTCCAACGCATCCCCATTATTAGCAATAGCAGCTAAAACAACATCTTTATCATTTGTTAATGTTGTATATTGCAACAGATATCCATTTTTAGTAACTGCAGCTAAAACAACAGCTTTATTATTCATTGAATCAGGATTTGTTTTATCAAAAACACCACCTCTTTGAATTTTTTTTAAGTTTAAATATTTCATTTTATATTTAATATATTTATCATTCATATTATTATTAATATTTAGATTTTAATTTTTTAAATTAAAATTTAAATATTTCTTTTTCTTTTTCTTTTTAAAAGTTCGTAATACATACACAAACGCTATTATATAATAATTCGTCAGACACATCATTTTTAACAGCAATTAAAACAATTTCTTTTAAATAAATTATATTAATATTATTAAATTAATGAATACTCTAATGCTTCTCGTAAAGTTTTAATGGATTTAACTTTAAAAGTATCATCAATTAATAATGGGTTATTTTCAATAATCTCAATTAAATCTTTTTCATTACCATGTGGAAATAATACTAATTTTACCCCAGCTTTCTTAGCTCCTTGTAATTTATTATCAAGACCTCCAATCTCAGTTACCATTCCTTGTAGATCAATTTCTCCTGTAATTGCAATATCGTGTTTAATCTGTCGTCCTGTAAACATTGAATAAATAGCAACAGATAATGCTGTACCTGCACTTGGTCCATCTTTAGGAACAGATCCATCTGGACAATGAATATGAATTCCTTTTGGTTTATCTTTCCAATCTAATAGATATTTATCTTGTACAACTTGTTCTAAATGATTAAATGCTAATGAAGTTGCAACTTGTGTACTTTCTTTAATAACATGTTGAAGATTTCCTGTAGCTTTAATATCTAGTGGATGAGTACTAGGTCTCCATAATATTTGAATTGGAATAATACCACCGTGTGAGCTATCTGAAGAAGCATATAATCCATTAATTACTCCGACTGTATCATGTTCATGGACTTTTTCTGGTGTAATCTCTCGTTTATGTTTTAAAATTATTTTAATATCATCTGTTGTAATATTAAATGGAAAATTAACAGAACGTTTATTAATTTGAACATTTGTTAAATTTGCAATATTAATTTCTCTAATAATATTATATAATATTGATTTTAATTTACGAACCCCTCCTTCACAAGTCCAATTATCAATTATATATGTTAAAGATTCATCATTAAAGATTATATTTGTTTGTTTTAGTCCAACATCTTTAATTATATTAGGAATTAAATAATTTTGAGCAATATATAATTTCTGAGGTAATTGTAAATATTTCGTTTCAACTGTCGTAATACGATCTAATAAAATTGGATTAACATTTCGTGGATTATTAAAACTAAAAATCATAGTTGCTTTTGATAAATCTATATCAACACCATGAAAATATTTATCTCGAAAATTAGAATTTTGAACTGGATCCGTTAAATGGATTAGAATATTTGTTATTTCATCACCTTTCGGTGTATTTGAAATTTTGTCAAGTTCATCAAAATAAATAATTGGATTCATACATTTACTTTCAATTAAACCATCTACAATTCTTCCATATATTGACCCTTCATATGTATAATTATGACCTTCTAAAAAAGAAGCATCGCTTGCACCACCAAGAGATATAAAAATGAATGGTTTATCCATTGCTTTTGAAATTCCTTCTTTAATTAATGATGTTTTACCATTACCAGGACATCCCCAAAGTCCAATCATATTACCTTTTGAATTTGAATTTCTAATTTGTTGTCCCATAATTTGAATAATTTGTCGTTTAGCTTCATTATGACCATATACAGCTTTATTCATAACTATTTGTAAATTACTAAGAAATTCTTTTACTTGAGTTGGTTTAATATCTATTAAATTGATACCTTTATAAACATTAAAAGGAATCTTCATTAAATTATCAAACCATCCTTTTAATTTAGTGTCAGTCATATTTGTAGTAATTAATTCAGTATATGTTTTAAACATTATACTTTTATGACTCAACGAATATTTTGAATTAATAATATGAAATAACATTGGTTCGCTTAATGTATAATGCTTATTAATTTCATTAACAGACTTTATTATTTTTTGACGTTTATTACTTGGTAATTTTGCAAAATAGTTTATCATCTCGTCTTTATCAGAACGCCCAATATTCGACTTAAACACTTTTTTTAGAAAATCAGTATTTTGAGAATTTTTACTCGGTTTTTTAAATAATGTCATGATATTGTTAATGTCGGTATTATTGTCATTTTCTTCCTCTTCTTCATCTTCTTCATCTTCGTCTTCTTCATCTTCTTCATCTTCGTCTTCTTCATCTTCTTCATCTTCTTCATCATCTTCATCATCTTCATCATCTTCATCATCTTCATCATCTTCATCATATTTTTCTTCATATTTTCTTTTTTTAATTGGTTTTGATTTTTTCATTTTGTTTGTGGTATTAAAACGTTTTGTAATAATTTGTGTATACATATCTATGCACTCGCATAATGTATATTGATTATTATTGATTGAAAATTCATAAATATTGTCAATAATTAATTTATTAAAAACTAATTCGTATCGTGGAATATGTTTGTAATTATAATTAGTTAAAACATTATAATTAATGTTTAATAGACATATTAAAGCATTTACTTTTTTAATTATATCATTTAATAGTGATGTTAATACCCGCCCTTTATTATTTAAAAATTTTATATTTTCTTGTTTTAATTGATTTAAAATATTAGTACTCATTTCATATACCCTCATATCATCAAAGTGTTTGTGTTTGTTATATTTAATTAAATTATCAATGTTAAAAGTCATTATAGTATTTTTATTATTATTATAGAATAATAAAAACAACTTTTTTTATCATTTTGTTAATTACCTTGTATATAAAGGGTTTTTACACATATTTGTGGATTATCAATGCACACCCACATAATATGATGTTAATTGTGGAATGATTTTTATTAGATTATTTAATTGATTTTGGTCTTTAATATGACTTTGATTTTGACTTATAAATTTACATTTATCGAATGGTTTATTTAATTTTATAATTTGTTTATATATTGCATAAATTAAAATTAACACAATTATTATACCCCAAATATTATTAAACATATTATTATCATTAATAAATAAATAAATAAAATTGATTTAAAATTATTTTTATTATTATATAATAATGAAAATAATTAGTTGGAATGTAAATGGATTAAGATCTTTATTAAAAAGAGAGTACCTACAAGATTTTATTGATAATGAAGACCCAGATATATTTTGTATGGGTGAAACAAAATTATCATGTCCTAATGATAAAATTGATGCAGAAATAACTATTAAATTTCCACAATTTAAATATAAATACTGGGGTGATTGTTATAAAAAAGGTTATAGTGGAACTTGTATTTTTTGTAAAAAAAAACCAATTAATATTATATATGGTTTAAAATATAATGATGAAGAAATTGATAAAGAAGGAAGAGTTATTGTTGTTGAATATCCAAAATTTTATTTATTACATGTTTATACTCCAAATTCAGGACAAGTATTAACAAGGTTAGATTGGAGAACAACAGTATGGGACCGTGCATTCGAACTTTATGTTAATAAATTACAAAAAAATAAACCAATTATTATTTGTGGGGATTTAAATGTTGCTCATAATGAAATTGATTTAAAAAATCCAAAATCAAATAAACGTAATGCAGGATATACTATTGAAGAACGAAATTCATTTAATAGTATATTAGATAATTGTAATTTAATTGATTCGTATAGAAAATTAAATCCAGACAAAATTGAATATAGCTATTGGTCGTATATGAGAAATTCAAGACTTAATAACTCTGGTTGGAGAATTGATTATTTTTTAATTGATAAAAGAATGTATAAAAAAGTAAATGAATCAAGTATATGTACAGGTATATTAGGTAGCGATCACGCACCAATTAAATTAATGATTAATTAATTTTTTCTCATATTTGCAAATATTTTTGATTTTATTAATAATTTTTTTTTATTTATTGATTTTACATTATTACCAAGTGTTGGTTCTGGTTTAGTGACTGGTTTAGCGACAGGTTTAGCAACTGGTTTAACGACAGCTGGTACTGGTTTAGCAACTGGTTTAGCAACTGGTTTAGCGACTGGTTTAGCAACAGGTGGTACTGGTTTAGCAACAACTGGAACTGGTTTAGCAACAGGTGGTATTGGTTTAGCAACAACTGGAACTGGTTTAGCAACAGGTGGTATTGGTTTAGCAACAACTGGAACTGGTTTGACTACAACTGGAACTGGTTTGACTACAACTGGTACTGGTATAGCAACAGGTGGGACTGGTTTGACTACAACTGGAACTGGTTTAGCAACATCAGGAACTGGTTTAGCAACAGCTGGAACTGGTATAGCAACAGGTGGGACTGGTTTGACTACAACTGGTACTGGTATAGCAACAGGTGGGACTGGTTTGACTACAACAGGAACTGGTTTGACTACAACAGGAACTGGTTTGACTACAATAGGAACTGGTTTGACTACAACAGGAACTGGTTTAGCAACAGGTGGGACTGGTTTGACTACAACTGGTACTGGTATAGCAACAGGTGGGACTGGTTTGACTACAACTGGTACTGGTTTGACTACAACTGGTACTGGTTTAGCAACAGCAACAGCTGGAACTGGGTTAGTATTATCATCACTTGTCGACACTGGTGATAGTTTATTGTCATAATCATTTTCATTTTCATTAATTATAAAAAGATCATTTAATTCATTTGTAATATTTTTATTACTCATATATTTATATGTATAAATTATTTTTTAAATATTTATATTAATTATATTTTATACCAGTTATACCATTTTTTATAACAAAAACATTAAAATTTGTGGTATAACACACTAAATTATATAATTTATCAACTGGGTAAGTAACTAATGGTGATTCTTTTATTATAAATGGATTTGATTTCATATTTATTTGTAATTGTGCATTATCTATTTTTGAAAAATTACAGCCTGATAAATTATTATTACGAACGGGTTCTGCATTAAATGAATACATATAACAATGAGAATACATTATATTTTTAAAATTTTCAAAATTTTGCATTAAATAATAATATTTATAATCTCTCCATCCAACTCGTTCAATACCATTAAATAAAATACGCGCTTGTGATAATAAATGTTGTTTAGGTTCTAAATTCCATAATTTATATGAATTAGTGTCAGTTGATATGGTTGATTTTAATTCAGATTGAATATATGTTGATTTTGCTGTATAATTAAAAAAATCTCCATTTGTTTTATTACTTATTGGTTGAATAAAAAAAAATAAATCTTTAATAACATGATTAAAGTTTATATTTAATGAAACATTATGATTAAATTCAACACTTCGTACTTGACTTTGTGTAATTATAAATTCATAATCCCTAGATGCAAGTTCTATTCGTTCTTTTGCTTCAACTAGATAAAAGTTTGCTTGTAATGCAACTTCTTCTATTTGAAATAATTGATGAGTTATATTTGAATGATATAATATTGAATCATGTTCTTCTAATACTTGTATACATTCATTAAAATCTCTAAATGTCACATCAATATATATATTTGATTTAATCGCAATAATTGGTAATGGTTTTAAATTATCACAAAACCAAAATTTTAATGGTATATATATGTATTCTGAATCAATTTTTAATTTTGGATTATTTAAATTACCATCTAACCCAATCATAAGTTTTCTATTCCAATCTGCTACACACAAATCATTATAAATTTGCATATAGGTTCCGTCTGATTCATCAATTAATGAATCATTAATATATAAACTAATTTTTTTAATTATTACATTTCCAATAAAATCCGCATATTTTACACGATAAGCACTAGTTGAATCGTATTCGTTTTGTATAGGAGATGTATTTAAATATTTAATTGATAATTTTGGTAATTTAATTTTTAGATATAATCCATATAATAAATCCCCATCATGTTTTATATAAAATCTAGATGTTGTGTTCCACGACGATTTACCGTGTGGAAAATAAAGCTTGTCTAATTTCGAATATTTATTTTTTTTATTATTAATATCAAAATTAAATATTGATGATTTATTATTCGTTAATTCACAATCTAAGTTACCTTTTGAAGTTAATTCTAGGATTGAACCATTTGTCATTAATATAGATAATATTTTTATAAAAATATTATTCATATTAAAATAATTCTGTTGATATAAAATAAAACAAAACGCTTGTTTGTTAAAAAAAAGTTTATGCGGCATTGAAGGAGGACATGATAATCCCATCCGCAGTTGATGTGTAAGGAACACCAATGTTGGTACACGACGCAGAACGCTCGTCTGTCCAATACGGAATTTTCGTTCGGCGACTGAATGGTAGGTGATGCTGAGAATCGCCGCCATACAGTTCGTCTCCGCCGTTCTCTTGTGCGAGGCGACGTGCATCTGCTTCGGTTTTTGCCTTGATGAGGAATCTGTAGTAACAGTCGTATCCTGTGTTAATCAATGCTTCGAGGAGAAACAAGAAACTTTGCGGCGTCGTCATTGTCGTTGGCGTTGTCATCGTCTTACCTTGAAAAGGTGTTTGCAATGCAGCCATAGCTGTCTTGGAGTTCGTAGAATCTGTTGAGGTTGTCGATTCCGTAGAATCTGTTGATGTTGTTAGAGTCCGTAGAATCTGTAGAGTTTTGATGGGTTCTTTCAAGATGCGTTTTTTCGTGTATCTTGTGGGGGGACCCAATACAACTTTAAATATATATGAACAACTACATAGTTGTATTTTCAATTTTTTTTGTTACATATAATTTACTTTTTATAATTAAACCATCAATAAAAATTTATAAAATGATATACCATAAATGATATGTTTCTAAATAAAAAGTGTGTTGTGTGCGTTGAACAAAATGTTATCGCTGCGTGGCGTTGAACAAAATGTTTACGCTGCGTCAAAACTCGATGACACAACATCAGTGTCTTGGAGTTCCAACATATTGGCAATGTGGTCGCATGTCGTGAAAAACGGTAGTCGCCAGTATTGAATCCGGTTTACCCTGTTTTTGTGATAAATAGACTTGGCATTGTACGTATCATTTCCACCAAGTTGTTCGCACCCCCCGTGTTGTTTGGAGTATAGTTCTGCTTTGTGACGTGCGTGTTTTTCGTTGAATGCACATATCAAGAACTCTCGATAACAATCATATCCAGGCTTCCCAGTAAGCTTGAATAATTTTGTGGATTGAATCGGAAATAGAGTCTTGAAGTCAGCCGTTGGTGGGCGTGAAAACCAAGTAATGTTTTCTTCACATGGGTCAATTTTTTGTCCTGTGGTCAAACAAAAATTTCCCGTGGTGCGTGAAGCATCAATAATATTCCCCATCGGAATACTACATTCCTCGTCAGCAAAAACTGAACGGAGAAAATGAGGATCATCAATATTAAATGTTGTAATTTGAGACATACTATTAATTAATAATACTATTATGAAATAAAAAAATCAATTTTTTTTATGTATTAATCCAATTTTTTCACACAAATATTCTGATAATATGGAACTTGTATTTGGGTGATTATTCTGTTCTGCTATAACACGTGCTTGATGTTCTGTTTCTGCATATATTACAAATGGATAACTTGACCCATGAACTTTATGGATGTACCAAATAAATATAGGAATAGTTACCATATCTTTTAACTCTTTTTTATATTCTAACAATACTTTACCATATGTATTATATATATTTGATATAACACCTAATTCAATGTCAATAAGAAGCGGCCCAATCTTTTCACATAAAGAATATTCATCGCTTCTCCAATATTGTGTATAAATAAGTTGTTTAATACCGTGTTGTTCTGCAATACATCGTGCTTGATGTTCTGATTCAGCACAAATAACAAATTCATCATACATATGTTCTTTATTATAATACTCTTCAGTTCCTTTTAGATACCAAATAAATTTATCATTTGTTGTATTCACAATTAATGTATTATTACGAGATTTTGTTGAATTAAACCAAATTTGGTTTGAAGGGGACGTAAACCATATAAACCATGTAATATTTTCTAAATTAGAATGAATTTCAACATCTGATGTTAAAACATAATTTCCATTTGATAAAAGATATTTCCTATATATTTGCTTTTATTAGAATAATTATATACTGGCATACCAAATCTTGGAAATATATTAGTTTTTATGTTAATAAATGACATTATATATTATTTAATATATATTAAAATTAATGAAAATCAATTTTTAGACTAAAATATTATTAAAAAAAAAATAAAATTATTAGTTATTATATATAATAAAATATATGGCTGCATTAGACAAATCACCATCAATAAATTTTACAGACAAAAATACAACAATATATAAAATTTCTATAAATCATAAGAATCCTGATGAGATCATAACGATACTAGATGGTGAAATTCATGGTAAAAAATATTCTATTAATGGAAAGATATATCAAATTTGCGAGTCATATATAAAGGACCCATCAAATCATTCATTTATTCATTTTAAAAAGGAAGAAATATCATTTACAATAAGAAAAATATATTATGTTAATGATAGAACACATGTTGTTTTATATTCATGTAAAAGTAATGAGAATGCTAAACGAATTGAATTGTATACATCAAAAAGTAATTTGGGTTTTTTTAGATTATGTATTTTAGATCCAGTTGGTGAAAAATATGAAAAAGGATATAATTATATTTCAACAACATTTATTAATTTATCATTACAAAAATTTATATATGATAATATTCACCATTATGGTTTGTTATCAAGAACACATACAATAAAATGTGTAGAAATATCAGATATGGATAGAGAATCACGATTACGAATTAATGGCGATGCTAATACTTTTATTTCACAAGACCCATTATTTTTAATGTTTAATGATTTTTTTCCACTGGTGAATGCTGTTCTTGATCCAGATCATTTCAGTCAAACACTTGATGAATATAAGGTAAAAAAAAAAGATATTATTAAAAATGAAATATTTATAAAATTATTAAAAGATTATAAAAGATTACTAATCGAATATCAAACAATATCATCAAGCAAAACTGCATATTTGCACTTACTTGGAATATTTTTAGAAAAGCAGTTTACAGATGTTTTTGGAATGACAAAATCTATGGAATTATTTAAATTTGATTCAATATTTAATGATGTTATAATACCAATTACTGTATTATTTAAATTAGTAGGTAATAAAACTACTAAGCGTCTATATAAATTATATTATATTAAATATAATTACGATGGAAAAGAATATAATAATATAATTCATATTATTCCAAATGATAACGAAATTACAAAATATGGACTAGATAAAAGATATGTTGTTTGTGGTTTATTTATTAATAAACCATTTGATTATCAAATACAAGTTATGAAAACAGTTGTTCCAGGTTCTGGTCTAAAAGCTAAAGTAGATAAACATACAGATTATACATTTATCGGCGACTATATGAATTATAAATTTTTAAAATAATAGAAACATATATTTTATATAAAAGATTATTTATATATATTATATATATGAAGGGTTTTAATAATAATGGTAATACTTGTTATTTAAATGCAGGATTACAAATGGTAATACAAAACGAAGAGTTGTGTAAATTAGTATTAAAATATTCAGATAAATCGATTATTTTAAATAAATTTAGTGTAATTATATTAGAATATTATAATAAACAAACAGGTTTAATAAATCCATTTGAAATTAAAAAAATTGTTGAGAAAAAACAAGAAATTTTTAGAGGTAATGGTCAACAAGATTCAGGAGAGTTTATAATGTGTTTTTTAGATATTATAGAAGAAGAAATTAAAAAAATAGAAAATGATTCTAAAGAAATTGAAAATATTTTTGGAATTAATCTGAATTGTAGAATCAAGTGTAAATATAATAAATGTTTAAAAATTTATAATAATTTTGAAATAACTAATTTTTTAATATTAGACCTTGATAAAAACTGTGCAACATTAGATGATTTATACAGAAAATTCAAAGGATCTGAAATATTAAGTGATGAAAATAAATACCATTGTGAAAACTGTAATGCAAAACGAATTATATCAAAAAGATATCAAGTAATAAAATGGCCAATGTATTTATTAATTTGTTTAAAACGTTTTAACCAATCTGGGCGTACTATATCAAAACAAACACACCCAATTAATATTAATTTATCGTGGAGACATAATATGTCATTATTTGGTGCTGTAATTCATTCTGGTAATATAAATGGTGGACATTATGTATATGTTGGTAGGCAATCTGATAATAAATGGTACTTGTTTAATGATACAAATGTATCAGAAATAAAAACAGAACAAGAATTAATTAATATATTAAATAATGCATATTGGTTAATGTATAAAATGGTAACTGTATAATATTAAATTTTTATAATTAAATTATTAAATATATTATTAAAAAATTTTTTATTATTAAATATATTATTAAATATATTTATATTATTTGTTTCATTATTTAAAATTGAATATTGATTGTTAGTACTGTGATAATATAATAAATAAAGTATAATCAATATTATCAACAGTAAATATAATTTAAAAATAATTATTATCATTATAAATAAGAAAAATATAATATATTTATTAACATTTTTATTAACATTTTCATTCATTATTAATAAATATATTTTTTTATATAATACATTATATATGAGCATTTTTGAACAGAGAAATGAACCATTTAAACCATGTGTTATGTTATTTAAGTCTAATTCGTGTGGTCATTGTAGAGCAATCGCAGAACCTTGGAAACAATTATGTAATGACCCTACATTAACTAATAAAATTCATTTTATAACATATGATCATATTGATAATAAAAGTGATTTTAATAAATATAATATTACTAGAGTTCCTACGATACTATTAACAACAGAAAACAATATTTATATACATGACGGGTCAAAGGATTTTTTATCAATAAAAAAATTTATCAATACATATATTACAGACAACAAACCAGTTAGTACTTTAATTGATACCAGTGATTCAAAACCAGATATGATGTTATTTAAATCAGATGGATGTGGACATTGCGAACACTTTAAAAAAACTTGGGAAATGTTAAATACTATTCCTGTAATGATGGATAAAATTAATTTTATAACATTAGATGCAGAAAAAGATAAAGAGGACTTTGAAAAATATAAAATAAATGGATATCCAACATTATTATTAAATGACAAGTCTAATGGCAAAATATATGAATATAATGGTGATAGAGATATTGAATCATTACAAGTTTTTATTAATGAATATACTACTATTCCTATTGTGAAACCAAAATTTATGTTATTTAAATCAAAAAATTGCGGGCATTGTAAAATATTTAAAAAAATATGGAATCAAATTTGCGGAATTCAGAGTTTAAGCAATAAAATAGATTTTGAGGCATATGATTCAAAAATTAATAGTAATGATTTTAATAAATTTAATATTAACAAATTTCCAACATTGTTATTAATTATTAATAATGAAACTTTTGAATATACAGGAACTAGAAATATGCAAGAAATTCAAATGTTTCTAAATGAAAAATTATCAAAATATTTACAATAATTATTCATTTGAATAACATTCAATATATTTATCTTGGCTATTTAATAATTTAATAATGTTATTAATATTGTCAATTATATCAGTATTTTTAGTAATAATATTACAACTTTCCGAATTTGATAATTTCGCCAAATTTGATAATTTTGAAATGGTTGATATTGATTTTTTTTTAATTAAATCACATTCTTTTAATAATTTAATATCGCTTTTGATATGTTTTCGTCTCTTATCAAATATATCAATAGTTGTAGTTGATGTTAAATTTAATAAATTTTTAATATTATTAGTTTTACATAATTTGTCAATATTATCATCGATTTGTAAATCAAACTTATTTATTTTTTTACAATCCATTTAATTATAAAAAGATTTTTTTATAATTTAAAAATAAATAATAAATAATAAATAATAAATAATGAATAATGAATAATAAATAATAAATAATGAATAATGAATAATGAATAATGAATAATAAATAATAAATAATGAATAATAAATAATAAATAATGAATAATGAATAATGAATAATGAATAATAAATAATAAATAATGAATAATGAATAATAAATATAATAAATAATGAATATAATTCATCTATTTAAAAAAATCTTTTAAATTAAAAAACTAAACTAAATTAATTTAAAAAAAGAATGTATTATTATTATTAATGAATCAATTAGATATTAATCAATTTATTGTATTTAAAACTGATACAAAAACCCAAGAACTTGATAATAATATACTTAAAAAATTAAGTATATTATTTCCTGAAAATAAAAAAAATTTAAAAAAAAATAATAATAATAATAATACTATATTAAAAAATCAGAAGATTCAATCTCAAAAAGAAAATATTTGTAATAAAGTTAATCTTATTTTAAACAAATTATCAGAAAAAAATATTGATAATTTAATTATAGAGTTTATTGATAATATTAATCAAGTTAGTCCCGAAATCTTCAAGGATATACAAAAAACATTTTATTTAAAAATTATATCTGAAATAAATTTTATTGAGATTTATTTAGAGTTCTTAATAATTATTGGATCATTATATAATAAAGTACAGGGATATAATTTATCTTATTTTTATGATATTATTGAAATAAAATTTAATTATGATTATTTAAATAATGAAATATCTCCGATTAATAATTTTTTAATAAATTTAAATACAGAAACAACTAGAACAAATAATTTAATTCTAATAATAAATATGGTAAAGCATAAATTATTTTCAAATGATATTTTTAAATATTGTGATGAAATTATTTTAAATCAAAATATTTATTATTCAGATATATATTATTGGTTTAATTACCAAAATAAAAAATTAACTGTTTCTGAAATATTAAAAATTAAGGATATTTTAAATAATAATAAAATACCAAATCGTGATTTAATTCTTTTAAAAAATATAGTACAAAACACACATACAATTAATAAATTACAAAACCCACCTACAATTAATAAATTACAAAATCCACCTATAACATTACCTGTTCCTAATCAAACAAGTACAATAGATTTAGAATGTGCTCATATAATTGATGAATATGTTTTATTAAAATCAATAGATGATTTAACTTTTTTTATTAATACAAGATGTGTTGATACAATTAATAAAAATATTTTTTGTAAAAACATAATTAATAACTATTTTTTGGCTAATAATACTATATCGACAGATATAATTAATTTAATAAAACAATTAATAAAAATAAAAATTTTATTTAAATCTAATTTTAGTAGAGGATTATTAATAATTCATAATGATTGGGATGAATTATCTATTGATTATAATAATCCAATATCAAAACTAAAAACATTATTAACAACATTAAAATCATGTGGTATAACAAAAGGATTAGAGGTATTAATAAAAAAATATAATATTGAATAATTATAAAAATAAATATGTAAAAGTGAATACACTATCGCATAATAATCCTATTATACTAAATCCATATAAAAAAAATTCTATTTTATTTTTATTTTTTTTATTATGAAAATAATAAAACATTATAGCAAATAATATAATAGCAGGAATATCTGCTAAATGACTTAAATTAATTATTGTTTTTTTAATTGTTAAACATCTTTCCATTACATAACCTTATAAATTATTCAATAATTAATATTGAATTAATAATATTCCATTTGTTGATTTTAATACTTGTACGCATTAGAACAAATGATTGAGTAAATTTTTTTGTAAAATGTATATTTTTAATGGTGCCACTAACTAAAATATAAATTTGTCTAGAATTTGAATCAATTACTTGATGATTTAATAATATAATTTCCAAACCATCTGTTTTTAATTGATATAATTGATTAACAATATCAAATGATTCATACATTATATTATTATATTTTAATTTACTTTTTTTATTAATAATTGAATTTAATTCTTGTGGGTTTGTTATCCAATTATCATAAAAATATTGAATAAAAGAGTGTGCGATATCGATACTATTATAATTACTCATATATTATATTATATTTTGATTTATAATAAATAAAATTCAATTTTATGCATTTGATTCAATTAAATGTATTCAATTTTATGCATTTGATTCAATTAAAGGTATCCATTTTTTAAATTTATTTGAAAATATACAATTAAATCTAATTGGTTCAGATTTAATAATATTATCACAATATTGAGAAATTTTTAAATTTGGTATTAATGCAATACCTATTTTATCACCATGTTCGCGCTCTGTTAAATCATATACATCTGGTACAATTGTTTTTGATAACCAATAATAATTTGTTTTTCCGCCAACTTCGTATGAATATTTTCGAGATTTTAGAAAATTAACAAAATTATGTATTATATCATATGTTTTTTGTTCTACAATCTCACATTTTTTAAAGGTATCTATCTTTTCTATTTTTTTATCGATATATAATACATTTACCCCAGAATATTTTGGATAAAACAATAATCCGTTAGTATCAATTGATAGTTTTGATAAATTATTAATTAATTCTTCTAATTCTTTATAATTATATAATTTATTTAATTTAAATTCAAAATGAGTACAATGATTTAAATTATCTCTAAGAACCGCATCTAACTTATTCATTTTTTCATTCATTTCAGTATCCAACATTTTATTACCCATTAATAAAAAACAATCTTGAATTAAATATATATATTGATTATTATTTTTGATTAATTTTCCATCATATATAGTTCCTTCATACATTATATTTGATGCATTAATATTAATTTGAATAATATTAATCATTTTTAATTGTATTTGTGATTTATGATACGAAATAGTTTTTCTATCAATTACCACACATAATTTTTTATTATTTATTTCTAACATTAATAATAAATAATTATACCCTTTAAAATTTGGTGAAACATAATGTTCGTTATCTTGAAGATTTTGTAATTTAGATACATGATTTAACATTATATATCTATAATCCGATAAATTTAATTTAGAATACAACCAATCAATTACTTTATGTTTTGTGTCATAATCTACATATACACCTGTATTATTTCCTAAAATTATTTTATTACTCATTAATAGTTAAAGTATTATTCTTTTTAAATCTAAAAATCAATTTTTTATATAAAATATATAAAAAATTTTATATATCACATAATATATGGATAATTCAAAATATACTGTTGGATATGTGTTAACAAAATCAAGTACATTATTACCACAATTAAAAAAGTCAGACATTGCTGATATAAATAGAAGATATGGCGTAATTGAAAATATTAGATATAAAAATAAAATATGTACGAAAAAAGAAATACGTGTGTTAATTGAAAGATTATTTGATATCCACGAACTTTTAAATAAACCAAAAAGAACTTACATAAATTATGATAAGGAGGTTAGGGTTGATGTTATTCCTAGTGCACCAGAGGCAGTAGGGACGGGGGCAGCAGGGGCATCAGGGGCAGCGTCTTCAACACCAGGGGCATCAGGGGCAGGGGCATCAGGGGCAGGGGCAGCAGTAGGGAC
>Ga0335398_10002727_pt1 | contig 27152 bp, 19 predicted proteins | sample BON03_FD_205742 | JGI IMG/M metagenome (GOLD analysis project Ga0335398, IMG submission 205742) | Freshwater microbial communities from Lake Bonney liftoff mats and glacier meltwater in Antarctica - BON-03 (spades assembly) (version 2) | ecosystem: Environmental > Aquatic > Freshwater > Ice >... | reverse complement strand
CAATACATCAAGGTCCAGACCGAGCTCTCCCAGTGGCAAACGGATTTCGAACGGGAAGTCAACGGACAGCGCAGTGGCATTGTCGGACTGGGGCCCCGCGCCCGCTCGATTCAAGATGACCAACTCGCCTGGCGACGGACCGAAGCGACCCGGTTGGGCGGACTGCTCGACCACCTCAGCGTGGAAAAATCGGCTCTCCAGTCCCAACTCAGGGAAACCGCCGCCGCGACCACGGCGGATTTTCAAACCGGTTTGGCTGCCCGGTCCGAACTGCAAAAAGCGGAAGATGCTCGGGTGGCCGCGCTCAGGGAGAAAGTCCAACAAGACCAGGCAGGGCAATTCGTGGGCCAACAAAATGAAATTCGGGACACGCTTCGGCAGCAAATTGATGCCCGCCTGGGAGAAATGCGCAATGTGCAGACGAATCTCGAACGGCTCGGTGCGGAGGAGACCGCCCGCATTGAGGCGTTGAATGCGGAACCTCGCCGCGACATTCTCACCCAGACGCTTGCCCTCCATCAACTCTTCCAGACCGGGAAGGACGGCGGAAAATTCGCCATGGGGACCTATGCCGTCCTCACGTTGCTTTTCATTCTCGTGGACACGATTCCGCTCATGCTCAAGTTTTTTTGCAAGCCGGGTCCTTATGATCGCCTCCTCGACCGGGACGAAGTCCGCTATGATTCCGAACATGGCGCCTTTCTCACCAGTCACCACCGTTATATGGGCCAACTGGCGGCCGGAAATCTCGTGGCCGTGACCCGGAATAAGCCTCTGGAAGATGCCCTCGTTGATGGAGTGGAACATACTCGCGCCGCCCGCGAGTTTCTCAGCTCACTCATTGAGATGGAAAAGGCCTTCCATGAAACCCTTCTGATGGAACAAGAAGCGGCCCGGGCCGGAAACCCGGAAAAACTGGTGGCCTTGGAGATGATGAAAAAAAGTTTTTACGACGACCTGAATTTCCGGATGGAACGTTTCTTTGCCGCCCGTCACGCCGTGGCTTCTTAGCTGGACGGGTTCAAATTGAGGGTGGGGGAAATCGGGGAGGGGCAAGTTCCACCTTGCCCGATGGGAAGCCCTTCGAAGATGGCCGACGCATTCTCTCTCCGGCTCAACTTGCGGCCCGTCTGGAACCGAACTGATACCAATTCCCGGTGGGAGTGAGCCGTCAGCGCTGCCGTCGGGAGGCGTCGGCTTTAAGGGCCTGCCAAAGACGTTCAAGGGATTCGGCCACCCGGGGTTTGGCTGCGGCGAGTTCCTCGAGGGAGAAAGAAGCGCCTTTCGCCGGGAGCTCCGACGCAAAAAGATAGTATTTGATTTTGGGCTCGGTCCCAGACGGACGCACGGCGATGCGGCGTTTGTCGGTCAGCGTGATCATGAGCATGGCTTCGGGCGGGATGCGGACGCCTTCGGAGTCAAAGATCTCGTCGGTAGCGAAATTGCGCAAATGGTCCACTGGGGTGCCGTCGAGGGACTCGGGAGGATGGGCCGCGTAGGAATCGACAAGTTTTTTGATTTGGGCCGCACCCTCGGCGCCGTCCATGGTGAGGGATTCTCCGCGCTCTAAATAATAGCCAAACTCCTGATAAATCTCATCCATCAGGCTGATGAGGGTGAGGTGTCGGGACTTGGCGTAGGCGGCGACTTCCGAGATCATGACGGCGGCGCTGTTGCCATCCTTGTCGCGGACAAAATCGGATCCGCTGTACCCGTAGCTTTCTTCCCCGCCGAAGACGTAAAGCGAGGAATGTTCCAACCGGAGGCGGCGGGTCTCCTCCTCGGACATTTTTCGGTAATCTTTCCGCAGGCCTGCGGGGATGGCCTCTTCGTAGTGGCGGAGTTTTTCCCCAATGTATTTGAAACCGGTCAGCGTCTCGACGCAGCGGAGGCCGGATTTTTCCGCGATAGCGGCCTGAAGATCCGTCGTCACGAAGGTCTTGATGATGACGCCCCGATGGCAGTTGCTCTCATTGAGGATGCCATTTTTAAAATGCATTTTCACCCGATACCAAGCCATCAGGGACCCGATTTGATTGCCGGTCAGGAGGGCCATCTTTCCAGCCGCATTCCGGGCGGCGATGCCCATGCGGTCGTCATCAGGATCGGTGGCGATAACGAGATCGGCCTCCGTCTCGTTGGCCAGTTTCACCGCCATAGTCAGAGCTTCGGCATTTTCGGGGTTGGGCGACTTGACGGTGGGGAAGCGGCCATCGGGCACTTCCTGTTCCTTGACGCCCTGACATTGGAAACCAAGTCGGGACAACATCGGTTTGATGATGATGCCGCCGACCCCGTGGAGGGGGGTATAGACAATCTTGAGCCCGTTTTCGCGAAGAATGATTTCAGGGTCCATGGGCAACGTAGCTAGACGCTTCATGTAGGCCTCATCCATCTCGGCCCCCATGGCGATAACCTCGCCTTGCTGGTCGGCGGGAACAGGTTCGTACAGGGCACCCCGGATGGCGTCCACCTTGGCGATGATGGCGCGGGCGTGGGGCTCGACGACCTGGGCCCCATCTTCAAAATAGACCTTGTAGCCATTATAAGCCGGCGGGTTGTGGCTCGCAGTGATGTTGATCCCGGCCTGGGAGTTCGTGCGGCGGACGGCATAGGACAACTCCGGGGTGGAGCGGGGCCCTTCGAACAAATAGGCATCGCAGCCATTTTCGGTCATGACTCGGGCGGCCAGTTCGGCAAACTCTCGAGAATAAAATCGGGTGTCGTGGCAAATGCACAGAGACGGTTTGCCGCTTTGGCCAGTGGTGGCAAAATATTCCTTCACGTAAGCGACCAACCCCTGAGTGGCGCGGCTGATATTTGTGAAATTCATCGCATTGGTGCCGACGCAGGGGAACTCAGGGCGGTCGAGCGGTTGCGGTTGGCCCTGTTCGACGCTGGTGACGGTGGCTCCGATCGTCTTGCCGCGGAGCCCCCCGGTGCCAAAGGCAATGGTGCGGAAAAACCGATTATTGAGTTCGGTCCAATTCTCAGACTCGACCAATTCGCCAATCGAAGCGGCATCGATCGGAGAGGTTGAATTTTCCAGCAGGGAGGTGATATTTTTGGCGGCGACCTCCAGGAGTTTTCCGGATTGGGTGGCGGCGGTAAGGATGGGGGTGAGGTCGCTCATAAGATGGTTGAAAAGTCTCCCTTTCGATTATCATTCCGCCGGAGTCAGGCAAAGCGCAATCATGCCCGGCGATCGCCGGATTTTTCCCGGAGCTGCTCTCCGTGCGGCGGGATTGCTTTCTTCATCCGGTGCCCGATAACGTCTGCCGGGTTTATGCAGGCGCTTCTTCCGAATATTGCCCTCGGCATCATCATCAAAACGTCTCTTCCTTCTCGTCTGTGTTCAGGCTCACGCGCATTTCACCCCTTTGGTTAAACTGAATGACGGCGGTTTTAAATGTGACCGCCTCGGGCTTTCTCTAGGGATCGGGCCTGCCCGATTCCGTTGAAGGCTGGAATCATCAGACCACTCAGAATCGCGATCACCGTAATCACTAGGAGCATCTCGATCAGGGTGGACCCGTAACTCCTGGGTTGCCAGGGCGACACCGGGTTCAGACAAAGCATGCATGCAGAGGGCCGTCTCCATGCTCGTCTATGTAGAGGCGGGAAGGGGAGATTGGTGCGATTCCGGTGAGAAAAAAGTCTTCGATCTTTCGGCAGAACCGAGCGAAATGCGGAAAGAAATGATCGGCTCCCTCGGTTCCGAGAACCGAGGCAAAGATACCCCTCTATCTTTGTTGCGACCGGCCGGCACCATTCTGCCAGGCACCAATTTCTTGGAGGCCGGTTTCTCCGCCCGGGCGGTGCTCGATCAGCGACTGCACCCATTCGAGGCTGTGGAAGAGGTAGGATTCGAGCGGATTGAAATAAATCGCCACTACCTCGCTGAGGTCGGGTTCGGCGGGGAGATTTCAAGCCGGGATCGTCGGGAAATACGGCGTGGAGGAATCGCCGAAAAACGGAAGGTCGCGCTCCCGGATCTGCCGATCCCGAACGTCTGGTAGCCGAGGTGGCGCAGGGCGGCGGGCAGCGTGTTCTCGTGGGTGAGCACCTTGCGGCTGTGTCCGTTGCGGAGCATGCCTCCCGATGGTGTCGAAGCGCTGGTGATGAGGATGTTGGGCTGTTTCATTGTGAGGCGGAGGGCGAGGGGGAACCGCTTGTCCACTCAGCAGGCGCGAGTTCCGCAAAGCGTTGGCCCAAGAGTTCGTAGCCCTCGGCGTTCGGATGCAGGCCGTCCGGGAGAAGATGAACGTCTTCGGGGCCCATCAACCTGAGCCCGTCGAGGTAGTGGATGTGATTGTCGCCGGTCGCGCGGAATTTTTCGACGATCTCAACCAGGCGGCGGCGCATGACCGGAAGCCCCATCACTTCGCTCGTATCCTCTTCGATCTCGCCCTTCGGGCAGCAAATGGGGAAAATGATCAGGAGAGGAGTCTTCGGGTGCTTGTCGCGGATTGTGAAGATCAGGCCCTCGACAGCGGGCGCCCATGTGCGCGGGGAGAAGAACCCGCCACCTCAGGCAGCCGATCCTTAAACGCGTGCCATTCCGCCTAAGCCCGGAGAAAGGTCACGTAAACATAGCCGAGGGTCATGGTGACAAAGAAAATGATGCCCAGCCAGCTGATGATTTTGAGGATCATCCCCGGCCGTTTGTCGGCGGGAACATTGGCCCCATTCATGACCTTGTAGTTGATCATGGCCAAGATCGGTGAGGTGACAAAGGAAACCACGGCAGCAAAGGTGAGCAGTTGGATGAGATTTTTGACAAAGAAGAGCACCACCAAGCTCGCGCCGAGGGCGGAAATGACCATCCAAACACGGTGGATCGTGGTGAACCGGCTGGCGGGCATCTCTTTCAGCAGGGTGCAGCAGGCGGCCAGGGAGCGCGGGTAGCCGTCCAGGCAGGTGAGCGTGGTGCTGAACATGGTGATGAAGGCCGCGCTGAGAATGAGCCCGTGGGACCACGATCCAATCGTTTCAGTGTAGAGGTTGACCAATTGGATGGAGAAGGCGCTCCCGCTGGACGAAAAAGTGTTCCCGGTTCCAAACATGACCAAGGCTCCCAGGGCGACAAACAGCAGGGCCATGACGGAGGCCGAGATGTAGCCGAGATAAAAGTCGATCGACGATTCTTTGACGGTGGCAAAGTGGCCGGTTTGTTTTTCCCGGCTGAACATCCAAAGTGACGACCAGGCCGAGAGATCAACGGGTGCCGGCATCCAGCCGAGGAGGCTGATGAGGAAAGCAAAGGAAGCCCACGTGTAGGGACTGGGGGCGACGAAGTCGGCGGGAATTTCCGGACGATTGGGGATGGCCAAGACCACCGCGGCGACGGTTCCAATAGCGAGAACGACAATGATCACCTTGGCGAGGACATCGAGGAGCTTGTAGTGTCCGATGAGAAGCAGAAGGGTGCAACCCACAATCAAAGCCACGGTCAGATGGGGGATGGAGATTCCGGCGATTCCATAGCCGGCCAGCAAAGCTCCACTCAGCATGCCGACACTGGCGATGTTGATCGTTCCGGTGAGAATATTGATGGCGAGAAAGATCCACACATAGACCCGGCCGTGACGTCGATAACCGTCGAGGAGACTCTCTCCCGTCGCGGCGGTGTAGCGTTGCCCGTAGAGGAAAAAGGGGAACTTGAGGATGTTGGCGAGAAGAACGAGCCAAAGGAGGGCCCAGCCGAATGTGGCCCCAGCCTGGGTGGACCAGACCAAATGCGAGCCACCAACGGCGGCACAGGCGACCAAAATGCCCGGACCGATGGCCTTCCACAAATTGGCGGTCGAGTTGGCGGAGGAGGTTGTGCTCATGCGGTGAGGATTAGTAAATGACGAAGAAATTAAAAACTAAGGTGGGTAATTATCCGACCAAGTTTGATCGGGCAAGGCCGCAATTAATAGTTCCGGGGGCTATCCCGCTGAGAGTTGTCCGATTGTCTTTCCCATGACCCCGAAGCGGGAAGGATTCACGTCGGCACGGGAAACAAGGTAGTCGATGCCCCGATCCACATCGTAAACCCGCTCGCCGATCATCGTTCTTCCCAAGAGCAGGGCCTGCATGGTCGCATCGTGGCACCCATGGTTGGATACGTGGGGCTGCTTTTGCTCGCGCCGCTCACCAAAGGAACGTTGCTCGATACGCAGGGCGGCGACTCCGTTTCGCATGCAGCTCAGCCCGAAGTCGAGTTCGCCTTCGACCCGAAAAGGTTTGCCTTCATCCATCTGTTGGACCGAGATCGACTGGTGCATCCCGGTGGAGTGCCCCTGCAAACAGATCATGAAGGGGTAGGGTGCAATATGCCATGAGCCGGGCGAGGGAGGCATGATGCCAGGGATGAGGGCGGGGCAGGATCACCTTCTGCTTCGTGTGAGGCATGGTGAAATGGCGGCTACTATTGTAATCGTGGTGATAAAACCACACCTAGCTCCCCTCGAAGTCTTTGCGCACAATGTGTGCGAATATAATTTGACGCCCTTGCTGCGAGGGCCTACTGCCTGTTCCGCATGAGCCAACCGTTTAGCAACCACCTGCCTTTATGCCTGTCGCACCACCGCATCTGAAATCACGCGAATGTATCCTGGGGCAACGGGATGCCTCGACGTCTATTTTGAAACCTGACGAATCAGGTTATTACTCTCCGTTCGTCGCGTGGACATTTAATGATCACATCACCCGCGGCGGACTTCGACGTCAATTGCGTGCATTCGCAGATTGCGCTTATGGAGGGGTGATGATTCTGCCGTGGGGTGGCACGCCTTATGATTTCATGTCACCACCGTGGCTGGATCGCGTGGCCTGGGCGGTGGAGGAAGCCGAACGACAAGGGATGGGGGTTTGGCTTTGGGATGACTGGCTCTTTCCCAGCGGATTTGCGGGCGGGGAACTCGGCAAAGACGATGTGCACAAGTCGAAAAAACTCAAGGTTCTTGTGGATCTCACTCTGGAGGCAGGCGAAACGGCGGATATTCCCGTCCCCCCCCGGGCCTTGGCTGCGGGAGTCTTCGCCATCAACAAATACAACAATCCCTCCGGTCCGACGCAGGCACTCGCCATCAATGATCTGGCGCAGGTGTCTCATCGCGTTGCGCGGCGGAGCAGGCTCGTGATAGTGGGCTGGGAAATGGTCTCCTCCATCTGCCATACAGTGCGATCACACAGCCGTTACCTCAAAAAAGATCCGAATTCATCGGTCTATACCGACGACGATGAGGACGCATGGTCGTGCGATCTTCTCAATCCTGACACCACCCGGGCCTATCTCGACCTCATTCACGAAAAATATTTTCAAAGGCTTGGGAGCCATTTTGGCACCACGCTCAAAGGATTTTTCTATGACGAGCCAGACCTGCCGACCCTGAGGCCTTGGACACCTGGCTTGACAGAAGCCTTTCTCGTCAGGAAAGGCTACGACCTCACGCCGTTTCTTGTGTCTCTCATGGCACCGCGCTCCAATATGGGTTACGACCATTTTGCCGAGCCGTCACGCCTGATCACCGATCAGCGGCTGAAATCGGTCCTGGCTGACTATCACGATGTCTGGACATCTCTGTTTGCAGAAAATTTTTACAGTGTCATCCATAAATGGTGCCGGGACCACGGTGTGCTTTCCGTTGGACATCAGAGTAGCGACGAAAGCCTGCGGAATCTCCTCTGTGGCAGCGGAACTCTCATGAAAAACATGGATCATGTGGACATGCCGGGTGTGGATGTGATTTGGGGGCAGGTGGCACTGGGCCGGTTCGACGACTTTCCGCGCCTGGCGGGATCACGTGCCGCGCTCACCGGCAAGCCGTTCGCCCTTAGTGAGTCCTTTGCTGTGCAGGGCCATGGTGCGGACATCGATGAAATGCGTTTTATCGCAGAGCATCAAATCGTGCGCGGGATCAACCATTTTGTCGTCAAAATGGCCAGCTACAATCCAAAGAAATCCTACTATTACCACCCCCCGGAATTAAACCCCTCGGCAAATCCTGTCATCCGGCACTTCGGAGCACTTTTACATCGCAGAATTGCGCACCTTGGAGCCGTTCTCAGCCGGGGGCGATCGATTGGAAAAATCTGCCTCTACGTGCCACTGCGAAACTATTACGAACAGGCATCGGAGATTGCGGAGCAAATTTCGGCCCTGGCCAAGATTTTGGCCTACCGCCAGCGGGAGTTTGACTACGCATGGGATCAGGATTTGGAGAACATGAGCGTGCGCGACGGTCTTCTCGTCAGCAGCGGCGGCGAATGCTACGTCAGCCTCCTCATCCCCGCCGATGCGCACATGACCCCGCACATCCGTAAAACCATAAAACGTCTGACTCAGCGGGGCGCAAAAATCGTGAATTCCGCCGAGGCCGCGCTGATGGAAAACGCGTCCTGCCCGTTGCAATTCATCTCTTCGACTGAGTGCCCCGTCTCCATGCGACGACGGCAATTGGATGAGCGTACATGGGTGGCTTTTCTGCTCAATGAATCCAACGATTCGCAATCGTTGACGCTTTCCCGCACCCCAGGTTGGAGTTTCTGGGATGAAGATCTATCAACCGGTTGCGAGTACGCGGTAAGCGGAAAAATCCTTTTCCGACCAGGGGAATCCCGCCTTATTTTTGCAGGAAAGGGCAGCGCCAAACCGCAGTTGCGAGCCGGGGCCTTCCTGCCGCTGGAGAACTGGCAACTGACGTTGCCGGACGGAACATGCCGCCGCCTGCGCGGTGAGTTTCCTTCGTGGCACGAACTCGGCCACGGTGCCTACTTCGGGTTCCTCCGTTACACAACGCGCTTCCGTTGGACCAGTCGCAGCACTCTATCGGCGCTGCTGGATCTCGGAGAAGTACACTATGCCGCGGCGATCCGCCTGAACGGGCAGGAAGTCTGCAAAGCTGCATTTACCCCGTTCTGCGTCGTCCTCAACAATCTCACCCGAGGCGAAAACCTTCTCGAAATCGACGTATTGAATACCCCGGCAAATGCCATTTGTGGAACGGAAGAAGTGGAGCGCAAACTGGAGCGGCAAGGTGCCTTTGTTGGCACTTACGCACCGATCTATCTTCCGCTTGATCGAAAAAAAATCCCTTCAGGATTATTCGGACCGGTCACGCTGCGAGAGGTCGAATTTGTGCCAAAGTGATCTGAGATTTCCGAAGGTAATAGGCCTTCCGGTGAGTGGATCAGGCCAGTAAGCGGCGTGAGGGGTCCGAAGTCATACGGTGCGATACGAACGCCTTGTTCTGTGAGACGTGCGTTCCAAAGCCTCGCCTGGAGCCATGGCAGGAATTGCAGGGCAGAGCCGATGCTGTGGTCATTGGGTTCGCGATGGGTGGCGGCAAAACTTTCTGCCCACGCCTCCAGGTATGCCGGCTCCTGAAAAGTTTGAGCGCAATACGCCATGAGTCGGGCGAGGGTCGCATGATGCCAGGGATGAGGGCCGGGCAAGACCACCTTCTCCTTGGTGTAAGGCATGGTGAAATGGCGGCCACCATTGTAATCGTGTTGATAAAACCACACCTTGGCCCCCTCGAAATCTCCGCGTTCGCTCATGAGCCAATCGGCAAACAGACGGACGCTTTTTTGGAATTCCGGCGTGTCCGGAAATAATTCCAGATAGTCCAGCAGACCATTTACGGCCAGCAGCCCCATCCAGGGTTTAGAGATGTATCCGCTCCACTGATGCACCCCGGCTCCGCCCCCCTGGTCGCCGAAGCTGCCGTTTTCCCGCTGGGATTCCACCACAGTGAGTCCCACTTCCCAAGCAATCTCCCGGAAAAAAACCGTGCCAAAGTATCGGTAAAACAGCACGGCACTCCGCATGTAACAGGCGTCCCGCCCCACCGTCATGCGTGGCCAAGAATTTTTATGTTGCCAGTGGGCACTGGTAATCACGGCCCGAGCGGTGTCGTAGAGAAATGGATCGCCGGTTTCCAGATAAGCCGCCAGTGTTCCCATTACCCGGTTCATCGGCAACGCAACAGCCGGAGGGGTAAAGCCGTGCATACGGACGAGCTTGACTGCATGATCGACTGCAACATCGGTAAAATGGTAGGCAGATCGCATGGCAGCCTCGTAATCGTCCTTCTTCCCGGTGCGCCAAGCCGTTAGGAATTGGGCGTAAGGCATCTCTCCTTCCCAGCCCGGCTCCCATCGGGGCCGCCCCTTGATGTCCGGTCCCGCCGGTCCGGCGGAGCGTGGCACCGAGCCATCCTCGAATCCGCCGCGAACAATGTGTCTCTGCACCCACTCGCTTGCCTCGTCGATAGCCTGGTCGTAGGGTCCTGAAATGGGCAGCAGTGCTGCCGGCTGAAATTCCTCACAGAGCCCATACCACCAAGAAGGAGCCAGGTAGCGAGCCACCACCGGCGAGCACTCGGAGAGGCTGAGCGAAAACCGCAGAGAGCGGGCCATTCCTTTTGAGAAAACCTGCTGTTCTGGATGAATGAAGAAGGGATCGTCCGTCAGCGTTTTTGGACAAATGCCGCCGTAGAGTTCGACTCCGAGATAGGGTTGCCAGGTCAGCCATTTCCCTTCCTGCCAGAAATTTCCAGGCTGGGACGGGGTGGCCAGTCGGGCTGCCTCCCGAACATCAAAGGCAACTCCACCAAGGGAAAATTGGCTGCGAGTGCCATCCCACGGACCCAGCAGCTCTGAAGTTTCCTCTTCGGACTCCGCCGGGAGAAACCCCACGACGGGCACCACGTCCTCCAGATCGCCCCCTTCATCCACAAACTTGTTGTTGATGTGACCGGCTACGATTTCGCACACCCCGTTGGCATGCACCCGGGCAAAAATGCGTCCGGTCAACCAATTGTGTTTGTGCAGATACGTATTGTGATACCCAACCTGTTCTTCCAGTTCCTGCAAGGTCATCCGCCGCCGCGGAATGGAGCCGCACATTTCAATTACCGTGCAACCAGGGGTGTCTGCATTCACCACCAAACGGCAGGCTTCCCACCAATGGACCTTTCCCTCGAAGCGTAACCCCAGCGCCAGCCCCACCGATCTTCCCCCATGTTCCAAACGCAAAAAATGGCTTTGCCACTCATTTTCAAAATCGGGACTTCGTTCCAAAAGCTCCATGCTAGCCTTTGGCTTGGACCGCATCGAGACCGTTTGACCCTGGGTCACGGCAAGCTCACGCGGAGCGCCCGCTTCCCCTCCATCGGCCACCATCAGGAGACGCCGGGGGATCTCTGTCCCTGGCCATTTTCCGAGCGGCAGCACCGTGGTGGCCTGCTGCGCAAGGCTCAAAGGAATCGGCTCTTCTTTTGGCCACGGCAGGGAGGTGAGATACAGTCCAGCCGGCTCCTCTTCGCCTATTCGGCCGAGACGCATTTGATTCAGCAATGAAGCGAATTTCATGATTAGCTTACTCGAAAAATAGCGTTCTAATTTCGTGGAGTTGATCGAAATACACCATAAAATCTCATAAATTGCACCGACAGTTAGAGAATTCAACAGTTTTTTGAAAAAATTCTTACGGCAAAAAGAAACCGCAGTCGCTAAAATTTAGTAGATTGACTTTCTCGGGTTTTTGTTCAGGCTGTGCGCCATGACCTCAAAAGCAAAATCTGCAGCGGGAAGGCATGCCAAGCGACCACAAGCCAAGGCCTCAGCTCGAAAGCACCGCTACGCCATTGTCGGCACGGGATCTCGGGCAACGATGTTTCGGATAGCCATTTGTGACACTTTTAAGGACACCGCGGCACTTGTGGCATTGTGCGATTCAAACGCACTGCGAGCCGCCAACTGGGCCGCCGACGTGCCGGGAGGTTCGCCGCCGATTTATGCTCCCAGGGAATTTCTCACGATGCTGCGCAAGCACAAAGTGCAGACAGTGATTGTGACCAGCATGGACCGCACCCACCACGAATACATCATCGCCGCCATGCATGCGGGGTGCGATGTGATTACGGAAAAACCCATGACTATCGATGCCGACAAATGCGAACAGATTTTGCAGGCGCAAAAGGAAACCGGACGTTCGATCCGGGTCACCTTCAACTACCGCTACGCTCCGAGGAATGCACGGGTCAAAGAGGTTCTGCAGAGCGGGCTGATTGGTCAGGTCAACTCAGTCCATTTCGAGTGGCTGCTCGACACCAGGCATGGCGCGGATTATTTCCGCCGCTGGCACCGCGACAAAAAAAATAGTGGCGGACTTCTTGTTCACAAAGCCACTCACCACTTTGACCTCGTGAACTGGTGGCTTGCTACGCTGCCCTCGGAAGTCTGCGCCTTTGGGGGCTTGAGTTTCTATGGGAAAGAAAACCAGGAGTCGCATGGACATGGCGGACATTATGTGCATGCCACCGGAAGCGCCGGCGCCTCGGGCGACCCCTATGCTCTCGATCTGGACTCCAATGACATGTTTCGCGCGCTCTACCTGGAGCCCTCAGCAGTCGATGGCTATCGGCGGGACCAAAACGTCTTTGGTGACGGAATATCCATCGAGGACGATCTTTCGCTGATCGTCCGGTATCGCAACCAGGCCACCATGTCCTACCATCTCACAGCGTATTCGCCATGGGAGGGCTATCGCGTGATGTTCAACGGCACCGGCGGCAGGCTGGAATTGGAGGTGACAGAGACGAGTTATGTGTCCGCAGCAGCCGGGGATCACAATTTTGCCGCCAATGTGCAGGGGGCTGCCAAGTTTGAAGTCGAAGAGCCTTGCCGCCTTCTTTTTCGGCCCCATTGGGGAGAACCTCAGAGTCTGCCGATCCCCGCATCAAACGAAGGGGGACACGGCGGAGCAGACGCGCGAATGATCTCCGATATTTTTTCAGCAGAAAAGAACGACCCGCTGGGGTGTCAGGCGGATTATCGCGACGGGGCATGGTCGATTCTCACGGGAATCGCCGGGAATCGCTCCATGGCCGAGCACCGGATTGTGGGGATCGACGAATTCGGGTTAAAACCGTACCTCCACTGAGTCCGCATCCAGGGTGCCAAAGGCGTTTTGGTCCCGTCGATAAAATAGAGCCCGCATGGTCGATCAATAGAGGAATCCGAAAAGCCAGAGCGGGATGCGGTGCCCGCTGCCGGCTGGAATTTCGTCCAAGGCAAGGTAGGCGTTGGATTTCCCTGCGATCTGGGAGGATCCTTTGTTTTTCCCGCCAACTTCGAAGTGGAAGCGCCCGTTGACGAGAAAATCGGCACCTAGGCCCGCGCGCACGTCGTGGACGACCCCCACTGTCCGGGCAAAGAAGGTTTCCCTCAGCGTTCCGATGTCGGCTTTTTCCGGTGCGGCCAGCGCACAGGCGAGGCTGGTGTCGCCCAGGTAAATGCGGTCGGGCTTTTCCATGGAACGCATCCGTCCTCCTGCCCGCCGGAGAACGAGAATGAGACCGGCATCCTCCAGATACCCCAGATACTCCTTGAGCGTCCGGTCGTCCGCAATATTCAACAATCGGCGGAGCTTCACCAAATCGGGAGTGAAGGGCACGTGGGAGGCAATAGCTCCCAACAGGCGGCGGATGCGCTGGATCGTGGCTCCGGTGAGGGTCGGATGTAAGGCCGGGAGATCGCTCTCCAGCGTTGCCCGCACGCTTTGTTGCAACGTGATCTGGAAGGACGCCAGATCCTCGAATTCGGTGAAATACGGGTAAAACCCGCATTCGAGATACTGCCGGAACTCTTCGAGCACAAAGAGCCCCCGCTTGCCCAGCAGCCCGCCAATTTCCGCCGTGAGCTTTTCATGGGATGTGGTCAGTTCCTCCAGTGCTGGAAGCGGCAACCGCATTCCGTGGCGCAGCTCCAAATATTCGCGGAAAGAAAAACCTGCCATGCGATGCAGGACAACCCGGCGGCTCAGATCGTGCGAGCCGCGCTCGACGTGGAGCAGCGAGCTGCCCGTGACGACGACCTGCAAGTCATGAAACGTGTCCAGAATGCTCTTTAAATCGCGGGACCAGGAATCCGCTTTGTGGATTTCGTCCACGCAAAACAGTTGCCCGCCTTGGTTGGCGAATGTTTCCGCCACTGCGTAAAGAGGGTGGGCTGACGCCAGAAAGTGGTCCGCCGGCAAATACAAGCATCGGCGGCAAACCTCGTAATCGGGATACTTTTCCTGCAAGTGTTGGACCATGAGGGTGGTCTTACCCACCCCGCGTTGGCCAGCGATGATGTTGCAGCGCCCGCGAAACTTATGCCCTCCCGGCAGCGATCTCCGGTAAGGCCTGGACAGCCGCCCGATCATCTGGCGGCTTAACTCGAAGAGAGGATCAATCATGGAATGGACTCCATATTTATGATAGAAAATGATGGAATGCAATCCATGTTTTCACCTGGGTCTTTTTATCATCCCCCGTCAGGCCTGCGGCCAAAGTTTTTCTAAGACCGCCTCGGAAATTTAGTAAATTCCATCTGTTTCATCGCGCGAATTTTCGAAATCTCATCGAGTTTTCAGGAGTTTTCCAAATCAGATAGCTATAAAATAATCCTTTCTAAATTTTACTTGATTGACCTTTATGGATTCTTGGCGAACATTCCTCTTCGTGAAGCAAGGAACTTTAAGGATAGGTTGCTTTTGGCGAGATTCCCCCTCGTGTCGAGACAAAGGGGCGTTTTCCTTGGTGGAAGTTGCCATGGCGCTTGGCCTTCTGAGTTTCGCGCTGACGGCGATCGTGGGGTTGGCGGCGGTGGGAATGAATGGTTTGCGGCAGAATATTGATCGGACCGTGGAGGCGCAGATTCTGAGCTCGGCGGCAAGAGAAGCCAAAACTCAGTATGAGCAGGCGGGATCGGGGATCCCCAGGCCGGAAACTTACGGATTTGACAACGCCGGTCTGCCTTTAGAGTCCCCCGAGGATCCGGCGTGTATCTACTCAGCGACCATGGTTTCGGAAAACAAACCGCTCCCAGGCTCCGGTCAGGATCTTTGGACAGTGAAAGTCGTGATCCGGGCGAAAGCCCGCGGCAACCATCTGCTTGGCTCCCATGCGCTTTGGTTCAGCAAATAAAAGGCCCGAGCGGAGCCTTCGGCGATGGGCCCGAAAAATACAAACCACAGGAGCGTGGGCGTCCCGCCCGCAGGGTTTGGAAAGCAGGCGGGAGGTCCACGATCCCGTGAAGAGGCGTCTTTGCACGGCATGCGTCCACCGGGGATTCACCCTCATTGAGCTCTTGGCGGCCAGTGCGGTCTTCATGCTCATCCTAGCACTCACTCTGGTAATCACGTCCAACTTGGCGAAATTGACCAAGGACGGAACCTCTTCGCTGGCCGCCTTTCAGGAGGCGCGAACGGCCTTTGAAACCATGAACCGGATGCTTTCCCAGGCGGTGCTCAACACCTATTGGGACTACGACGACCCCAACAATCCCTCCCGGTATCTGCGAGCCTCCGAGCTTCATTTTGTCCTCGGACCGGCTGCGGGGATGACCGGACTTTCCGACACCGCAGGGAGTACCGTGTTTTGCCAGGCGCCTCTTGGCCTGACCGCCGTGGCCGCCTTCAAATTCCAACCCAACCTGCTCAATGCGCTGGGTTTTTATGTGCGTTTCTCGCAATCCGAGGATCTGCCGGAAATTTTAGAGTCTCAAAAACCAGAGAGCGGCGCTTGGCGGCTCTGGCTGTATTTCCAGCCGACCGAGAGCTTAAAGGTGTATGAAAACTACGATGAATCTCCCCAGGCCCCTAGCAACTTGAGTTGGCTCCAGGCCGATATTGCCGATCCGGTGCGGAATCATGTCTTGGCCAACAATATCATTTTTCTCCTCATTCGAGCCGGCCATAGGGATGCGGACGGTGATTGGCAATGGAGTTACGTCTATGACTCCCGACGTTCAGCGTCAGATCCGATTCTGCCCCAGGCGGTCGAGGTACATCAGCTCCCCCCGGCTCTGAGCGTCACCTTGGTTGCCATTGATCAGCGCACAGCCGACCGGCTTCGGGATCACAGCGGGGATGCCGCCTACGACCTGTTGCCTTCTGGGGGAATTTTTACGAATCCGGAAAGATACCCAGAGGACATGGAGAAGTTTTCCAGTCACCTCAACAGCCGTCCGCTGGGAGGGATTCCTGTTCAATACCGGGTCTTTGAAACCGTGGTCAACATCACTTCGTCTCGATGGAGCCGTTAACACTCATCCTCTCGGGCCAGAAAAGCGCAAATCCAAGAAGCGCGCGCGTCCCGCCCGCATCAATAAGCGAAAGCGGGCAAGATGCCCACGCTCCTGTGAAAGACGTGAGCGTCCCGCCCGCATGGATTGGAAAGCGGGCAAGATGCCCACGCTCCCGTCAAGAGGCGTTTTCGCTCGTTGAGATCCTGGTGGTGATTGCCATTATGGCCGTGCTCGTGGGGCTGGCCATGGTCCCGATTCGGTCGGTGACAAATTCTTATCAACTTGCCGATTACGGGCAGCGTTTGGCCTCACTGATCGAGCAGGCAAGAATGCACGCTACCACCACCCAAAGAGTAACCCTGCTGCGATTTATTTCGGAACCAGCTGGGGAAGACGGTGCGGTCCAAGTGACGTCCGTCGGTCTCTACGAAATCGTCCCTTCCCGCACCGACCCGACGGCCCAGCCCTCTACCAACCCCATCGCCCGGGTCTTGCGCCTGCAGGAGCCGGTTTTCATCAGTCAGGAAAAATCCTCCGCCGTGCACAACTCTGGCATGGTGTCCTCCGGCGGTGCGGACTGGCCGAAAGAATTTTACATCTACCCCGACGGTTCCTCGTCCCTGGCGGGTGAATCCCCCAATCCCCATTTCACCCTGCTCATGCGGCGCGATGAGGACAAACTCAACAACCCGGTCGTGGTCAGCCTCGACCCATTGACCACGCGGGTCACCCTGTTTCGCAAATGACTCGTAGATCTGAGCCCCTTGTGCGCCGACTAGACCGTCGCGCTTGCGGAGCCGCCCTGGTGGTGGTGCTTTCCGTCCTGGTTCTCCTCAGCGTTCTGGTGCTGGCATTTTTGGCTGCGGTGGAAAGCGATACCAAAAGCTCCTCCGCGTATCGCCAGCAGGCTGGCCTTCGGCAGTTGGCGGAGCTTCCCCTGCAAATCGTCCAGACGCAAATCCGCGCCGCCACGACACTCGGGCAGACCAACTCGCTGGTGGACTCGGTCAATACATGGACCAGCCAGCCCGGGCTTCTGCGGGTGTATAATAATTCGGGCAATTTTGTTCAGGCTTACAAGCTCTATTCGTCGTCGAAACTGGACGAGGATTCGCTTGCATTTCTAAGCACAGGAATCCCCGCCGATTGGAATGGCCTCCCCAACCAGTGGGTGAATCTCAATGCGCCGTTCCGTTCCGTCATGGACCCAACTCGCGTGACCTATCCCATCCTCAATCCTGCCGCGGTGGGGTGGGCGGAAGGTCTCGTCATCGATCCCGATCCATCCGGCGACCCCAAGATCCAAGCCGCCATGCCCGTGGAATGGCTCTACGTCTTGGAGGATGGAACCGTGGCAGCCAGCGACCAACTCACCGCCGCCGCGCCCCCGGTCGGACGCATCGCCTTTTGGACCGACGACGAGTCGTGCAAGATTAACATCAACACCGCCGGGGAACGCACCATGTGGGACCGTCCGCGTGCCTCCCATGAAAAACTCAACACCTACGCCCGCAACCAGCCTTCCACCGGCGAATTTAATGCCTATCCCGGCCATCCCGCCACGGTTTCGCTAAGTGCCGCTTTCGCCGGGGCGCTGGCCGGGGAGAGCGACAATTCCGTGGTGGAATCCATGCTTTCCCTCACTCCCCGCTATCGCTGGGGCGGTTCCCAAAATGCCACCCGTACGATCTGGGATCGGGCCGATGATTGGAAACCCGGCAACCTCCTCAATGTCAATAAAAAGAGCCGCATGTATGCCACGACGTCGGAGTTTCTCCTCAATGTGACCCGCACTTTGAACGACTCCCGCCTCGAAGAACCTTTGCGCAATGCCGGTTTCCTCATCACGGAGACAAGCCGGGCGCCGGAACTCAACGGCTTCGGACTGCCGCGCGTCGGCATCTGGCCCATCGCCGAGAATCCCGATAAACGCACCGTGTATGACAACTTGATCGCCCGGGCTCTGACCATCGGAGGCACCCCGTATTATTTCCAGCGCAGCAATCCCCTGGCCAATAACGAAGCCACGGCGATTCCTGAAAACTGGGAGCTGCTGGAGTATCTGGACCGGGTCACATCACGTCCGGTCAATGGTTTTGGCGGGTCTTTTCAAACCAAGTGGGGCACCGAAGAACGCCGCCAGATCCTGACCCTTATTTTCGATTATATCCGGGGAGCAACCAACCTGAGCGACACCAGTCGGTCCCCGTCCGACTATGACAAACAATTCACCCCGGCCTTCAATCAACGACGTGGATATGTCACTCCCACGAAGATTGCAGACTGGGGTACACGCGGTCTGGGACGCGCACCGGTGATGACCCATGCCGCTGCGCTTTTTTATGCCTACGGCCAGGAAAACCTGGAAGCCGACCCGGTGGCTCCTCCGCGTTACCGGACCGATGTCCATGCGCTCCTATGGTTCAACTTTTTCGATCCCATGCAGGGCCTGGCTCCCTCATCGGTCGTCTATCGGGTGCGGGTGAAAACCAATCCCTTTGCTCTGAAAGCCGGGGGGACGGCGGACCCATTCGCCGGCTTTGCCTGGAAGGCAAACGAATCCGACCAGTTCTGGTTTCCCCGCACGAATCAGATGGTTGATTGGGGAGGCTATCAGGGCATGCTCATTCACGCGAGAACCTCCACCTCCGGTTTTGCCAACTACGCCTTTCACTCCATGAATCCTGTGGAGATCGTCGGAAACTCCATGGACATGCGCGGAGGTACGCTGGAGGTCGAACTGCTCGAGAACAGCACCGGAACGCTTCTGCAAAGTTATGAAATTGATTTTCCCGATGCCAACGCCTTGCCGGTGCCATCGCTGTGGGGTGGTCACTTGGGCGGGACCGGTATGAATGCCGTGGTCGATCTCGACTTTTTCGCGCCCTCTGATCCGATGCTTCCCAATCCCTTCAACCCTCTGTATTTTCACGCTCGATCATCAACGGCACCACTCGATGCCAATCAATTGAATTCCTCCGGTGGCCTAGGTGTTCGCAACGAACTGTTTGGGAGGCGCAATCGGGATAAACGTCCGGTGGACGTGATCCGTACTATGGAGTTGCGCGATGGCGACGCCCGATTGATTGCCGGCCTGGAGACCGTGGGCAGCCAATACTTTGTTCCCGGCGAGGGATACTTCACTCCGGGCACCTACCTCACTGGTAGCTTGGTCGGATCGCCCAATCAAACCCTTTCCAATGACCATACGACTCCTGCCGGTTTTGTTGCGCAGGTCGGCACGCATGTTGACGTGAATTTCAATCCGAAGTTTGGCTCTCACGAGGGAGCGATTATGCCAAAAAGATTCAATGGCCAGTTGCTCACCTCGCTGCGCGGTGCCGGTTGGGCAGGAGATTTTGACAACGGGTTTCTGGGCGTGATCGACGGGCCGTATGCCAACAAACCGGACGAGGGTCATACGCTGCCGCAAGACGCCGGGGGCACGACGGATTTGCCGTATTTTGCCCGGGCAGACGTCAACGTCGGAGATGGCCAGCAGCTTAAATCGTGGGACCCCCGGGTGAACGGATTTTTCTCCCCGACCCGCCAGGTTCCTTCCGCCATCATGTTTGGCTCGCTCCCCACCGGTGTAAAACGTACGGAAGCGGCTTCCGACCTAGCCGATATCCGGCCTTGGGAGACCCTGCTCTTCTCCCCCGTTTCCCAAGCCGCCATGGTGGCCGACAGCAGTGGCAATACCGGCCACCCCGGCGCGACGGCCCCGGCAGACTACCTCCTGCTCGACCTCTTCACCATGCCGGTGGTGGAGCCCTATGTCATCAGCGAGCCCTTCTCCACGGCGGGCAAGATCAACTTGAACCAGAGGCTCGTTCCCTTCAGCTACATCACCCGCGAGACTGGCCTGCGGGGCGTGCTCAAAAAGCTGGAATTTACCGCGATTCCCCAAGTCCAAGTCACGGGCAGTTCGGTGACACAGCCAGCACAGTTATACCGCGACGGTCCAGTCGGCGCAGGCGAGGGCAAGCTCACGCATGTCATCAACAAAGTGGATGTCCCCAAGACCCTGTTGGAAATTGGCAAAGTGCTCGATCCCGGCGGAAATGTCGGCCAGGGAGTGTTCCGCTCGGCGGCGGAGATTTGTGGGATTCCGCTCATCCCCGAAGGCCTCGGAGGCCAAACTCTCCAGAAGTTCTGGCAGGATCGCCAACTGACCGGAGACAACACCCGCGAGGCACCTTACAACGCCATTTACCCCCTGCTCACCACCAAATCAAACACCTTCCAGGTGCATTATCGGGTGCAGACCCTCAAGGCTCTCACGACCAAGGCAGGGTTTGATCCCACCGTGGATTTTACCGTCACCGGCGAACAGCGCGGCAGCCACATGCTGGAGCGCTACTTGGATGCCGACGATCCGCAATTTTCCGGCGGCATGACCACCACCACGCCCCTCAACGAGTTCTACGAGTTCCGTGTTCTGCGGCACGATCGCTTCACCCCTAATTTCTAGACTCGTATCATGCCCGCCTCGCTCCACCCCCTCCGCTCCGCGCTTCACAGGCTGGAAGAGCTATTTTGCTCACCGGGAGCTTCCCTCCAGCTCCCACAGCACAGCCATGAGGAACTCTGCTATGTGATTTCCGGTGCCGGCGCCTGGCAGGTCGGAGCAAAACCACTTAAAATCGCGGTCGGCGATATTCTGCTGATTTCCCGCTGCAGCCCGCGCATCGTGCACGCAGCCTCGTCTGTCGGGTTGACCATGGGGGTCATTTCCCTTCCCCCTCATGACGAACCTCCCGCTCCGGAGGATCCCGCTGATACCGCCGATCACGGAGTTCGCCTCTGGCGTCACCGCCGCCTCTCGGCAGAACTCTCCCAGATCATCCGGGATTGCCTGGCGGAAAAAGCCCGTCAGCAACTCGGGTGGGTAGACTATGTGGAGTCCCAGATCCGGCTTTTCCTTGTGAAATTTCACCGATTCACCCACATGCAGGTCCAATCCCGTGTTCCTCTCCCGCAGGGATTTTGCGAGGGCGAACTCCGCCGCCGGGTGGGTGGCTACATCGCACAATTGGACCTTCAATCCGGCGACCCCGACACCCTCGAAACCACCGCCGAAAAACTCGCCATCAGCCCGCGGCGCCTCACCAGCCTTTTCCGGGAGATCACCGGCATGAGCCGACTGGCATATATTCACGACCTGCGCCTCCACCGCGCTAAGGAATTCCTCCTTGCCCGCACCGATACCTCCATCGAGACCGCCGCCTACCAAGCCGGCTTCCAAGACCTCACCACCTTCTACCGTGTCTTCAAAAACCGGGAAAGGATGACCCCGGGCGAGTGGAGAACCCTCCGACTGTGTGCCCAAAATGAACAAACCCATTGCCGAAATCGCCATTGATTTCCCTTTCCTTACCTGAGATCTTTAACTCTACCATGACGAGACTTATCTCCGCTCGGCTGCGCTATGTAGCTTTGATACTGCTCATCTGCGGCTGCACGCAGCACGCCGGTGCCTCGTTCACTCTCGAGATCGATGCGCACGCATTTGATCCCGTGGCCGCGGACCGCAAGGAGATGGAGGAGGGGGACGCCATGTGGAGGTGGAACAACGTGAAAAGCCATCTCGTGGGCTCCGCCAAAGCCATCACCCCGGCCATGGCAAAAATCGAAATTCCCGAGGATGGCAGATATTTTATCTGGGTCTGGCATGGCATCCAACCGATCCGCAGCCGCACGTTTTTCGTTGAAATCGACGGCCAATCACTTGCCTACGCCGGGTTCCCCTGCGGCGAATTTCCGGAGCTTGGCTCGGACCACTATCCGCCCACCACGCAGGAATCCGGCTTGATGGTGTGGACCAAACAAGAGATTGACCTGAAACAAGGGTCCTACCAGTTCATTCTCACCACAAACGGCGAGCTGCCCGCCAAGGCCATCCGTCAACCCGCCATCTTCGGTCGCGCACTCATCACCGATGATCCCGACCTCACCCCCGAACCTTCTCTTAACCCCTAACCAACTCTCAACCTCCAGAACCTTATGAAAACAAAAATCAACACGATACTCCGCATCGCTGTCCTGAGCATGGTGGCTCTCACCTCCGCCCACGCGCAGCGAGTTTGGATCAATGCTTCCGGCGGCACGTTCGTCGGACCTGCATCCAACTGGGCTAGCAATACCATCCCAAACTCATTTGATCCCTTTATCTTCGATGCCACCGGTGCGCCGGCGACTTATACGGTGACGCTCGATGCTGACTACTCCTTCACTACCCTGGGAAACCAGGCAGGGGATAGTGTGACTGTTGACTTGAATGGAAATATACTGAATTTTTCCTCGGCTAACTCTGTGCGTAGTATTGGGACTCTCAATTTTCAGAATGGAACGCTAACGACTCTTGCTGTCACCTTTGGCCGAGAAGGAATCGCTACCTCGACCCTGACGGGAGTGACCGCGAATGTTACTGCTTTCTCAGTGGGCGTTACTGGTGTTACGAATGTCGATAGCTCAAACAGCCTAGTGACTCTAAACGGAAGCACCAAAGTGACTGCAACCAACACGACCACCATCGGAGGGGCAGGATCTACTGGGTCTACTTCTGCGAACTCTAAACTACTGGTTACGGGGGGTAACACCACGTTTACCGGAGCAGAAGTTCGCGTGGGAACGACAACGAATTCCACCGGGAACACGTTGGAAGTCGCCTCAGGCGGTGCTTTGACTGGCACCAATCTGTTTGTCGGCAGCTTTCATTCCGGTGGCGGTTCCTACTCGGCCGGAGGCAACACTGTGTTGATTCACGGATCGAATTCCACGGCGACACTGACAGGGGCGATTAGCGTCGGTGCAGCAAACATTGCAACCACGGTCAACAACAGTCTGGTAGTTCAAAACAACGGGGAATTCGCAACTTCGGGAAGTTTGGTTATTAACGGCACATCAGATAACACCACCAACCGAGTTGTGGTCGAAAGCGGAGGAAGCGTCATTTTGAACAAAACCTCTAACACCGTCAATTTCGGCTTCATGGAAGTCAACGGTGGCACTCTAGATGCTAAGGGTTTGACGCTTGCAAACCAAGGGCGACTGAATTTCCTGGATGGAACAATCGCCATCGATGGCAATCTCAGCACATCCGCCACCGGCGGAGGACGCTTTGGCTTTGATCTCACTGGCGACGATCCCATTACTTTCACGGGCATAGGCATTATCAATGGAACGTTAGCCATAGGATCCACTGCCAATTCCAACTTCATCGACATCTTCGGTGTGACCGGTCTGGGGAACTATACCTTGTTCACCTCCACCGGGAACATGGATGCCAACGTCGCTACCAGACTGGCCCTCGGCAACACCCCGATCGGCTTCGAGGGATCATTGGTTTATAACCCCAATAGCATCGTCCTGAACGTGGGTGCCATTCCTGAGCCGAATACGGCGGTGCTTTTGGCCGCAGGGCTCATGGTCCTGGTGATGCGGGCCCGCCGCCGTGGCGTGCGTGCTTGAGAAATAGGTATTTCCCATGACTAGCCTCAACGCCTCCAATCCCCTCCTTCCTCCCGCGTCTCCTTCGCGGAAATGCCTGCTGCTTGACGACCGTTTCATCGCTGACGCGGCGGGTATCCGGCGGGTGGTTGCCACGGGTCGTAAATCTGGCGAGCTTATGAAGTTCCCCGCGCCTGCGCCGTGGAACAATACCTACACGTATCTCAGCGTGATCCAGGACGATGAAACCGGGGAGTTTCATCTTTTCTATTCGCTGGTAAATACTGAGGCGACGAAGCGCGATACCGTGGCCCGCAAGGCGGGAAAGCTGGCGGAATTTCTAGCCGAAAAACCTGCCGGGATCAACTCCCATTGCGCCATTGCCTATGCGCGCAGCAAGGATGGCTGGAAGTGGGAGACTCCTCTGGTCGGCACCGGAATCTTTGAGGGCACCAACATCGTCTATGCCGGCACCAAGGGCGTCCATGCCGCCGGCGTGGTGCAGCGGCTCTTCCCCGATGACCCAGCGCGTAAGTTCACTGCCTATGATTGCGATTGGCAGGGAGCGGGCCAGGGCGGACACAGCTACGCGCATTCGCCAGACGGCATCCACTGGACGCTTGACCCGAAAAGCCCATTCATCTTCGGCGAAAGCGATTCGAACAATAACATCCTCAAAAACCCCTTCGGCGAAGGCTATCTCATCTATGGACGGCCATGGGACTCCGCGCCATGGACGTGGGTGCCGGGAAATTCGCGACGCCGCGTGGCCGTGACATGGGGGAAAGACCCCTACACATGGAGCGAAACCCGCAACATGCTCTATCCCGATGAGTTGGACGACTTTCTGTATTACGGCATCGGCGTTTTTTATCGCGACGGCGTGCTTTTCGGCATGCTTTCCAAGTATCAGCCCGTGACGGAAACCATGGATGTCGAATTGCTCTTCAGCCGGGATGGCATTAATTGGGGGCGGCATCCGTCCCGCCGCCCTCTCTTCGAGCGCGGGGCCGAGGGCGATTTTGACTCCGTCATGGTCATCCCCGGCTGCCGACCCGTCGAAGTCGGCGGCGACTTGCGCATCTACTACGGCGGTTCGCCCCGGTATCATGATGACATCACTCCCGGCATGCCCGGGAACTGCGGCATCGGCTGCGTAACCTTTCCGAAAAACCGCCTCATCGGACGCCGTGGAGACGCCAAGCTGGGCATCCTCCTCACGCATCCCTTCGAGATCGATGGCGACCACCTGTATATCGACGCGCAAACCAATCCCGCCGGCACGGTGGTGGCCGCACTGGTCGAGCCCGATCCGCACGAACCCGGTGGCAAGGCGATCCCCGGATTCACCCGCGAGGACTGCGATGTCTTCAAGGGCGATTCCGCCCGGCACGAACTCACCTGGGGAGGCAAAAACATCTCCTCGCTCAAGGGCCGTCGCGTCCGTCTCCGCATCGGCCTCACGATGGCCAGCCTCTGGAGCTACGAAGTCGCCAACGACTAAGTCGCCAGCGACCAAGCTTTCGATTATCCCCAGTGCCCCATCGATTTTTCCTCCTTCTCACCTCGGCTCTCCTCTCCGGGAGCCCCCTCCTGCATGCCGCTCCGGCGGAAACCACCCTCGCATCCGGCGGCAAAGCCGTGCAAGAGATCTTCGTGGGAGGCGCGCCCTCCGAACGCGTTCAGGCTGCCGCAGAAACCCTCGCCGATTATTTGGGCCGGATCAGTGGCGGGGAGTTCAAGGTCTCCCCCGGAAACGGAACCACGGGAATCGCCGTCGGCCTTGCCACGGATTTTCCGGAGGTGGATCTCGGAGTCACATTCGACACGAAGGATCCCCAACGTCGGGAAGATTACGTGCTGCGTACGCATGACAACGGGATTTATCTAATCGGCAGCACCGATCTTGCGGTCGAAAATGCCGTCTGGGATTTGCTTTATCGCTTTGGCCACCGCCAGTTTTTTCCCGGCGAAAATTGGGAAATCATTCCTAAAAATCCCGAGCTAAAGATTGCAGTGGACGCCTTCGAAGAGCCCGATCATTCCTTCCGCAAGGTCTGGTATGGCTACAATGGCTGGCCGGAAAACCGGGCGAGAACCGAAGTCTGGCGGTCGCGAAATCGCATGCAAACTGCGTTTACCGTCTATTCAACCCACGTTTACAGCAATATCATTGCTGCCTTCCCGGAGGAGATCGCTGCGCATCCGGAATACGTTTCCCAGGTCGATGGCAAGCCCACCAACCAGCTCAATATCAGCAATCCCGGTGCCCGCGCGCTCGCCGTCAAATGGGCCTTGGACAAGCTGGAAAAGAACCCGGAACTTGAGGTGACCGCCATGGATCCCAGCGATGGCGGCGGCTGGGGACACAGCGAAGCAGAGGATGCCATGGGCCCCATCAGCAATCGTGTCACCCTGCTCGCCAACGAAGTGGCCGAAGCAATCAACGAAAAATATGGCGAGGAATACGGCAAGAAGTATGTCGGCCTATATGGCTACAACCAACATGCCATGCCGCCAACGATTCCAGTGGATCCCCGTGTGATTGTAATGGTCGCCACGATGTTTAATAAAAGCGGACTGAGCCAGGAGGACTTGCTGGCTGGTTGGCAAAAACAGGGAGCAACCGTCGGGATACGCGATTATTACAATATCGGTTCCAGTGATTTGCCCGGCAAAGCCTCGGCAAGTAATGTCCAGCGGATCGCCGATAATATTGCCAAATACCACAACCTTGGCGCCCGCTTCCTATCGGCCGAAGGCGCCGACAGTTGGGGCGTGTGCGGCATCGGCTACTACGTCTCTTCCCGCGTGTCATGGGATGTGAAAGAGGCCACTCGCGTGCCGGAGCTGATTGAAGACTTCCTGGAAAAAAGCTTCGGGGATGCCAAGGAGCCGATGACGGACTTCTATGACCTCATGACTCCCCCGACATTCCTCAGTGAAAGCGACCTCGGGAAGATGTATCGTTCGCTGGATCAGGCCCGCAAGCTCACCAAAGATCCGGGTGTTCTTGCCCGCGTCAACGACCTCCTCATCTACACCCGCTATGTGGACGTGCGGCAGCAGTTCGATGATTTGGTAGGGAAGGCTTCCACGGCGACAGTCGCAGAAAGGCAGGAAGCCTTTGCCGAAATGATGAAATTTCTCTACCGGGCCCGGCATTCCCACATGGTGCATGGCCTCGGATTTTGGCGGCACATGCCCAAAGACAACAAGGATTTGCGCGATCTGGTTTTATTTGACACCCCGGATAATCCTTGGAAGAGCGAGGAACCGATCTCCAACGAGGAACTCGACGCATGGATGAAGGACGGACTGGTGCGTAATCAAATCGTGGATTACGAACCCGTCAAATACAGCATGGATCTGGTGCCTGCCACGGAACTCCAATTGGATGAGGTGCCACGGTTGCCCTCTGGAAGGTTCATCCGTAACAATATTTTGTATGTATGGGTCGAGGAAGCGGGAAAACCCCTCCACCTCACCACCAAGACCAGCCTCATGAAAACTGCGCTGAACAAGGGGCGCATCCTCTTGCAAAAAGTCGATTCCGCAGCGGACAAGACCCCCTCGTGGCAGGAAGGCTTGACCGGGTATGTGGACGAACTCGCCGGAGAAGCCGAAAGCAC
>Ga0335398_10002726_pt1 | contig 27152 bp, 25 predicted proteins | sample BON03_FD_205742 | JGI IMG/M metagenome (GOLD analysis project Ga0335398, IMG submission 205742) | Freshwater microbial communities from Lake Bonney liftoff mats and glacier meltwater in Antarctica - BON-03 (spades assembly) (version 2) | ecosystem: Environmental > Aquatic > Freshwater > Ice >... | reverse complement strand
GATTGTACTATTAATCTTGCTTACAATTATTATTTGGGCTTTATCCAAAAATATATTCAAACTTTTATTTACACCTCCAGTAAATTTTAATGAAAAGACTGTTGAAAAAATAAGTCCGGTTGAGTCACTGTCTCAATTCGTTTTATTAGGACTTGTAATTTATTTAGGATTTAATCCACCGGCCGAATTTGTTGCATTAATTAACGAAACCATAAAAAACTTACCACACTAAGATGAAACATTTTGCTATAAAAAATAATGAATGTATTAAGTTAGCGTCCATTCCTGTTTTGAGTTATGAGAAATTCTTAGAATCTAATACATCTTTATTAAAAGAATCGCACAATCATTGTGTTAACTATTATGGCTTGCCATATCAAGGTAAAATAAAATTGATTTGTTGTATTGCTAATGATAATGAAGGCATTATTTATGTGTCATCATCTATGGTTGACGAAAATCAGAAGTTACCTTCATTTACAAATCATAATCTTGCCTTCCATATTTTTGAAAGAGAAATTCATGAGAATTTTGGCATTGATTATATTGATCACGTTTGGCTTAAACCTGTTAGATTTCCATATGGCAGGGCTTCTAAAAATTCTACTATAAAAAACTATCCCTTTTTTAAAATTGATAGTGAAGAACTGCACGAAGTAGGCGTTGGACCCATTCATGCAGGAATTATTGAACCTGGTCATTTTCGTTTTATTTGCAATGGAGAACAAATTCTTCATTTAGAAATTCAATTGGGATATCAGCATCGTGGTATTGAAAAATTATTTATTGAAAAGAAAAAAATATTACAACGTAGCACCCTTGCCGAAAATATTGCAGGCGATTCTGTATCTGGACATACCACTGCTTTTTCTAATCTTTGGGAAAGTTTGTGCAATCATAAAACAGACCATGATTTGCAATTTACTAGAACACTTGCCTTGGAACTTGAGCGTATAGCAGTACATACAGGAGATTTAAGTGGTATGTGTACAGATGTGGCGTATCAATTAGGCAGTGCCGTTTTTGGGCGATTGCGTACACCTGTTATTAATTATTTTCAAGTATGGTGTGGAAACCGTTTTGCCAAAGGATTGATTCGAACTGGAAAAAATAATTTCCCATTTAATAATGAACTTTCAGATTCACTTTTAACCCTTTTTGACAAATATGAACCAGATTTTAATGAGATGTGTACCGAAACTTTCTCGTTACCATCTCTACTTGCTAGGTTTGAAAAAACGGGTGTTGTAACCAATGAACAGGCCTTAGCAATTGGGTCCGTTGGGATGCCTGCAAGAGCAAGTGGTGTAAATCGGGATATTAGAGCTTCACATCCGCATCATCTCTATTCTAATTTAAAGCATCAACCCATTATTAAACATCATGGCGATGTATTTTCAAGAGCACAATTACGAGAAGAAGAAATTAGACAATCTATTGAATATATAAAGAAGCTATTGGAAAACATTCCAGAAGCACAAAAAAACAGACCTCAATTGTCTGCGCCTTCACCAGATTCCTTTGTAATATCATTGGTTGAAGGTTGGCGAGGAGAAATTTGTCATTGCGCAATTACAGACAAAAAAGGAGAACTTGTTCACTACAAAGTAAAAGACCCTTCCATGCATAATTGGTTGGCATTAGCACTTGCCGTTCGTAACAATGAAATTTCAGATTTTCCAATTTCTAATAAAAGTTTCGACTTTTCATATTGTGGGCATGATTTATAAAAAAATAAAACTATGATTGGCAATTTAAAAATACTAAAGCATCAAGGAAAACAATATATTCCTGATGTAACTAATGTGGACGTACCTGGAATTTTTCGAGGAAGACCCATTATTAGTTCAGAAAAATCAAATGAACAGGAACTTAAAGATTTATGTCCAACGAATGCTATTGGAATAAATCCTGTAAGTATTGATATGGGAAAATGTACATTTTGTGGAGAATGTGCCTTTGCTTTTCCTGATAAAATAAAGTTTATCAAAGATTATAAAATAGCAACAAACACTAGAGAAGGCCTTATAATTAAAGAAGGACAAGACACTGCTATTGAATTAAATGCTGATTTAATACGTAAAGAAATTTCTTCATATTTCAGTGGGTCATTAAAATTGCGTCAAGTTTCTGCTGGAGGAGATAATAGTTGCGAATTGGAATTGGGTGCTTGTAATAATGTAAATTTTGATATGAGCCGATTTGGAATTGAATTTGTTGCTTCGCCACGCCACGCCGATGGATTAGTGATTACAGGTGCCATTTCTGAAAATATGGCGGAATCGCTACAAATTTGTTATGATGCCATTCCTGAACCTAAAATCATCATACTGGCTGGAATTGATGCCATAAGCGCCGGAATTTTTGAAGGTAGCACTGCACTCAATAGGAGTTTCTTAAATAAAAACCATATAGATCTGTATGTTCCAGGAAATCCAATTCATCCATTAACATTTATCAACGGAATTTTAGATTTAATTAAAAAAAGAAAGTGAAAAGAGGAACCAAACTGTACAGTATTTTAAGGTTAAAATGCCCAAGATGCCAAATAGGTAATTTATTTAACAATCCCGGATTATTTGTGTTTTCAAGAATACTGGAAATGCCCGATAAATGCCCACATTGTAAACAAGACTTTAAACTAGAACCAGGGTTTTATACCGCCGCTTTATGGATAAGTTACCCTATTGTACTTATCATTTTTATTCCATTAATCATATTAGGTTTTTCATTGGATAGCATTCATAGCTTTTTCAAATTTCTTTACCCATTAATCGTACTCTTTAGTTTTTTCTTGCAGATTCCTTTAATGCGAATATCCAGAGCAGTTTTACTTAATATGAGCGTTGATTATTCCACAAAATGGTAAATTGAATTCGAATAAAAATTGTTTCAAATTAAAAAAAACAAGATAAAATATTTCAAAAAATCAATTAGAAAAAAAGAGAAACTATTACTTCTGTGATTTGTTAAATTATAAGCTAAATGTTTAAACACCAAGGAAAAAGAAGAACAGCAAAACATAATCTACAAATTGCTACAGCATTATCTCTCGTTGCTGGAATAGTATATGTTTCGGGTTATTTATTATAAAAAAATTAACAACCAATGTAACAGGACTCTTCGCACTATTTATTTATGACGTTACTGATTTTAACAAAAAAAATCAAAAGTCGAGTAGTCTACAAAATCAAATTTATAGGCTTCCCGCTCATTTTATTAATTATATTTTTTGAACAATATAGATGCACAATGACCACCAAATCCGAAAGTGTTACTCAATGCATAATCAACTATTTTAGTTGTTTTTTCACCTAGATTCAAATTTAATTCTGAAGAAATTGCTTCATCAATGATAGTTGTATTTATAGTTGGAGGAATTAAACTTGTGTAGACGGATAAACACGTAGCTATCGCCTCAATCGCACCTGTACCACCCAAAAGATGTCCTGTCATAGATTTTGTTCCACTAATGTTAATATTTTCCAAATTATGCTTAAAAAGTGTTTCAATGGCTTTTGTTTCCGATAAATCACCAGGACCAGTAGAAGTGGCGTGTGCATTGATGTAATCGATATCATTTGGTATAATTCCGCCCTCTCGTATGGCTTCTTTCATTGCTAGATATGCACCTTTTCCTTCAGGATGTGTATTAGTAATATGGTAGGCGTCAGACGTTTCTCCACCACCAATTATTTCGGCATATATTTTAGCATTTCGCTTTAACGCACTTTCTAAACTCTCTACCACTAAAGCACCAGCACCTTCACCAAGCACAAAGCCATCTCGAGAAATATCAAATGGCCGTGATGCTGTTTTGTAGTTTTCATTGTTAGTCGATAAGGCTTTCATTGCGTTAAATCCGCCTACTGCGGACTGGTTAATTGGTGCTTCAGAACCACCTGATATAATAATATCTGCTTTTCCCCATTTGATATAGTTAAACGCTTGAATTAAACCATTGGTAGAAGAGGAGCATGCGGTAACTGTACAAGTATTTACACCTCGTAAGCCGTATTTGATAGATAAATAACCAGCTACACTATTTGCAATTATCTTGGTAATAAAAAATGGGCTGAACCTTGGGTTAAACTCATTTTGGCTAAATTCTATGATGTCTTTCTCTATGGTTTCAAAACCACCAATTCCACTTGAAAATATAACACCAATTCTATCTGTATCTAATTTATCAAAACTCAAATTGGCATCTTTAATAGCTTCGTCTGCTGCGACAAGTCCATATTGATTAAATCTGTCTAATTTTCGACTTTCCTTTTTATCAAAATAATTTAAGGCATCATAATTTTTTACCTCACAAGCAAAATCTGTTTTAAACTTTGTAGTATCAAACCGGGAAATTTTATTAGCTCCCGATATCCCTTTAAGCAAATTGTCCCAATAAAATTTTGCGTCATTTCCTATTGGTGTTATGGCTCCAAATCCTGTTATTACTACTCGTTTCATCATAATTCTGATTTTTATTAATTATTTAGACTCTTGTCTCAACCTCTTGTCTGTAATGGCCAGCCATAAGTTTTAATCTCATCTCGCTAAAAACGGTAATAGTTCTATCAACATCTTCCAAAGTGTGATCTGCCGTTGGAATTAATCGTAAAATAATCATTCCTTTTGGTACCACAGGATACACAACCATAGAACAAAAGATATGATGGTTTTCTCTCAAATCACTAACCAATGCTGTAGCTTCTGCAATAGTTCCATTTAAATATACTGGAGTAACGGGTGAGTTTGTATTACCTATATTAAACCCTGTATCAGTTAATCCATTTTGTAAAGCATTTGTGATTTTCCATAGTTTCTCTCTTAATTCAGGTCGGGTTCGCATCAATTCAAGTCGTTTTAATGCACCAAAAACCATAGGCATTGGCAATGCTTTTGCAAAGATTTGAGACCGTATATTGTATTTAAAAAACATGATGGCTTCTTTGGTACTTGCAATAAAAGCACCTATTCCGGCAAATGATTTTGCAAACGTGCCAAAATAAAAATCAATGCCATCTTGAATTCCTTGTTCTTCACCAGTACCCGCACCTGTTTTACCCATACATCCAATACCGTGTGCATCATCTACCAATAATGAAAAATTATAATTTTCTTTTAAAGCTACAATCTCTTTCAGTTTTCCTTGGTCGCCACGCATTCCAAAAACGCCTTCAGTAATCAATAAAATAGCGCCATTGGTTGTTTCTGCTAGTTTTTGAGCGCGGATTAATTGTTTTTCACAATCTTCGATATCATTATGCTTAAAAACAAACCGTTGCCCCAAATGTAATCGCATCCCATCAATTATGCACGCATGAGATTCTGCATCGTACACTATAACATCATTTCTGTCCACCAAGCTATCAATTATGGATACCATACCTTGATAACCATAATTTAATAAAAAAGCATCTTCTTTTTGCACATAATCTGCAATTTCGGCTTCAAACCTTTCGTGGAGCTTTGTATTGCCGCTCATCATTCTCGCTCCCATAGGATAGGCAAGTCCATAGCGTCTTGTTCCTTCATTATCAGCCTCTCTAACTTCTGGGTGGTTTGCCAATCCTAGATAGTTATTTAAGCTCCACACTAATTTCTCCTTGCCATTAAAAGTCATTTTATTACTGATTTCTCCTTCAAGTCTGGGGTAGGCATAGTATCCATGTGCATAATGTGCGTGATCACCTAATGGTCCAAGACGCGTTTGTAATTTATCAAGTATATTCATAGATTATGTTTAAAATTAATTGTAAGCTCGATTTTTTCAAATATCAAGTAGTTTAGCAATGAATGATTTAAGTACTTTTTGTGCAATAATCTCATCTTCTTTCTTAGGATTAGATATGTTATTTAGAAAACTTAAGAAGTAGAGCTGGTAAATTTCATCGGTCAAAATATTATGTACGGTAACATTAGTAAAACCAATGGTTTTGAGTTTTTCAATACCTTGTAGTAATAGCGCTTTCTTACTTTTTTGAATGTGGTCTAAATTTTTATTCACAACAATCAAAATTTCTTTTCCCAACCGTTTAGATTACCATTAAAAGCTGTGAATTCTAAATCAAAATCCTCTGGAATTTATAAGCACATACTCCAATAAGTAACCAGGCTGGTCTCCAATGTCAATATTTAATTTTAGGTTTTTGAATATTATTGTGTCAATTGTGTGTAATTCTGAAAAGTTAATAAGGAAGCAGTATCTATTTTTGCAGTTAAAATCGCAAACCAATACTTATATGGAGCAGTATTTACATAAGCCGTATGTTTATGTAGGTCTCTATTTTTCTCTAAAATTTTGCAATCAAACGGAGCCATTAAATGAAAAGTTTCATTGATTCCATAAACCATACCCCAAGTAGATCCTTTTTTTTGTAAGCTTCCTTTATTAGCTAGTTCAATCAAATCGATTTCACCTATTTTCTTTTGACCAAAATCGGTTATTCCTACATAAAAGTCATACATTCCTATTTTCTGCAACCATAAATGTTGTTGTGTGTAATAGATATTTTTGGGAATCTGCATCATCTTAGCTTATAATTTAAAACTCTTGTTTAATAACCAATTAATAATGCATAAGCATCTGCTTTTAATAAGCCTTCAATATCTGCATTGGCGTCTATTTTTAATTTTATCATCCAGCCTTCGCTATAAGGATATGTATTAACTAATTCTGGGCTAGATTCTAAGATTGGATTTAGTTCTAAAACTTCACCATTCACGGGTAGAAAAAGATCCGATACCGCTTTTACAGCTTCAACACTACCAAACACATCGTTTTGTTTTAATGTTTCGCCTACGGTTTCAATTTCTACATAAACAATATCTCCTAATTCGCTTTGTGCAAAATCAGTAATTCCTATATAAGCGAAATCTTTTTCTATTCGCACCCATTCGTGATCTTCTGTGTATAAGAGCTCTGGCGGTATATTCATTTTTTATTTATTTTCTTTTGCGCTTTTGGACAAGTTACATTACTATATTTACAGTAAACACAACAATCATCTGTATTGTTTATTCCAAAAATAGTATGGCAAAAAACACATTTATTATTAATATGTTTACCAATCTGTGGCATTTTTTGTTTGTACTTAGAACCACAGATAGGACAGCTCATTATAGCTTCGGTAATGATTTTTAGCATGCCCTATGCTTTTTCAAATTGTGCAGTTGCGTTCGGCGCTCCAGAGCGGATTTCATCATTTGCAAAAGATTGATACATTTTAAAATTTTCATTGAACTCTGCTGCAAGTTTTTTAGCGGTTTCATCATACATTTGTGCATTGTCCCAAGTATTTTTTGGGTTTAACAATTTGGAAGGCACACCTTTACATTCCGTTGGCATTTGCAATCCAAAAACACTATGTTTCAAATAATCGCCTTGATCTAATTTCCCGTCGAGAGCGGCAGTAATCATTGCTCTTGTGTAACTTAACTTGATACGTTCTCCAATTCCATAGGCACCTCCAGACCAACCTGTATTAACAAGCCAAACGTTTACATTGCCTTCTTTCAGTTTTTGTCCTAATAATTCTGCATATTTTGTAGGGTGTAGTGGTAAAAAAGGTTCCCCAAAACAAGCTGAAAAAGTAGTTTGAGGCTCTGTGATTCCGGCTTCCGTTCCTGCAACTTTTGCTGTATACCCGGAAATAAAATGATACATAGCTTGTCCAACAGTTAATTTAGAAATTGGAGGTAATACCCCAAAAGCATCACAGGTTAAAAAGAAAATATTTTTTGGTGAACCACTTATTGAGAGTTCTTTTGCATTATCTATAAAATTAATGGGATAAGCAGCCCTTGTATTTTCTGTAACTTCTATATTATCATAATCAACTATATCAGAACCTTCAAAGAAACGCACATTTTCAAGTAGAGTACCAAAACATACAGCTGAAAATATTTGCGGTTCTTTTTCTTTACTTAAATTAACACATTTTGCATAACAGCCACCCTCAAAATTAAAAACGTTTTCTGAATCCCAACCATGTTCATCATCACCTATAAGTGCTCTGGACGAATCGGCAGACAAGGTTGTCTTTCCTGTTCCTGATAAACCAAAAAAGACTGCTGTATTTCCATCTTCACCAATATTGGCAGAGCAATGCATTGATAACACATTTTTTTCGTGCGGTAGAATGTAATTTAAAATGGTGAAAATTCCTTTTTTAATTTCACCGGTATAGGCGCTACCTCCAATAAGGATTACTTTTTTTGTGAAATTGATAATTGTAAAATTATGTTGTCTAGTTTTGTCTATTTCCGGATCTGCCTTAAATTCGGGAGCGGCAAGTATGACCCATTCGTGTTCAAAAGTTTCTAAGTCCTTTTTAGAAGGTCTTAAAAAAAGGTTATTCACAAATAAACTTTGCCAAGGGGTTTCTGTAATTACACGAACGTTTAATTGATACTCTTTTTTACTGCCCGCTTGTACATCTTTAATATAAATTTCTCTATGAGAAAGGAATGTTGTAACACGATAATATAGGCGATCAAAATCATCTGTTGAAAACGGATGGTTTACATTTCCCCACCAAATAGAATCTTCCGTAATGCTATCTTTTACAATATATTTATCCTTTGGCGATCGCCCTGTAAACTCGCCAGTGTCACAGGCTAAAGCCCCTGTGTTAGTCAATACACCTTGCTCCTTTTGAAGAGTATGTAATACTAATTTAGAAACTGGTAAATTCCAAAAGTATTCTTTTGTAGGATGAATTCCAAGTGCATTTAATTGTTCAATTTTTTTCATAGAAATGATAGTTCAATTATTGCTTACAAAGCTACAATGCTAATAAACAATAACAGTTGATTCGAATCTTGGTAAAATTTGATTTAAATCAAATTTTAGATTAAAAAACAAATAAGACGTAACTTTGAGATTCAATTATGATTACGAAATTTACATTCAATAGCCAATATATTTTAAGTGAATTACCTTCGAATGATAGGGAATTTCTAGAAAATGTAATGGTTGATAAAAAGTATCGTAAAAACCAGCCTATATTCACGGAAGGTACATTGCCGTCTGGTATTTTTTACTTGCAAAGCGGTAAAGTGAAAAAATATAAAATGGACAATGATGGGAGAGAACAAATAATATATATCTATAATGCAGGTGAGTTTTTTGGTTATTCATCAGTTTTAAGTGAAAGCACATATGGAGATACTACTGTCGCCATAGAAAACTCTATCATCTCATTTATAACCATAAAAGATTTTAATGAGATCCTTAAAGATTCTTCATCATTTTCACGTTTGTTATTAAAAAGCTTAAGTCACGAATTTAGCGTTTTGGCAAATCTAATGGCGGTATTATCACAACGTACCGTAAGAGAACGAGTGGCTCTTAATTTATTAATTTTACACGATAAGTATAAAGTTGATGATATGGCAAATACTTATATTATGCTTTCTCGCTCCGATTTAGCTAATATGGCAGGTACAGTAATTGAAACCTTGGCTCGTGTACTCCACGATTTTAAACTTGATAAACTCATTTCTACAGATGGTCGTAAAATTCAATTACTAAATATCGAACGTCTCATCCAGATTGCAAATTTTTATTAAAAAATACATTTACTATAATTTTAGATAAATGATTTTTGCTTCAATCCTTGCACTTGCCTAACCTAGAATTTTAAGTAATACCAATAAATATATTTCTGAAATATATTAAAATCAAAAAACTGCGCCAACCTTACTCAACTCGCAGTCGGCTCACGCCTTTTTGACTACCTGCTCGATGTATTTTTTAGGTAATTAATTTAATTCTTCAGCTAAAATCGTTATAACACGAGGCCTATCATACCTACCTGCAATAGGTTAATCTTCATATAAAATTCGATTTATAAAATGCACACTGTTATCTCTACAAAAGACAAGATTTGAATATTCTGCAACAAATATTATTTACTTTACTATTGTTATAATTAATATTTTTTAAAGGGTAAAAGATTCTTCCAAATCAAAAAAATTATGCTTCATTCCATTAACTTGTGTGGCTTTATTCTCTAATATCATTATGTGTTTTTTTTGTCTTATTTGTAGCCCAAATGCTGTAACATCAATGAATATAAGGTTAGATATTGTATAAGAAAGTAAACCCGATTACTTAACAATTAAATCCTTATTACAAATATCAAATATCTTGTAATGTTTTTTATGCCCATTCAAGAAGGATTGATAATTGGTTCAAAATAATTCCAGAAATACTTTTTCCTATATAATAAAACTCCTTTTTTCGGATGTGTGACACATACCATTCATTTGGGCATGTGGAGTAAGTAAATGAGTATTGTAAACACATTCCTTCAAATCTGAAATTCAAGAAAATGATAACCCCGATCTTAGGTGAATAATCAAAATCAAAAAAAGAAGAGTGATTCAGGTGTTTTTTAAGTTTGTTTCCAAATTTTTTTCTATCCATTCTCCCGTATGGGAAACGGTCTTCTATAATTAAGGCTGAAAAATGGGGGTCATGATCTTTAGCAGGAATATAAAGTTCCCAAAAACAGTCCTTTCTTATATCAACACTTGTCGCCTTTGCGAGTTTAAAACCTTGTTTTATTCAAAAAAAATTATTTCTGCAAATAGGAGTATTTCTCTATAGTGTTTAAACATTGACACCCAAAAAAAAGAAAACGGAAATATTTTAAAGTTGGGGATAAAAATTTAGGGCAATTCTAATTAATATTTTTAGCTTTTTGTTCAGATATCAGTATTTAATTTACATTTTACTGTTTTATATGCTCTATTTCTTTGGAAGTGTTCGGAAAGCACCCTTCAAACGTTAAGATTTCGCTAAAGTCTTCAATTAATGTCATATACATTGGTATTTGCAATAAGAACCCTTAGTTTTGCATCAGAATTGATTAAAAACATTGAAAATCAAACTTATGAGTCAAGTAAAAGAAAATGATACCGTAAAACTTCATTACACTGGAAAACTAGACGACGGACAAGTATTCGACAGTTCTCTAGAAAGAGAGCCGCTTGAAATTACATTGGGCCAAGGTCAGTTAATACCTGGATTTGAAAAAGGACTGGTAGATATGAAAGTGAGTGAAAAGAAAACCATAACCATTCCTAAGGAAGAAGCTTACGGAGAAGTTCAAGATGAGCTCTTTCAGCCTATCCCAAAGAGCAATTTACCAGAGGAAATTAAGCCGGAAGTTGGTATGGGACTAGTTTCTAAAAACCCTGACGGCACGGAAAGACAATTGCGTATTGCTGAAGTAAATGACGAGAATATCGTTGTTGATGCAAACCATCCGCTTGCAGGAAAAGACCTTACATTTGAATTGGAATTATTGGAAATTAAATAATTACAATTACAATATTTATATGAACCCGGATAAATCCGGGTTTTTTTATGAAATATATTATGGTAAAAAAATAATTCAACTTAACCCCTTTTGTTTCAACCATAAAAGCCTAAATATTTAATTTAAAATATATTTAATAAAAAAATATTTTGTGTTTAAAAATCACTTACATTCGTACGCATTTTTAACGCAATCATTAATATTATGAAAAAAGTAATTTTTAGCCTTTTGGCTCTTGCATTAGTAATAACTGTTTCTTCTTGTCGTGATACAAAAACAGAAGAAACTCTTGAAGTAACCGAAGTTCCAATGGATACTCAAGAAGAAACTGAAGTTTCTACGGACACTTTGGTTACTTCAGAAGAGATTAACATCGAAATTGTAGCGGATACTATTATTAAGAAGGATAACGCCAAGGATATTTAATAAAAATTAAACAGATAAAATATTCGCTGTATGTTCAAACCCCGTTTAAACGGGGTTTGTTTTTTTAGCAATAGCATCCACACAGTTTATACCGTCAATTGCAGCCGAAATTATACCACCAGCATATCCTGCTCCTTCCCCGCAAGGATATAAACCCTTAACTTCAATATGTTCAAGTGTATCGGGATTTCGCGGAATAGAAACCGGAGAAGAGGTCCTACTTTCGGGAGCGTGCAATACAGCTTCATTAGTATAATAACCTTTCATTTTCTTTCCAAAGGCTAAAAAAGCTTTTCGTAACCGTTTTGCAATCATTGGAGGCAATACTTCATTGAGATCTGCCGCCACAATTCCGGGTTGGTAAGAGGTCTTCGGAAAATTGGAAGATACTCTTCCTTCCACAAAATCTATCATACGCTGGGCGGGTACACGTTGGGTCTTCCCCCCTGCTTCCCAACATCTTTTTTCAACATACTTTTGAAAATCAAGACATACAAACGGATCATCCGGACTATAATTGGGAAGGTCTTTAGGAGCTACACTAACAACAATTCCAGAATTTGCATAGGGGTTATTGCGCTTACTAGGGCTCCAACCATTGGTCACCACTTCTTCTTGTTCAGTGGCGCAAGGAGCGATTATTCCACCCGGGCACATACAAAATGAATAAACACCCATGCCATCAACCTGTTCTACCAAGGCATATGATGAAGGTGGCAAATACGGATTCTCAGTTTCTCCGTGGTATTGTATATAATCGATAAGTTCTTGTTGATGCTCCACCCGAACGCCAATAGCAAAAGGCTTGGCTTCAATTTTTATATTCTTTTTGTGAAGCAAATAAAAAATATCACGTGCCGAATGTCCTGTTGCGAGTATCACATCATCAAATTCATACCATTCAGAATCATTTATCTGAATAGCTTTAATACTGCCATTATTTAATTTCAGGTCGGTCAACTTTGAATCAAAGTGTACTTCTCCCCCATTTTCAATAATGGTTTCGCGCATGTTGGTAATTATCTTAGGCAATTTATTGGTGCCAATATGTGGATGCGCATCTACAAGTATATCTTCATCAGCGCCAAAATGTACAAACCATTCTAAAGCTTTCAGCACATTGCCACGTTTTTTAGAGCGTGTATAAAGTTTTCCGTCAGAATAGGTGCCAGCTCCACCTTCGCCAAAACAATAATTGGATTCAGGGTTTACGGTTTGCTCCTTATTTATCAGGGCAAGATCACGGCGGCGGGTGCGAACATCCTTACCGCGTTCAAAAATTATGGGTTTTATTCCGGCTTCAATAGCACGAAGCGCTGCATAAAGTCCGGCAGGGCCTGCCCCAATTATAGCTATTTTTTTTTCTTCTGAAATAATTTTCGGTATAAAAGGAGGAACAGTTTCTCTAGTTTCCCCATTTCGCCATATTTCAATTTGAAGGTTAAGCTTAATCGGTTTTCTTCTGGCATCTATTGAGCGTTTCCGAATACGCCAATCCACAATATCACTTTTCCGAAGTTTTGCTTTTTCTAGTGCCAGTTCCAAAAGATACGGTGTGTCTTCCTGTTGGCGGGGTAAAATTGATATTTGAACCAGTGTGCTCATAGTTTTCAAAGATACACAGCAAGTTCTATTCTTCAATCACTATTTTGTAACTTTACCGCTATGATTTTTATAGAAAATGAAGGGATAACCAATCCCAAGATTAATCTCGCGCTTGAAGAATACGCGCTGCGGAATTTCAGTTTTGATTCTGATTATTTATTGTTCTACATCAATGAACCTTCTATTATTATTGGAAGGAATCAAAATACGTTGGAAGAGATTAACCACGAATATATTGATGAAAACAACATTCATGTGGTGCGACGTGTAAGTGGTGGCGGTGCAGTGTACCATGATTTTGGCAACCTGAACTTCAGTTATATAACCAACCACGATATAAAAAGCCTCAACAATTTTAAGAAATTTACAGCTCCAGTAATTAAGGTTTTAGGTTCTATGGGAGTTGAAGCCGAACTTAAAGGAAGAAACGACATACAGGTTGATGATAAAAAGATATCGGGGACGGCACAGTTTTCAACCGGAAAGCGGATGGTAAGTCACGGCACTCTTTTATTAAATACGGATCTTGGCGAAGTTGGAAATGCCCTAAATGTAAAAATGAGCAAAATAGCTTCAAAAGGACATAAATCGGTGCGAAGCAGAGTGGCCAATATTAGTGAATTTCTGAAAGAACCAATTAAAATAGAAACTTTTCGATCGCTTCTACTGGAAGGATTATACGAGGAAAGTGAACCTTTTGAAAGTTACCATCTAACCCCTGAAGAATGGAAAGCTGTACATGCTTTAAAAGAAGAAAAATATGATACTTGGGAATGGAATTATGGACGTTCGCCAAAATTTAATATACAACGAAGCAAACGATTTGATGTAGGCGAAATAGATATTCGCATATTCGTTGAAAAAGGACATATTAAAGAGTTTAAGATTTATGGAGATTTCTTTGGAAAGGAGCCTGTAAAAAACCTTGAAAAGTTATTGGAAGGTGCTCGTTATGAGAAGGAAGAAATTTCCAATTTATTGCACGATATTGCTATTGAAGAATACTTTGGAAATGTACAAAAAGTTGATTTTATTGAATTGGTTTACGGAGCAGATGAAATATAAATAATATTGTGTTTGCAAATAACTGGTACGGGATTTCGGATTACCCAATTTTAAAAAAAAACAAATCAATTAACCATTATAACCGCAATGACCTATATAAAGTGTTGTCTGCAGTTTTTTATTTCAGACGTTTTTTTACATCCATTCTCTGATGCAGAATTCTAACAATTTCCACAACTTCATTTTCTACTTTTCTATAAAAAATTAAATGTGATTTGATTTTGGTTACACTATAATTTTTTCGAGTTTGTTCTGCGGATTTTCCAATCAAATAATTGTCCGAAATAAATTCAATTTCTCCGATTATTAAGTCGTAATATCTGTCAGCTTGTTCTTTAGACCAATTATTAAAAGTATAAACCCAAATGACATTTAAATCCTCAATCGATTGTTTACTAATTCGATACTTATTTTTACTCATAAGTGTTTGCCATGTAATTCAGTGAGGTTTTGTTTTGAGTCAAAATTTTCAACAAATCCACTTTGCTCTCCTTTTTCAAGAGCTTTAATAAGTTCTCTTTCTTTCTTTTCTTCATGTTCTAACAGTCGAAGTGCTGAACGAATAACCTCGCTAACAGAACTATATCTCCCAGATTTTACTTCGTCATTAATAAAATCCTCAAAATAATTTCCGAGTGATATGGATGTATTTTTTCCCATTTTAACTATATTTCACTCAAATATACCAAATCTTGGTAACGCAGCCAAATTGCACTCAACGTATGATACAGCGTCGATAATGATCATTTTTTAAAAATTATAGCTATAGGTTAAACCTCCTGCCAACAACTTACTTTCGAAGTTTGAAATGTCCATTCCTCCCATAATAGTAATTGCACCTATTTTTTCTGTTTTATATTTTAACGAAACATAATTATACCAGTTCTTCAATGGGGGTATAAATTTTCCTCCGTACGTGCCAAGATTTTTTGAGTATGTGGTTTTTATTTTCCAATCAATATTTTTAATTTTCCCGGCGATCCCAAGATGATGCACCTGCACACGAGATCCAATTATTTGAGTAGTATTCTCATTGATTTTTATTGAGGTATCAATTAAAATAAAAGGGAATCCAATAACATTCCCATCGTATGTCCATCCATTTCGGTAAAGACCGTTGCGAAAATAGTTATCTCCCCCACTTCTAGAAGGTTTCCCACTTTGATCTACAGTAGTTGAAAATTCATATAAAATTGCTGAAAACCACGTAGGCTTTTTTTCCCTGAAAGAAATACCCCACACCCCATCAGGAAAATTGGCTAAGCGTGTACCCGATCCATCTTCAAATGGATGTTCATGGTAAAAAGAAAATTCGCCTATTTGGGTTTTGTATTCATATTCAAGAAAATAAGACCCCAAATGATTCCCCAACGCATTAACACGTTCGCCTTCAATATTAGTTTCGTTTGTTTTTTTTGCAAAGAAAACATCAACAAATGCCGCAAAACTGGAAGCAAGTTTTCCAAATTCAGGCGAAGTACCTCCCCATTGGGCATAATGCTGTATCCTGGTTGTTAGGATATTGTTTTCATTAAATTTAGTAATAAGTCCCAATCGTTTATAATGAACCTTTACATTTTGTACATATCTATCTTCTTCATTAAGATAATACTGTCCTATTCCCCAGTCTATTCCAAAAGTGGAAGATATTTTTATCGGTTTAGCTGCTTCTATTACTATTCCCGGTAGCGGGCGTGCATTGGTAGAAAGCAGGAAGTTTTTGTTTGTTGATGAAAGGCCATCAAATTCAATATCTGAAGCTTTAGCACCTAATGTAGCTTTGAGCCAGGTATTCTGATAAGAAAGGTAGAGGTCACGTCTTTGAAATGAATTTTGCACCCCATCCCTTATAAAATATGCAGCTCCAGCTTCAAGAAAAGAGTTTCCGAAGGAATAGCGCAACTTCAAGTCTTCTGAAACTGAAAGGTTTGTTCTCTCGGCTATTGCATCATTTGTATTGGTATGCATCCAGAAGGGAACATTTTCTTTATTTGAAATAATTCCTGTGAATGAAGATTCCGAAGTAACAGAAAAAGGACTTTCTGAATTTGTAACATTATTTTTCCCATCATTTATTTGGGCGAAGCAACTTATACCTATACACAATAAAACAAAAAGCGGAAGGTACTTGTACATTTAGCAAATTTAATATACTATTATAAAACACGATGTTATATTCTAATATCATTTGTATTTTTATAAAAAAATGTTTTCCATATTCCGTAAAAAATATTTCCTGATAGATTTGTTGGAAGGTCTTACCGATATGCATTGCCATATACTTCCGGCCATTGATGATGGTGCAAAAGATGGAGAAACGGCTTTAGAAATGCTAATGGAATACAAGAAGCTGGGATATATAGGTGCTATTGCCACACCTCATATGATGGAAGACTATTATGACAATTCATCCCAGAAGATAGAAAATACCTATCGGGAATTTAAAAATTTTAAAAATAAAAACGGTTTTGAAGACTTCAAAATTGAATTCGCAGCAGAGTATATGTTGGATTCGAAATTCAGTAAATATATAGACCAGAAAGACCTTTTGCCACTAACCAATAAGGAAGTGTTAGTTGAAATGTCCTATTTTCAAAAACCAATTCAAGTAGAGGAACAATTGTTCAATTTACAGCAAGCAGGATATATTCCTATTCTAGCTCATCCTGAACGTTATTCGTATTTAAGAAAAACGGAAGATATTTTAGATTTTAAAAAGAAAGGTTGCAGTTTGCAATTGAATATGCTTTCACTGGGCAAGCATTATGGGCCTGAGGCGTACAAACATGCTATAAATTTATTGGAAGGAAATCATTTTGACTATTTGGGCACCGATGCACATAAACCTCAGCATTTTCAAGTTTTGAAAGAAATCAGTTTTAATAAGAAAGTTCTTCCTAATATTCAAGCTTTAATTGACCGTACCAAAGAAAAACTTACTTCTTAAAAGTGGGTTAGTAATCTTTTCCACCAGCTTTCCTTTTCTGCTCCATAGGAATATCCATATTTATTTCCGTAGCCAAAATTGGCGATATTCACATCGTTTAAAATAAAGGCAACATTCTTAAGCTTTTTATTTTTGATGCTATCTACTGGGAAATCTAGCAAACGTTTTTCTGTATATCCCGCACGCATAACATACATGGTAATATCGGCATATTTATTTATAATAAGTGTGTCTGTTACCAACATAGAAGGTGCCGTATCTACAACCACATAATCAAATTGTTCTCTTACTTCCTTAAATAATTCTGCCGCCCTTGGTTGTAACCAAAGTTCTGCAGGGTTTGGTGGTATTGTCCCTGAGACCATAACAAATAGGTTAGGATTGTCTTCGGAAGGGAATATAAAATCTTTTACCTTACTATCATCATTAACTAGATATTCAACAACCCCTTTTTTGGTTCGATGAGCTTCCGACATATACCTTTGTAATTGGGGATTACGGATATCAGCTCCTACCAAGAGGACTTTCTTACCTGAATAAGCCAGCGTTAATGCTAAATTGACCGATATAAATGTTTTTCCTTCCCCTTTTACTGTAGAGGTTACAAAGATCACTTTTCCAGTATCGGCTTCGCTTGCTGCCCCAACAAAGAGATATTGCAGATTGGTACGAAGAATACGGAAGGATTCTGCCAATACGGAACGATCGTTCTTTTGTATTAGTTCCTCATCATTTTTAGTCAGTTTCGGGATCTCACCCACTACAGAAATATCCTTTCCTTTTCTTTCAATATAAGCTCGGCTTCGGATTTTATTGTCCAATAATTTCCTTACATAAATTACAAGAAAAGGTATAATTAATCCTGCTAATAAGGCACCCAGTAAAATAATTTGACGGTTAGGTGAGATAGGACTTTTTAAAGTATACGCATTATCAACCACTTTTGCCTTTGGAGTAGTTACGGCAAGAGAAATGGCCGTTTCTTCACGTTTTTGAAGCAGGTACAAATAAAGTGTTTCTTTGATTTCTTGTTGCCTACTTATACTTCGGAATTGTTTTTCCTGAGAAGGGATTTGAGAGATTTGAGAACCAATTTGAGATCGTTGGCTTCTAAGGTCCTTTCGTGTGATCTGCAAACCGGTCTTTACACCATTCATACTTTGAAGCACATTGTTCTTCATTTCTGAAATCTGACTGTCCAAACTTTCTACCAGCGGGTTTTGCTCAGTTGCATTTTGCAGCAAACGTTTTCTTTCCAGAATAAGTTTGTTATAGTTTTCAATAGCACCGCTTACTCCTTCTCCATTAATGCCCAAATTTGCGGGTAAGAGTTCAAAGGAATTTCCTTTTTTTATGTAATCCAGCAAAGTGTTAACCAACTCCAGTTTGGTATCCACTTCTAGTTGTCTGTTTTTAAACTCACTTTTGTTCTGTAAATAAAGTGATCCTTCTGCTGCAATATCGGTCAAGTTATTGTCTTGTTTGAAATCAACTTTCCCAGTTTCTACCGAATCAAGTTCTTCTGTAATGATTGCAAGTCTTTCCTGTATAAATTTGGCTGTATTTTGCGAGACCATATTCCTGTCGTCTATAGCATCCTGATTAAATTGCCAGATCAATTCATCCAAAACAGCTTCCGCTTTCTCGGGAAGAGTGGTATTTAATGTAAATTCAATAATACTACTACTTTTATTTCCTTGTGCAACTTGTATTTGACCTCTATATAAAGAAATGGCAGACTCTATTGTGGATATAGAAACCATAATGGGACGGGAAGTTCCCTGAAGATATGTTTTTAAATTAGCTAGGTTGGGTGTCACAAGAACCTCCCCAAAAGAAAGAGGGATTACATCACCAAAATTATAAATAGCTTCTTTTTTATCTAAGTCGTTCCATAATTTAAACTGTGTGAGCGTTGTGGGTTCGATATAAAAAGGAGCTGCAGGTAGTCTTAACTCATTTTCCGGACTAATCGAAGTAACCTGAAAAGGTGTATTTAAAAATAGTTGGGAACTTTTAATATTACCCGGGTTATAATACGCGATATTTAAATTCAACTTCCTGACCACTCGTTCGGTAAGACTCCTTGAGTGAAGTATTTCGAGCTCATTCCCGAGTCCAGATTGGTTTAACCCACCTGTAAGACCAAGATCCTGAAATGCTGCAAGCTCTGACGAAGAACTATTTTCTTCATCTTTTATTAAAATTGTAGCAATTGTTTGATATACCTGGGTAGTATAACGTAAATACCCAAAAGCAATAGCAACAGCAATAATGGCGCAAATTATAAACCAAGGCCAGTAACGAATATAGCCCTCTATCTGTTCCCGTAATGTAATTTCCGGTTGTTCTTGATTGTTTTGTTGGGGTAGGTCCTGCATTATTTATATTTATTATCGGGTAACTAATATTGCAATCGTTAATAATAAAGAAGCAATGCTAAAATAAAGGGACGTATTCTTGTTTACACTAGAGCCTTGTATTTGGGCTTTATTGGGTTCTACATATACTACATCATTTTGCTGAAGGTAATAATAGTCTGTATCCATAACATCAATCTTTCTTATGTCGACAAACTTGTATTCCCTTTTCCCTTCTACTTCTCGGATTATCAAAATATTATCACGTCTACCAAAAAGGGTAAGGTCGCCAGCCAGGCCTATTGCTTCAGGAAGGGTAATACGTTCTCCTTTTATCGCATACGTGCCAGGAGCTTTTACTTCACCTAGTATTGTGATATTAAAATTGAGGATTCGGATGGTTATTATTGAATTTTTAACATACGCTGATACTTTTTCCTTTAAGATGTCATTAAGTTGCTTCCGGTTTAACCCGGCGGCATGAACAGTACCTAATACAGGAAACTCTATATTACCTTCACTATCCACAAGATAACCAGCTTGGCTAGTTGCACCTGTAGTTCCAGAGGCTGAAGACCCATTGCCCATTCCTAAGTTAAAGGGACGAACCGCGTCAAGGTCAATTGAGGATACAGTAATACTTAAAAGGTCATTCGGTTTTATTTTAGTGTTGTTTTCCGATAAATTGTTTTGGGAGGCCAACTTTTCTATATCCTGAAAATATACAATACGCTCACGGGAAACACAGGAAGTAAAAGTACCTATAAACAGGACGGTTAATACAGTATATAAAAGGAATTTCATTTAAGTAAAATTTTCAGTAAAGGTAATTATTCTTTTTTAATGGCTTCATCAATATCATGCGATTCAAATAAGGAAGTATTGCTAACATATTCGGGAACTATCTCCTTTAGAAGCTTTATTACATTATTATCCTTATATCGCGTGGCTGTTTTAATAAGTTCTTTTACCTTGACCTTTATATCCTTAAAGTTTGTATAAGGAGCTTGGGCGATCATTATTTTAGGATGATGTGTAGGCAATACGATAGAACTGTCATTAAGCAATTCTTCATACAGTTTCTCACCGGGCCGAAGACCGGTAATTTTGATGTCAATATCTACATAAGGTTCCATTCCTGAAAGTCGGATCATCTTTTCGGCTAGTTTCAATATTTTTACAGGTTCCCCCATATCAAATACAAATATCTCTCCTCCATTTCCCATAGTTCCTGCCTGAAGCAGAAGTTGGCAGGCTTCAGATATTGTCATAAAATAACGAATAATATCTTTATGGGTAACCGTTACAGGCCCGCCTTGAGATATTTGTTTCCTGAAATAAGGAATTACCGACCCATTTGAACCCAATACGTTTCCGAAACGGGTGGTTATAAAACGTGTAGTTACTCCCTTTTCATTTTGGAGGGACTGTACATACATTTCTGCAACTCGTTTTGAGGCACCCATTACATTGGTAGGGTTTACCGCTTTGTCTGTAGAAACCATTACAAATTTTTCCACATGAAAACTAATACATAAAATAGCTAGGTTTACCGTTCCCAAAATATTTACATATACAGCTTCATGGGGGTTTCTTTCAATTAAAGGCACATGCTTATATGCTGCCGCATGATAAACCATTTTAAATTCATATTTATTAAATATTGATTCCAAACGGTACATATTACTGATGTTTGCAAGTTCAGTAATAAAATTTAATGAAGGATAATTTTGTTCGAGGAAAAGCTCAAATTCATATAAAGCAGATTCTGCCTGATCTAAAATAACAACGAGCTTAGGGTTAAATTCTGCAAGTTGCAATACCAATTCCCTTCCAATAGAACCTACTCCTCCTGTTACAAGGATGGTCTTGTTTTCGAGGTCCTTTTTAATTAGATCATTATCAATATTTATAGATTCCCGTTCCAGAAGGTCTTCTATTTGTATAGGTTTTATATAATTTTTAATATCTGCCTTTTTATTCCATCGTTGTAAAGTAGGAACATTAAATACTTCTATATTATGGGCAAGACATTCTTCAACAATCTGATTTTTCTTTTTTCCTGTTAAAGAACCACTAACAATTAAAACCCCGTCTATTCCTAGTTTTGAAATTACTTCTGAAAAATTTTCCTTTATAGGAATTACCGGTTTATTGAGAATTTTATAGCGTTTGGAGACCATGTTTTCTGTAAGGAAACCCACCAAGTGAAATGGCAGATTAGATTCGGTAGTTAAAGCTTTTCCCAATGAAATGGTATTATCGTCAACTCCTATAATGGCAACTTTCTTTTTAAGTGTCCCTGACGAACTGTTCTTTAAAAACTGATACGTTTCCTTTACCGCTATTCTAAAAAGCAGCATTAAGGTAAATGAAAGTAGCATATAAAGCAGCACTGAGGTAGTCAAGTATATCTTGAAACCATAAGCATAAGAAACAATTTCATTACCCAAAAGGACAATAAAAGTGGTCGCAAAAGCGGAAAATGCCATTTTTAATATATCTGTAAAAGTAGAATGGCGAATGATTCCAGAAAAAGTTCTAAAAACAAAGAAGAAAAAGATATTTACACTTAATACAATGAGACCTTGAAGGGGTATAGATAAAAATGTATTAAAGTTTACAGGTATTTTCTGAAAAGCAAAATACACAATAATAAGGGATGTACAACATATAAAAATATCCAACAGAATAACTATCCAACGAGGCAAGTACCGTTGGTCCAGCATTTTAATCTTGTTATCCCCCGTGTAAAGGGCATTATGTATTTTTTTGGTCAGTTGCACAAACAAATATAATTAATATTTAAGCGAAGGGTGTTAAAATATCACTAATACGCTCTATTTCTAAAGGGGTTAAGTTCGATCCAGAAGGCAGGCATATTCCTGTTTTAAAAAGTTTCTCTGATACATCTTCACCATAATAAGGCGCATCTTTAAATACCGGTTGTAAATGCATAGGTTTCCATAAGGGACGGGATTCTATATTCTCTTTGGCAAGGGCATCCATAATTTTTACTGGAGAATAGCCGAACTTTTTTTCATCTATAGTAATACAACTAAGCCAATGATTCGAAAACCGTTCCTGAGAATCTTCAGTAAAAACTGAAACCCCAGAAGTACTGGAAAAAAGTTCCATATAATAATCATGCATACTTCTTCTTAAACCAATATGGGCATCCAAGACTTCCATTTGTCCCCTTCCAATACCGGCTGCTATATTGCTCAATCTATAATTATAACCAATTTCAGAATGCTGATAATGAGGAGCTGCATCTCTGGCTTGTGTGGCAAGAAAAATTGATTTTTCCTTTTGTTTAAGGTTTTTACTCACTAAGGCACCACCCCCTGAGGTAGTAATTATCTTATTTCCGTTAAATGACAGAATGCTTATATCCCCAAAAGTACCGCATTTTTGGCCTTTAAATTCACTTCCCAAGGCTTCGGCACTGTCCTCTATAATTGGAATGTCATATTTTTTTGAAACAGCATTTATTTCCTCAACTTTATAGGGCATCCCATATAGGTGTACGGCGATAATTGCTTTTGGTTTTTTCCCTTTTGAAATACGATCTTTTATTGCCTTTTCTAAATGATGCGGACATAAATTCCAAGTATCAGGCTCGCTATCTACAAAAATGGGGGTTGCTCCTTGATACACAATAGGATTTGCTGAAGCAGAAAAGGTCATACTTTGGCAAAGCACTTCATCACCCCTTTCAACACCTAACAATATAAGGGCAAGATGTAAAGCAGCCGTACCCGAACTAAGGGCGGCAACGTGGGAACCTTGAGAGAGATAATTCTCAATGTCCGTCTCAAAGCCGGTTACATTAGGTCCTAAAGGAGCAATCCAATTGGTATCGAAAGCCTCTTGAATAAATTTTTGTTCACTGCCTCCCATATGGGGAGAAGAAAGGAATATTTTCTTATTATTCATTATTCTTATGGAATTTAATAGGTTTAGCAGGAATTCCCACTGCAGTACAATCATTAGGCAATGATTTTGAGACTACTGCTCCAGCTCCAATTATAGTATTTTCACCGATTTCAACTTGATTTATTATTTTAGCTCCTGTACCAACATATACTCCTTTCTTTATTACTACTTCTCCACTAATATTAACTGAAGGCATAAAAGAAGAAAATATTTCAATTTTAGTATCATGGCCTACAGTACAAGAAAGATTGAGAGTAACAAAATCAGAAATAAAAATATCACATGTAAGTTGAGTTCCCTTACAAATCACACAACCTTTTCCAATATTAATATTATAACCACTTAAAGAAACTGAAGGATGTATAATAGTTGGAAAAATAAAGTTTGATTTTAAAGTATCAAATATTCTTTTTTTAATTTTAGGATCACCTATTCCAAAAGCTAATAGAGGCTTAACTTTTAAATCATTTAGATAATCAATTCCCCCCAATACTTTGAGGTTTTGAATAGGAGTGTATTTTTCTATTCCATCATCAACAAATCCGAGAATATTATAATTAGTGGATGAATTAGAGTCATTGATATCTTCTATCAAGCACTTAATCTCGCGACCAAAACCTCCAGCTCCAATAATAATTATCTCTTTCATATTAATTTCCTTTAAAATGGGTTGTAGTGGCTTCCCCTTGTTGGTTGATTCCTTCTTTCATAATCACTTTTTTAATTGTCATCATCAATATTCTAATATCCAATCCAAATGATTGATGGCTGGCGTACCAGGTATCCAGTTCAAGTTTTTTATCCCAACTAATGGCATTACGGCCATTTACCTGTGCCCAACCTGTAATACCGGGTTTTACATTGTGCCTTTTATTTTGTTCAGCAGAGTACAGAGATAGATATTCGGGTAATAACGGTCGTGGTCCTACAAAGCTCATTTCGCCTTTTAATACATTTAGTATTTGTGGAAGTTCATCCAACGAAGTACTACGCACAAACTTACCCATAGGCGTTAAACGTTCGTTATCAGGTAAAAGTTGTCCTTGATCATCCTTAGTATCGGTCATGGTCTTAAACTTTACTATGGTAAATATCTTTTCATTCTTTCCGGGGCGTTTTTGTTTAAAAAATGGACTGCCGTTATTAGCAATGGCTAATGCGATTAAAAGAATAATAAGCAAAGGACTTAAAAGAATCAAAAGAAATAAGGCCGCGAGGAAATCGAAAAAAGGCTTTATTATATTTTGATACATAGATGGTGGTTCTTAGAGCACAAAATTAACTAAAAACGAATCGGTATATGATAGGGTTTGCAAAAAAAATATTGAGGTTTTAAAATGTAGTGGCTCTCCATTAATTTAATTTTTCACCCAAATACACCTGAATACACCCGACTTCACCCGAGTCTGACCCAAAGTCGAATCGTAGGCCAGGTTGTCTTTTTCAGATGATTGTACATATGCACTGTCTTTGAGGTCTAAAGAAAAATTTAATGTCGTTCCCTTCGATACATTTCGCCTTTCGGCGAAACACTCAGGCGCCTTTCTATATCTTTTAAAGATAAATCTCAGGTGATCGAGTGATCCCGTCTTTGCGAGCGAAGCGAAGCAATCTCATGATTGTAAACACGTTTATAAAGAATTGTTATAAAAGGTGTTTTTTTTCTGTTCATTTTGTCTTGATACAAAACGGTATGCCTTCCTCTCGTTTAATAAATAAACTCGTTGGAGGTAAGTAAATCAAGGCTTAATAACATTATTTACACTTTTTTTTAAACTTTTTTGTAAGAATATAAGGGTAAAACATCGAGATTCAGGAACGCAGTGACGCGGTGTTTTGACCTTGGTTCTGCGAAGCAGAAATTCCTATCAAAAAAGCGTCCTTTTTTGATTCGTTTAGCTCACACCCAAATATTTGAGAAATAGGTTTTCGTGAATCTCCTGCGTCGATTTCTTTGGACGAGCAAAAAATGAATAAAACAAAATAACCTGAGATTGCTTTAGCCTTTAAAAAAAGGCTTCGCAAAAACATTCTGTTCATTTTGTCTTGACACAACCCTTCGACTACGCTCAGGACAAGCCGAACCAAAAAGTCAAGGCTTACGATTCTTGTTTACCCATCACGGTCTCCATCCTAAACACGTACAACTCGAATACTTCGTATTCTCAAACAGTACTTAGTTTTTTACGGATGTTCAACCTATGGGACCCAAAGTCGAATCGTAGGCCGATTTCTAAATATTTATTTTTAGTATTTGTAAATATAAATCCCTAAACAACCCGAAGGGTTGTAACCCCATCGGGGTAGAATAGACTGACAAAAGCTCCGAGATTCAGCCCTTGAAAAGGGCGCGGAGTTTTGACAAGTATCATATATTCACAATAGCATAAAGCATAATAAATGAGAGGTATGATTTATAATTTTTTTTAAACTTTTTTGTAAGAATATAAGGGTAAAACATCGAGATTCAGGAACGTAGTGACGCGGTGTTTTACCCTTGGTTCTGCAAAGCAGAAATTCCTATCAAAAAAGCGTCCTTTTTTGATTCGTTTAGCTCACACCCAAATATTTGAGAAATAGGTTTTCGTGAATCTCCTGCGTCGATTTCTTTGGACGAGCAAAAAATGAATAAAACAAAAAAGATGAACAAATAATTAAAAGTATTTTATTTTCTGAGATTGCTTTAACCTTTAAAATACAGACTTCGCAAAAACATTCTGTTCATTTTGTCTTAACACAAAACGAACCAAAAAGTCAAGGCTTACGATTCTTATTTACCCATCACGGTCTCCATCCTAAACACGTACAACTCGAATACTTCGTATTCTCAAACAGTACTTAGTTTTTAACGGATGTTCAACCTATGGGACCCAAAGTCGAATCGTAGGCCGATTTCCAAATAAGTTTAATCCGTTTTTGTGAATATAAATCCCTAAACAACCCGAAGGGTTGCAACCCCATCGGGGTAGAATATACAGTCAAAAGCTCCGAGATTCAGGAGTCTGCAGTATGCGGACGACGCGGATTTTTGACAAGTATCATACATTCACAATAGCATAAAGCATAATAAATGAGAGGTATGATTTATAATTTTTTTTAAACTTTTTTGTAAGAATATAAGGGTAAAACATCGAGATTCAGGAACGCAGTGACGCGGTGTTTTGACCTTGGTTCTGCAAAGCAGAAATTCCTATCAAAAAAGCGTCCTTTTTTGATTCGTTTTTTGGACGAGCAAAAAATGAATAAAACAAAAAAGATGAACAAATAATTAAAAGTATTTTATTTTCTGAGATTGCTTTAACCTTTAAAATACAGACTTCGCAAAAACATTCTGTTCATTTTGTCTTAACACAAAACGAACCAAAAAGTCAAGGCTTACGATTCTTATTTACCCATTACGGTCTCCATCCTAAACACGTACAACTCGAATACTTCGTATTCTCAAACAGTACTTAGTTTTTTACGGATGTTCAACCTATGGGA
>Ga0335398_10002725_pt1 | contig 27165 bp, 28 predicted proteins | sample BON03_FD_205742 | JGI IMG/M metagenome (GOLD analysis project Ga0335398, IMG submission 205742) | Freshwater microbial communities from Lake Bonney liftoff mats and glacier meltwater in Antarctica - BON-03 (spades assembly) (version 2) | ecosystem: Environmental > Aquatic > Freshwater > Ice >... | reverse complement strand
ATTTATAAAGCCAAGAAACTTTCTTTACCCGGTGACAACATTGATAGGGCCGTCAAACGCGGCGCCGGTGAACTGGGCGACGGTGTTGAATACCACAATATAATTTACGAAGGCTACGGGCCAGCTGGTGTAGCAGTGATGATTGAATGCTTGACAGATAACCGAAATCGGGCTGCCGCAGAAGTACGGCTTGCAGTTAGCAAAAATGCTGGCAATATGGCAGACCCTGGCTCGGTCAGCTATCAGTTTGCTCGTAAGGGAGTGATATTGGTCCCCGGGTCATTTACCGAGGATCAAATTCTTGAGGCGACCATTGAGCACGGGGTTGAGGATCTCCAAGTAATTGGAGACAACTTCTTGCTCACCTGCGATCCAAGCAAGATTACCGAAACCAGAAGTGCTCTGCAGCAATCCACAATCGACTACGAATCAGCGGATGTTGAGTTTGTCTCTTCCCTGAAAGTCGAAGTTGATGTCGCAAACGCTAAGAAAGTCATCGACTTGATAGAGGCACTCGAAGAACTGGACGATGTCCAAGAGGTCTATACGAACATGGAGATCTCAGAATCGGTAATGGCCGAGCTAGAAGCAATGAGCTAGTGGAAATCATCCTGGGGGTTGACCCTGGACTAACTCGATGTGGATTTGGTGTAATCGCTGGAACGAGTGCAGTCGATTTTGGACACTTCACTTCTTCTCCGAATCAGGACCCCAGAGACCGGGTTGGCTCAATCGCCGACTTGCTGGAAAAAGTAATTCTCAGCAACAAGCCCAAACTCATCGCTATCGAGAGAGTCTTCGCTCAGGCCAACCTCAGAAGCGTGATGGGAGTTGCGCAGATATCGGGTGCTCTGATGGCGCTTGCCTACAAGCATGAAATACCCCTTGAATTTTTCACCCCGAGCGAAGTAAAGCTCGCGGTTACCGGTCATGGAAGAGCGGACAAGGCTCAGGTCGCAGACATGGTTAAACGGACACTCTCGTTAGAGGAAGTTCCAAAGCCTGCCGATGTTGCCGACGCCCTAGCCGTGGCGATTTGTGCATCCAAGCGAGCCAGTGGCGTCGGCACCGATGCCCAGCAAAAGTGGGTCGCAGCTGCAAAGAGCGCCAACCGCAGATTAGGTTAATCAAGTGATATCTAGCTTGCAGGGAACCATTGGCCACTTGGGGGCAGACCGAATTACCCTCGTTGTGGCCGGTGTTGGCTTTTCAATAACGGTGACTAGTCGTCACTCAAGCAAACTTTCAGTGGGGCAGGAACTCCTGATTCAGACAAAGCTTGTTGTAAGAGAGGATGACCTGTCTTTATTTGGCTTTCAGTCCAACCAAGAAGCCGAGCTGTTCGACTTACTTTGCGGAGTGAACGGTATCGGACCCAAGCTGGCGATGACTACCTTGTCAGGCCTAACCGGCGAGCTACTGATCAATGCCATCAACGCTCAAGACGAGAGTGCCTTTCGAGCTATTCCAGGAATTGGACCTAAAACAGCCAAGCTAGTTTTGATTACTCTCAGTGGCAAGGTTGGATTATCGTCGAGCACCAGAGTCAATGAAAACGTTCTTCAAGCAATGCTCCAACTGGGTGGAGACGAGCTCACATCAAGGAAACTGCTGGCTAGCCTCGACCAATCGTTGTCCGAATCCGCTCTTCTAAAACAGGCACTCGCGGAACTTGGACGATCTAAGCTGGGTGCATGACCGAGTCGGCGCCTGAGGAACGGGCCCTAGAGGCCGTGCTGAGACCCAAAGTTCTCAAAGACTTCGTGGGCCAAGACAAGGTTGTCAAGCAGATTTCCCTTGTGATCAAGGCAGCAAAACTTGGCGGAAGAACCGCAGATCACATTTTGCTCGCGGGCCCACCCGGACTCGGAAAAACTACTCTTGCCATGATTGTTGCGCATGAAGCTGAGCGCACGCTAAAACTCACTAGCGGGCCGGCGATTCAGTCATCCGGAGATCTGGCTTCAATACTTTCCGCCCTTGAGGCCGGAGACGTATTGTTTATTGACGAGATTCACCGAATGTCTAGAAGCGCCGAAGAGATGCTGTATCTAGCCATGGAGGATTTCAGGGTCGATGTAATGGTTGGCAAGGGGCCAGGCGCCGCTTCAATTGCTCTGGAGATAGCGCCATTTACTCTGATTGGCGCCACAACCAGAAGTGGCATGTTGCCCACGCCGCTTCGCGACCGGTTTGGGTTCACCGCGTTCTTGGAGTATTACGAGCCCGCTGAGATAGCTCGAGTGCTAGAGGCGTCTTCTATGAAGCTTGGTATTCAACTTCAGATTGAAGCCCTTGATCTTCTCAGCACTCGGTCCAGGGGCACTCCGCGAATAGCAAATCGGTTACTGAGACGGGTAAGAGATTTCGCCAGCGTCAATCAGCACAGTGTTATTGACTACGACATTGCCCTAGATGCAATGAGTCTTTTTGAAGTTGACAAGCTCGGACTAGATCGGGTGGATAGATCGCTTTTGACAATGCTTGCGACTAAATTTAGTGCCAAGCCAGTGGGGCTTTCGACCCTAGCTGTCGCGCTCGGCGAGGAGCCTGAGACTATAGAAGCGGTCATCGAACCCTTCCTTATTCGGGCTGGCTTACTGCATCGAACACCTCGTGGCAGAGAGATAACAAGTCACGGTTTAGTGCATTTAGGGATTCAGTAGAGCAAGTTTTTCATCTAAGCCCTATAATTTCGGGGTACCAATCGGTTAGGAAAATCTTGGATTTTATATTATTAGCAGTTCTTGGCGCCATGATTCTGTTGCTGGTAAACCAGAACAGGAAACGTAAGCGTGACGCTGCGAACTTGGTCGAAACCTTAGAAGTAGGCTCACACGTGATTCTTCATGCCGGCATCAAGGGCAAAGTCGTTGCTGTCAACGATGAAGATCTCGACATCGAAACTACTCCTGGTACCAAGCTCAAGGTTCTAAAGCAGGCAGTGCGAGCAATCCAACCCGCCGAGGAGAATTAGCTGTGGCCGAGAACACCACAGCATCATCCGCAAGGCGGAAGCTCTCTTGGCTAACCGGTATTGCGGTTTTCTTTGTTGGTCTAATGATTTGGGGAGTTGCGACGGTTCAGCCGGGCGCATCCTTCGCACCTGAACTTGGACTTGACCTTCAGGGCGGAACGCAGATTATTCTTACTCCAACCATTGCTGAGGGTGAACAGGCAAGCACCGAGCAGCTAACTCAGGCAGTGTCAATCATTCGTCAGCGCATCGATGGCTCAGGCGTCGGAGAGGCTCAGGTTTCGATTCAAGGAAATCAGAATATTGTTGTTGCGATCCCTGGTACTCCGGACCCCACAACTTTGCAGCTAATCAAGGCCAGTGCGCTCTTGGAATTCCGACCTGTGATCGGACAAGGGGTTTCCACTCCGGCGGCCGAAGGCGCAGTTCCAGTCGATCTTGAATCTCTCAGCAACGAAACGTTGACCGAACCTCTAAACGCCGGTGATCCGGCTTGGGTAACTGAACGTGTGAGAGCTCAGTTTGAAAACCTTGACTGCAGCATTCCGTTCCGTGAACCGGGACAAGTAGACGACCCAACAGTGGCGCTTGTTACTTGCGATGAGCTCTACCTATACAAGTACATCCTGGGTCCCGTAGAAGTTCAGGGCGCTAACATTTCGGACGCTAGCGCAGGAACTGTAACCACGCAGACCGGTGCCAGCACTAACACCTGGGCCGTCAACCTTGAGTTTAACGGTGAAGGCACCGACGCCTTCGGTCGCGTTACCGCAAGACTCTTCGGGCAACCAAGTCCGACTGACCAGTTCGCAATCACTCTTGATGGACTGGTGATAACCGCCCCTTCGACAAACGCCGTTATTACCAATGGACAAGCTCAAATAACCGGATCCTTCACTCAAGATTCTGCCACCGTGCTTGCCGACCAGTTGAAGTACGGTGCTCTACCGATTGGTTTTGAGGTTCAGTCACAGGAGAACATCTCCGCAACACTCGGATCAGAGTCGCTTCGTTCTGGTCTACTAGCCGGCCTAATCGGTCTAATCTTCGTGATTATTTATATGGCATTCCAGTACCGAGGTTTGGCAACTGTTGTGCTGGGATCACTTATCGTTGCGGCGCTGCTTGTCTATCTAGCGATTGCCTTCTTGTCTTGGCGACAGGGATACAGGCTTTCTCTTGCCGGGGTTGCGGGTCTCATCGTGGCTATAGGTATAACGGCCGACTCGTTCATTGTCTACTTTGAAAGAATTAGGGATGAACTCCGTGAGGGCAAGAACTTAGAAAGCGCAGTAGAAGCCGGTTGGAGTCGCGCTATTCGAACAATCTTGATTTCGGGTGGTGTTAGCTTTACTGCAGCGTTAGTTCTCTACTTGCTAACAAGTTCTTCGGTACGCGGTTTCGCATTCACTCTTGGGCTCATAACCTTGATTGACCTTTTGGTGGTGACGATGTTCACACATCCACTGCTGCAGCTATTGGCAAGAAACAAGTTCTTCGCCTCAGGACATCGCTTCTCCGGGTTTGACCTTTCGGCAAGAGAAGTGTCCTATAAGGGACGCGGCGAATTCCGGGTTTCGAAGTCGCTTGCTGGCGGCAAGGCTGAGAAATCATCCAAAGAGGCAATGAAACGACAGACAATTGCCGAGCGAAAAGCTTTGGCCGTCAAGGGAGACCACGATGAGTAGAGTAAGAGATTTTGGAAACCAGCTTTACTCTGGGGAGCGCAGCTTTAGTTTTGTAGCCCGCAGGAAAACTTGGTACAGAATCGCTGCTGTAGCAGTGATTTTTGCGCTACTGCTACCTGTGGCTCGAGGCGGTTTCAACTTTGGTATCGAGTTCCGCGGTGGATCCGAATTCCGACTTACCAATTCGCAAGAACTTTCCCACCAACTTGCCGTTGATGTCATCTCTGAGATCTCTCCGGGGTCTCAGGTGAACGTTACAGACGTTGGTCCAGCGGACATTCGAATTCAGACCGAACAGCTTGTAGACGTAGAGTCAGAGCGCGCACGTTTGGCGCTTGCGGAAGCTTATGGCGTTGCAGATGAATCGGTTGCATCCAGCTTTATTGGGCCGAACTGGGGTGCCGATGTAACCAGTCAGGCCCTTACCGGTCTAGTCGTATTTTTGATACTTGTATCCCTACTGATGACCGTTTACTTCAGAAGCTGGAAGATGTCCGTTGCGGCCCTTCTTGCCCTGGCCCATGACCTAATTCTCACCGCCGGCATTTACGCGGGAGTTGGTTTTGAAATAACTCCGGCAGCTGTAATTGGCTTCCTGACAATCTTGGCTTACTCGCTCTATGACACCGTTGTGGTGTTCGACAAGGTTCGAGAAAATACGTTGGAAATTCAATACTCGGACACTAGAACCTTCGGCGAGATGGTAAATCTAGCTATTAATCAGACATTGATTCGTTCAATCAATACTTCGGTGGTGGCAGTTCTTCCGGTTGCGTCGATCCTGTTTGTGGGGTCGTTGCTACTCGGTGCTGGCACACTCCGCGACATCGCTTTGGCTCTATTCGTTGGAACCATTGTTGGAACCTATTCGTCGATCTTCCTTGCGGCACCGATTTATGCACACCTGCGCGAATCTGAGCCGGCTTTGAAGAAAGCTGCCGACAAAGTAGCTGCCAACCGCGCGTAGAATTGAATCCATTCGAACAAGGGTGGACTAATGACCGATGCGAAGAGCAGCTCGCTTCGTTCTCGACTTCCTAAGATCTTTACAAAGTCGTCAACCTTCTACAGCAGTGATCTGGCGGCTTTAGTCAAGATAGTTAAGTCGAATCACCCCAAGGCGGACTTGTCTGTAATAGATAAGGCATATCTTTACGCCGAGAGATATCACACCGGCCAGTTGAGAAAAAGCGGCGAAGAGTACATCACACATCCGCTGGCGGTTGGCAGAATTTTGGCTGACCTTGGATCCGGACCCGCCACCATCGCTGCGGCGCTTCTGCACGACACCGTAGAGGACACCGAATACTCCATAGAAGCCCTTGAGTCGGACTTTGGCTCCGAGGTGGCACTTCTGGTCGATGGGGTTACCAAACTCGATAAGGTTCGATTTGGAGACAGCGCCCAATCCGAAACTATGCGCAAGATGGTAGTTGCCATGAGCAAGGACGTGCGAGTTCTTGTCATAAAGCTCGCAGACAGGCTTCATAACGCAAGAACCTGGGGTTTCGTAAGCATTGAATCGGCCAGAAAAAAGGCCCAGGAAACACTTGAGATCTACGCCCCGTTGGCACACCGATTGGGTATTTCAACCATGAAGGTTGAACTTGAGGACATTAGCTTTAGCGTGCTTTATCCAAAGGTGTATGAAGAGATTGTCTCTCTGGTTGGTCAACGCAACCCCTTGAGGGCTGATTACACGCAAAACGTGATCGATGAGATTTCAACTGAACTAAGAAACGGGAAAGTCAAATCGAAAATTGACGGCCGCCCTAAGCAGTACTACTCGATTTACCAGAAGATGGTTTTGAGAGGCAGGGAATTCGATGACATCTATGACCTTGTTGGGGTCAGGGTAATAGTTGCAAGCGTAAAAGACTGCTACGGCGCTCTTGGTGCCATACACGCGCGTTGGTCACCGTTGCCTGGCAGGTTCAAGGATTATATCGCGATGCCTAAGTTCAATCTTTACCAGTCGCTGCACACTACCGTGGTCGGACCAGATGGCCGAGCGGTAGAAATCCAGATTAGAACTTTGGAGATGCACCAGCGAGCAGAGTTCGGTGTTGCGGCCCATTGGAAATACAAGGCGCAATCTGCCAAAATCGAAAAAGAGGTTGATTTCGCCTGGCTCAAGCAGTTATCCGACTGGCAAGAGGAGACCGCGGATCCGGGGGAGTTCCTCGATAACCTTCGCTTCGAAATCGGTGCCAAAGAACTTTACGTCTTTACTCCAAAAGGCAAGGTAGTTGGGCTAGCCGCAGGATCGACACCGGTGGACTTTGCCTACGCGGTGCACACCGAGGTCGGCCACAAGACCATTGGCGCCAAGGTAAACAGTCGATTGGTCCCACTCGAGAGCAAGCTACAGGCTGGCGATTCAGTTGAGGTGCTCACCTCTAGATCGGAGTCGGCTGGTCCGAGTAAGGACTGGTTGAACTTCGTTGCGTCACCGGGAGCTCGAGCCAAAATAAAGCACTGGTTTGCTCAAGAACGGAAGGAAATTGCGACCGAGGACGGAAAAGAGGCTTTAGCCCGAGGGCTTAGGAGAAAAGGCCTTCCGGTGAGATCCCTAATGTCCTCCGACTCGCTCACAAAGCTCGCCGAAGAGCAAGGTTTAGTCGGGATCCCGGCATTGTTCAACGCTATTGGGCAAGGTCAGTTGGCTGTCGCCACCGTGATTGACCGACTAAAGCGACTTGAAGGCCTCACCCCAGAAGGTGTTACCGAAGAGCTTCCGATACAGGTTCCCAAGTCTCTTCGACAGCGCCGAAATGAGTCGCAGGGAATCTTGGTAAAGGGTGACCCGGACGTCATGTCAAAAATGGCGAGGTGCTGCACACCGGTTCCCGGAGACGGAATAACCGGGTTCATTACCCGAGGTGAAGGTGTCTCAGTTCACCGAACTGATTGTAAAAATGTTCAATCGCTTGCAAAGGAGCGACTGGTAGAAGTGTCCTGGGCCGATGAAGCCAGGGGAGTGTTCATGGTTCAAATTCAAATTGAGGCACTTGACCGCTCGGGACTCTTGAGCGATGTGACCAAAGTGTTGACGGAGAATCACGTGAACATCCTAAACGCGTCGGTCGCCACCGGAAAAGACCGGGTAGCGATCAGTAAGTTTATTTTCGAAATGGCCGACCCATCGCACTTAGACCATGTGCTGAACCAGGTCAGAAAAGTAGAGGCTGTTTACGACGTGTACAGGGTGAAAAGTAGCTGAAGGGCTAGTCCACAGCCTGCGAAGCTGCTAGCAACCAAGCTTTTCTCGCGGTGATCTGATCTTCGATTTCCTTTTTCTTGTCAGCCTTTGCTAGTTCAAGGTCTTTCTCAAGACCGGCAATAGCCTCCTCAAGCTGAGAAACCAATGAATTTGAACGCGCTTTTGCAGCTGGATCGGATCGACGCCATGCATCAGCGGCAGCATCCGCAATCTTCTTTTCGGCCTTTCGAAGCGGGTCTTCAATCTTGCGAACCTGATCACGAGGAATGTGACCGATTTTCTCCCAACGAGCCTGAACGTTTGCCAGTGTCTTTTTAGCGGCCTCTATGTTCTCAAAGCTGATTGCCTCGATCTCTTCGTTTAGAGCGACCTTTTGCTCGAGGTTAGCCTTTTGGCTGCTGGCAATTTCGGCATCTTCAGACTTCTTAGCGGCGAAGATAGCGTCTCCGGCTGCGCGGAACTCTTTCCAGAGGGCATCTTCTGCCTTGCCGGCCTTGCCGGCCAGCTTCCACTGATTCTGAAGCTTCTTATATTGATCGGTTGCAGCAGCGCCCTTTGAAAGAAGTTCCTTGGCGCTTTCGACAAGAGCTGTCTTCTCGGCCTTGGCCTCCTTGAATGCGCCATCCAAATTGGAGAAAAAGGCACGGCGGCCCTGCTCGAATTTGGCGCGAGCCTGAGAAAAACGCTTCCAAATAGGATCCGTCTTCGCCTTAGGAACCTTTGGGCCCTCTTTTTGAAGCTTCTGCCAGCGTTCAAACAGCTCGGTCATTTCAACCGCGGACTTTTTCCAATTCACTCCACCCAAGTTGGCAACAATTGCCTCAGCTCGGGCTGAGATTTCTTCCTTGGCAGCCATCGCGGCTTCGTTAGCAGCGGCTCGCTCTTCGTTGGCCTTTGCGCTGGTGGCTTCGATTAGTCCGGTTACGGCCTCGACGCGATCGCGCAGGTTCTGCACGTTTCCGATTACCTTTGGCTCGACAAGTTCAGTCCTCAAATGTTCGCGTGTGGTCTTCAAGCTCTTTGCGTCGGTAATTCCGGCTGCTAGTCGCTGCTCAAGTGTCCGGACCTGGGCTGCAAGATCATCAAATTTACGCGTGAAATAAGCAAGCGCATCGTCAGCAGGGACATTGGGGTATTGACCCACGATGCGCTCTTGCTCACCGTCGATCAAGTAGACGTTGTTTGACTCATCTACACGGCCGAATTCACTGCTTGTCAAGGGATGCTCCTACTGGTTTTGTCTTACTCTACCGAAACTGAACTTATCAATACCTCTTCTAGAGGAGATGCGTCCGTTGATTCATCAATAGTGCCGGATTCAGCGATAGCTTTTACAGCGTCTAGACCCTGAGTGATTGAACCAAAGACTGTGTAGCCACCGACTGCGTCTGAAGGGATTGTGGAGTCTTGGTAAACAATGAAGAACTGAGAGCCCATTGAGCTGGCATCGCCGCCACGACGGGCCATAGCCAGAACGCCTTCTTTATATAGGTCAGCCTCAGGTGCATTTTCAATTGGTCCCCAGCTGTAACCCGGGCCGCCAGTTCCGTCCCCGGAAGGGTCGCCGCACTGAAGGACATAAATTCCTGAGGTTACGAGTCGATGACAACTAACGCCTTCGAAAAAGCCGTTCTTTGAAAGCGACACAAAGTTGGCTACTGCCTGAGGAGCAAGGTCTCCGGCAAGCTCAAATGAAAGTTCTTGATCATTCAGATTCATCGTTCCGTCCCAAACTCTGCCTTCGGCAAGACTGAGGTCTGGAACAATGGTCGGCTCAGCGTCAGTTGTGACCTCTGGGGCGGCGGCTTGATCCTCAGTCGATGCAAGGTCGGCCTCTTGACCACCCGGCCCAAATGAGAAGTAGGCGAGCTGACCCACGAATGCGAGAACCACTGCTCCAGCGGCAACCGCCAAGAAGACACGGTTATCCCTCTTGGATCTCACAGCTCTATTGCCTATGAGCTCTTGCTTCGCTTGGTAATTGTCTAGTTTTCTGTTTGATTTCATAACTCACCCTTTTATCGCCTTGGTAATTCTAGGTGTTGCTTAGAGTTGATGTGTGGTTGAAATTCCTCTCGCTGCAAGACTTAGACCAAATTCGCTTGCCGAAGTGATTGGTCAGTCAAGAGCACTGGGTGAAAACGGCCCATTGGCAAGACTCATTTCTGGTGACCAGTCTGCCAATTGGCCTTCTGTGATTCTTTGGGGTCCTCCCGGGAGCGGCAAGACCACCATCGCCAGGCTCATTGGTGATAATGAAAAAGCTCATTTTCTAGAGCTCAGCGCTGTTAGCGCCACAGTCGCGCAAGTAAGAGAACTGATCACTAAGGCCAAAGAGCTAAAAAACCTGTATGACAAACCAACAATATTATTTCTCGACGAGGTGCACCGGTTTTCCAAGTCTCAACAGGACTCTTTATTAGGCGCTGTTGAGTCAGGTCTGATCACGCTAATAGCGGCAACCACCGAGAACCCATCTTTTAGTGTCATCACACCCCTGATTTCAAGATCTTTAGTCGTGAAGTTGGAACCACTCGAAGATGCCGACGTCGTTCTGATCATGCAGCGTGCATTGGAGTCAAACAACGGGCTGCCGGGTGCAAGTTTCGAAAACGAAGCCCTTCAGTATTTGGCCAAGATCTCCTCCGGGGATGCCAGAAGGGCCCTGACGCTTATGGAGGCCGCTGTTAATGGTTCCAGTGACTTGGTTAGCCTCGAGATGGCAAAACAAGCCGCCCAAGCCACCATCGCCTATGACCAAGCTGGCGATCAGCACTACGACACGATAAGCGCGTTTATCAAATCTGTCCGGGGGTCCGATGCTGACAGTGCGCTGCATTACTTGGCCCGAATGATCACTGGCGGTGAAGACCCAAGGTTTATCGCAAGGAGATTAATGATCTTAGCCAGCGAAGATATAGGACTTGCAGACCCACAGGCCCTGGTGCTTGCCGAGGCAACCGCCGGGACAGTTGAGCGAATCGGGATGCCGGAGGGGAGAATACCGCTGGCGCAACTAACCATCTACTTATCGCTTGCTCCAAAATCGAACCGAGCCTACGAAGCGATTAACAGCGCAATTCAATCAGTAGCGGCTGGCGAAACAAGGCCTGTGCCTGCTCACCTAAGATCCACTGGCGCGGTGGGCTACCAGTACCCGCACGATGATCCAAGAGGCATCTTGCCGCAAAAATACCGAGATGGTGACGAGGTCTTTTATCGTCCGACGGAACATGGATTTGAGGCAGAACTAGCCAAACGGGTCGAAATGATCAGAAAAATACTGCCTAGGTAGTGACACTTTAGCAATCGCTCTGGTAGGCTCTTTTAGTTATCTGGATTCAGCGGCTGTAATCCTATGACTACGAAATCCAATCTAGAGTTTGAAAGGTACCTTTTTGTCGAAGACAACTAGATCCCGCAGCAAGACACGCCTATCGCGTGCTCTTGGCATCGCATTGACGCCAAAAGCTGCAAAGTACATGGAAAAGCGACCCTACGGACCGGGTCAGCATGGCCGCACTAAGCGAAAGACCGACTCTGACTACTCAGTTCGTCTTCGCGAGAAGCAGCGCTTACGCGCTCAGTACGGAATTCGTGAAGCACAGCTTCGCAACACTTTCAAGGAAGCCAAGCGCACAGCAGGCCTAACCGGTGAGAACCTGGTTGAGTTGCTAGAGATGCGTCTTGACGCCCTAGTTCTTCGTTCGGGAATGGCACGCACCATTGCTCAGTCCCGTCAGATGGTAGTTCACCGCCACATTCTTGTGGATGGCGAGCGCGTTGACCGTCCGTCCTTCCGCGTAAAGCCAGGACAGATGATCCACGTCCATGACAAGTCTGAGCGCACCGAACCTTTCCAGGTAGCTGCAGCGGGAGGAAACTCCGACGTACTAGCTAGGACCCCAGAGTATTTGGCTGTCGACCTTGACAAGCTTCAAGTGACACTACTTCGTCGCCCAAAGCGCGAAGAAGTGCCTGTAACCTGTGAAGTGCAGCTTGTAGTTGAGTTCTACGCAGCTAGGTAACTAGACAATGACAGGCGGCGAGATAGCAGTGGTCATTTTGGCCGCCAGCGCTGCACTGTTAGTTGTCCTCTTGGGTTTCCCATTAGTGAAGCTAGGCAAACTATTGGATCAAACAGCCGCGACAGTAACCACGTTCAATGCTGAATTTGAGCCAATTCTTGCCGAAGCGAAAACAACTTTGGCGGAAGCTAATAAGCAGCTAAAGCGGGTTGATAACATCACAAAGGATGTTGAGCAGGTGACCACAAACATTAGTTCGTTGGTCGCCGTGTTCACCGCTTCGGTGGGGGCTCCACTTACGAAGGTGTTCGGCGTCCTAAAGGGCGTATCAAAAGTGCTCGGCAAACGGAGGTAGTCATGTCAAAACTTGGTTGGTTCATCGCAGGAATTGGAATGGGCGCGCTCGCGATTCAACAGCTTAGGGACAATCCCAAAGCTCAGGGCGCCGTCGATGAGATTCGCATTGCTGCAAAAGACTTCTCAGACTCAATCGCCGCAGGTTACCAAGAGCGTGAAGCTGAATTGAAAAATTCCGTCAAACCTAAGAAGTAGTTCGTGAAGACTGCCGAAATCAGGCGGCGGTGGCTGTCCTTTTTTGAGGGCAAAGGGCACACTATTGTCCCGAGCGCACCGCTTATAAGCCAAGACCCCACCCTCATGTTTGTGGTAGCTGGAATGGTTCCATTCATTCCTTACTTGTCTGGGGTTGTGCCTTCTCCATATGAAAGGGCCACCTCAGTTCAAAAGTGCGTGCGAACACTCGATATTGACGAGGTTGGAAAAACTACCCGCCACGGCACTTTTTTTCAGATGAATGGAAACTTCAGCTTCGGGGACTACTTCAAAAAAGAAGCCATTAGCTACGCCTGGGAGCTACTTACTTCTTCTTTGGGCTCTGGCGGTTATGGGTTTGAACCAGAAAAGCTCTGGGTCACCGTCTATGAAGACGACGAAGAGTCAATCCAGTATTGGTTAGATCAAACCAGTGTGCCAATTGAGCGAATTCAAAAGCGCGGAATGGCCGATAACTATTGGTCAACCGGTCAACGCGGTCCGGCTGGTCCTTGCTCCGAGATCTACTTTGACCGTGGCCCAGACTACGGTTTAGAGGGCGGGCCAGTAGCGGATGAAGATCGCTATATTGAAATCTGGAACCTGGTGTTCATGCAGTACGAACGTGCCGATGGGGGAACGAAAGATCATTTCGAAATCCTGGGCGACCTTCCTAAAAAGAACATCGACACCGGAATGGGTCTTGAGCGAGTGGCATTTTTGCTCCAAGAAGTCGAGAACATCTACGAGATCGATCAAATTAAACCGCTAATAGACCTAGCCAGTGAGCTAAGCGGGAAAAAATATGGCGAGCTTGAACTAGACGATGTTCGCATGCGTGTGATTGCGGACCACATTCGATCCTCTCTAATGCTTATGTCGGACGGAGTGACCGCATCAAATGAAGGGCGAGGCTATGTTCTTCGGAGACTGCTGCGACGATCCATCAGAGCCCTCCGCCTACTGGGCGTTACCGAGAACAGCTTCGAAAAACTCTTTACGGTAAGCAAAGACTCGATGGTCGAGGCGTACCCTGAACTGGAAGAAAACTTTTCACGGATTCTCAGAAGTGCGCTTAGCGAAGAGACTGGCTTTGCGCGAACCTTAGAAACTGGCACGCTAGTGCTTGAGGAGGCGATCTCTGAGGCAAACGGAATCCTCTCCGGCGCAATCGCCTTTGAGCTGCACGACACCTATGGCTTCCCAATCGACCTCACTGTTGAAATCGCCGCTGAGTCCGGGCTTGAAGTAAACCGCGATGGTTTCACGGAACTCATGGACCAGCAAAAACAGCGCGCTAAACAAGACGCCAAGGATAAGAAGATGGGCGGCGGATCACTACAGGTTTACAGCGAAGTGCGCGCCATGGGAGAAACCATATTCATGGGCTATGACTCCCTGGAAGCCGAGGCGTCTGTCATTGGCCTGGTTCGTGACGGCGTTTCCGTTGAGTCACTCAGTGAAGGGCAATTAGGCGAAGTGTTCTTGAACAGAACATCGCTCTACGGCGAATCAGGTGGCCAGGCTGCCGACGCCGGAATTATCACGGGAGATGGCTTCACGCTTGAGGTTCTGGATGTCCAGAAGCCGGTCAAGGGTCTTTTTGCGCACAAGGTGAAGGTTTCTTTCGGTCAAGTGCGAAGCAATTCTCAGGCCACCACGATCGTGGATGCCAACTGGCGTCTGGGAGCGTGTCAATCTCACAGCGCTACCCACGTGGTCCACGCTGCGATCAGGCAAATATTGGGACCCGAAGCCCTGCAATCCGGCTCCTTCAATCGCCCTGGATACATGAGGTTGGACTTTGCCTGGGGCGAAAGCCTCAGCCAAGCCACCAAGAGCGAAATAGAAGAAGTTTCGAACCTCGCAATTCGCTCAGATCTAGCCGTGAGTGCTCAGTTTATGAGCGTCGCCGAAGCTAAAGACTTCGGAGCAATCGCACTATTCGGAGAAACCTACGACGAGCAAGTCAGAGTTGTTCAGGTTGGTGGTCCATGGTCAAGAGAACTTTGTGGTGGAACGCACGTCACGAGGTCCTCCCAAATCGGTTTGATAAACGTTTCGTCGGAGGCCTCCGTTGGCTCGGGCTCGAGGCGTATTGAGGCACTCGTTGGAATGGAAGCGCTGACTTCGCTTCAAGCAGAACGTAATTTGGTCCGCAGGCTCGCGCTTGAACTAAAGTCGCCCGCCGCAGAGGTTGAAGCCCGAGTAATCGAGTCTTTAGCAGAGCTTAAGGTGGCTAATAAGGCGGCCTCGGAGCTTCAGGCTTCACAGCTTCATGCCCAGATTCCGACGCTTGCTAAAGCCGCTACAGATGTGAATGGCGTGACGCTATTGGCTCTCGAAATGGAGATAGCAAATGCTGACCAACTTCGGTCCCTAGCCCTAGGCCTAAAGTCTCACCTTGGTGATAATTCGATAGTTATTCTCGGCAGCAGGGCCAGCGGTTCGGCAGTCATCATAGCGGTGGCAGGGCCAGCAGCCATTGCCAAGGGGCACAAGGCTGGCCAGCTAGTTTCTGTCGCATCCAAGGTCTTAGGTGGTGGTGGTGGTGGTAAGCCAGAGTTAGCTCAGGGTGGCGGCGCAAACATCGACCAACTAACTCAGGCAATTGCGGCCGCAGCAGCAACTGTGTGATGAGAAAGATTGCCGTCGATGTGGGCCAAGTCCGAATCGGAGTGGCCATCTCTGTTGATTCTCTATCTATTCCGCACTCAGTGATAAAGCAAGGACCTAGCGCTATCGCTGAGCTAATGGTTATCTACACCGAGAAAAATGCAGAATGCGTTTATGTTGGGTTGCCGTTATCCCTAAGTGGTGGTCACACGGCAAGCACCAAAATGGCAATTGACTTCGCTAGGTTGATTTCCGAACAAGGGGTTACTGTCCAATTGATCGACGAAAGATTGACCTCGAAAACTGCACAGCAATCCCTGAGGGCGGCCGGGAAAAACGCCAAGCAACAGAAGACCATCATCGATGCCTCAGCTGCCTGTCTTATATTGGAGTTTGCACTCGCTTCGGAAAAACAAGGCCTGCTCGCTGGTAAAAGATTGGAAGATTTAGATGACTGATGGTCTGGAGCCAACACCAATAAAGCCTCGCTCAAAGCGATCCTGGCTTGCCGGAATAATATCCATTACAGTCGTAGCCGCGATAGTAGGCGGCGGGCTATTCGTTGCCAGTTCTAGCGTTCAAGATTTTTTATCTAGGTTTCAAATTGAAGATTATGACAGTGAACCGGGACCTTCAACAGTCCTTCTGATCGCTCCGGGTGATAGCGGGGGAGATGTGGCTAGGAAAATGGTTGAGGCGGACATCATCAAGAGCTTCGATGCCATCTACCGAGACATGCTGAATGTTGACCTTGTTCTATTTCCCGGCAGCTATGAGTTTCCAACAAAGCTTTCTGGCTCCGCGGCACTCACGCTTTTGATGTCGGGGGAGAATCGGCTACTCGTGTCCACCACGATCCCCGAAGGACTCTCGGTTGCTGAAATTCTTCCTAAATTGGTAGCCGACCTTGGCCTAACAATCCCTGATCTCGAAAAGGGGATTGCCGATCAGATCTCTAGACTGCCAGAGACTGCACCGAGCATTGAGGGCTATTTATTTCCCGCTACCTACAGCTTTGACCCAAATCCAGATGCCGGCCTGGTTATCAAGGCAATGGTTGATCGAATGGAACAAGAGCTTCTGAAATATGAGATCCCACTTGTGGATTCGCAACCAACGCTCACCCTCGCGTCGATGGTGGAATCCGAAGGCAGGCTCTCAGATGATCTCTTCAAAATCTCTCGGGTCTTCCTGAACCGGCTGGACATCGGAATGGCGCTGCAGTCTGACCCAACCGTGAAGTACCGCTACGAAGGCAGCCTGGAGTCGTTTCAAGAAGGACTGAAGGACACCGAGTCCCTGTTCAACACTTACAGTCACACCGGATTGCCGATTGGACCGGTAACCAACCCTGGAGCCCTTGCCATCGAGGCAGCGCTTCGCCCGGCCGACGGACCCTGGCTCTACTTCGTTGCCATAAACCTTGATACCGGAGAGACAGTGTTTTCTGAGACCTTGGCAGAGCACGAAATCGCAGCCGAAATTTACCGCCAATGGTTGCGGGACAGTCCAAATTATGACTAAAAAATACGCGGTGATTGGTTCGCCAATCACACATTCCAAGTCACCTGTTATTCACCGGACTATTTTCAAGCACCTTGGAATTGAGGCAGAATACGCGGCCAACGAGGTGTCCGATTTGGCCGGTTTTCTACTCAAAAAAAATGACCTACTCGGACTAAGTGTCACGATGCCGTTGAAGGATCAAGCCTTCGAGCTTGCCGATGAACTTGATTTTTGGGCTCAACGAACCCGAGCCGTAAACACCTTGAAGCGCACTGAGACCGGTTGGTCTGGGTTCAATACCGACGTCATGGGCCTCCAGCAAGCGGCCAAGTCATTGAATTTTCAAACGGTCGCTGTTCTTGGAACGGGGGCCACAGCTAGATCAGCCCTGGTTGCATTCCAGGATTCAGATTTGATGCTGTGGGGTCGAAACAAGGATTCGGCCAAGAAACTCGCAGATGAGTTCGATGCGCCTTCAGTTGATTTGGGAATGGCTCTATCGGCTGATCTCGTGGTCAGCACACTTCCTGCTGACGCCTTGCAAGAACTAATTCCGAAGGGTAGCCAGTACTCGGGATCCCTGCTTAGTGCAGCCTACGCACCTGGCTCGGATCTCGCGGCAGTGCATTTCCAGGCATTCGTTTCGGGCTTGGAAATGCTCATGTGGCAGGCCGTAGGTCAACAAAGAATTTTCAGTGGGCTTGGGCCAAGTGCACCTATGAGAGATGAAGATAATTTGATAGAAGCCATCAGGCACGCCCTAGACATGACAAAATAGACAGATGCTTAGATGGATAACTGCGGGTGAATCACACGGCCCAGAACTAATTGGGGTCATTGAGGGCCTTCCGGCTGGCGTCCCAATTTTGGATCAGGACCTGCAGCAAGCTCTTGCTAGACGAAGACTCGGCTATGGCCGTGGCGCAAGAATGAAGTTTGAGCAAGATCTCATCTCGCTTTCCAGTGGGATTCGCTTCGGTGTCTCTCAAGGCGGGCCAATAGCAATCCGAATCGCCAACACAGAGTGGCCAAAGTGGGAAACAGTAATGAGCGCGTCACCGGTTGACGCTGATCAGCTAAGCGGTGGCCGAGCCGCGCCTTTAACTCGTCCAAGACCTGGTCACGCGGACTTCACAGGAATGCAAAAGTACGGATTTGACGAGGCAAGACCCGTCCTTGAGCGTGCCAGTGCCAGGGAGACGGCAACCCGGGTTGCCCTTGGAGCGATAGCTCAAAAGTTTTTATCGCAACTCGGCATTGAACTAGTGACCCACACAGTGGCAATTGGTTCTGCAATTTCGAAGTCCGAAGTTCTTCCTGGACCAAAGGACCTTGCGGCTCTAGATGCCGACCCGGTTAGGTGTTTCAATAAGGCAGATTCGGACCAGATGGTAGCCGAGATTGATGAATGCCACTCCACGGGCGACACCGTTGGAGGCGTTTGCGAGACCCTTGTCTACGGCTGCCCTCCGGGTCTTGGAAGTTATGTGCATTCTGACCGCAGACTGGACGCGCAACTCGCCGGTGCCGTCATGAGTATTCAAGCAATGAAGTCCGTGGAAATCGGAGATGGCCTTGAGACCACACGTCGTCGAGGCAGCGTTGCACACGACGAAATTGTAAATAGTGATGAAGGCGTTAGACGCCTAACGGACCGAGCCGGTGGCATCGAAGGCGGCATGACAAACGGTGAAATTGTTCGAGTTAGAGCCGGTATGAAGCCAATAAGCACCGTGCCTAGGGCCTTGCAGACAATCGACACTGGAACCGGGGAATCAACAACCGCACACCACCAGCGCAGCGACGTTTGCGCTGTTCCAGCTTCGGGTGTGGTGGTTGAAGCCATGGTTGCGCTGATAATGGCGAATGCTGTGTTGGAAAAATTTGGTGGAGACTCAGTTTTAGAAGTTCGTCGAAACATGAACTCTTATCTCGAAAGCATCCCAGAGGCGTTGCAATCGAGGATTGTTAGACAATAGTGCAGGGCTCGATCGTGTTGGTCGGCCCAATGGGTGCTGGTAAAACCACGCTCGGAAAGAGGCTGGCAAAGATCCTTGAGCTACCATTTGTCGACACCGACAAACTAATCAGCTCTGAACATGGTTCCATCAAAGAGCTCTTTGCTTCAAAGGGGGAGAGCCACTTTCGAGACCTCGAGACAGAGGCTTTAGCTCAAGCTCTTGAAGGTCAAAGCGTGGTGGCTACCGGAGGTGGAATAGTTTTAGCTGAGGCCAACAGGAGCTTGCTTTTGCAAAATGCGACTATTTTCTTGGATACCAACATGGAGTTTGTTCTTCGCTCCCTAAATATCTCCAAGCGCCCACTGCTAAAGGACAACCCCGAGAATTGGGAGAAGATCTACCGGGACCGGCTTCCGCTCTACAAGGAGGTCTCGGTTGCTACCGTGAATACTGCAAATAGTTCTGTTGGTGCAATCATGAAAAACTTAGAATCTGAGGTCAGAAAATATGTCTAACATTTTGATTGGGCGAGCACTTCTAAACGAAATACCTTCAACTCTCAGTGGAGTCAAGAAGGTCCTGATTGTTTACCCACAACCGCTGGCGACCACAGCGGAGGCGCTGTCAGAGAACCTAAAGGATTCCGGCTTTGAGGTTCTGCTTGCCGAAGTGCCTGCCGCCGAAGATGCAAAGCGAGTTGAAGTGGCTGCGTTTTGCTGGCAGATCATGGGCAAGTCTGATTTCCACCGAAATGACGCCGTGATTGGGCTTGGGGGAGGCTCAACCACTGACCTAGCTGGCTTTGTGGCTGCCACTTGGCTCAGGGGAGTTCGCTCGATACTGATCCCAACAACTCTGCTTGGAATGGTTGATGCAGCCATCGGAGGCAAGACCGGGATTAACACGACTGAGGGCAAGAACCTGGTCGGGGCATTTCATTCACCACACAGCGTCGTGATTGATCTTGACACCCTTCACTCATTGCCCAGAAACGAACTGTTGGCCGGAATGGCAGAGGTCGTGAAGTATGGCTTCATCGCCGACCCTTGGATCCTAGAGACTCTAGAGAACGACCCAGCGGCCACTGATCCCTCTTCAAGTGTCTTCGAAGAGCTGATTCGACGCTCGGTGGCAATAAAAGAGGGCGTAACTGCGCGAGATTTCACCGAGACAGGCGAACGCGAATTTTTGAACTATGGACACACCCTTGGGCACGCCATTGAACATGCCGAACGCTATAAGTGGCGACACGGCGCGGCGATCTCAATTGGCATGGTTTTTGCAGCCGAGCTTTCTATGCTCTCGGGCAAACTCTCCGAAGCCGATGTTATAAAGCATCGCAGTGTATTTGAGTCACTTGGTCTTCCAACTACCTATCGAGCCGATCGCTGGCCGCAACTTCTAGACACTATGCAAAAGGATAAAAAGTCCAGAGCAGGGTCGCTAAGGTTTGTGGTGCTTGAAAAAATAGGAAAACCAACGATGCTGAATGCGCCCACGCCCGAGCTTGTCTTCACCGCCTTTCAGGCGATTGTGGAATAGCGTTTAGGTCATGTCGGAAATTTACGTTCTCAACGGACCCAATCTGAACCTACTCGGTGCGAGAGAACCAGAGGTTTACGGAAATTTTACCCTCGTTGATCTTGAGAGGGAGCTTCAGGCCTGGGCTAAAATCAGCAAGCAAGAGCTCCAAGTACTCCAAACCAACAGCGAGGATGAGCTGATTGGCTGGATTCACAAAGCTATGTCCGAGAAAGCTTCGGTAGTTCTGAACCCCGCTGCATTCACGCACTACAGCTACGCACTTCGAGACGCTTGTGCCGCACTCACCACCGCTGGGCTAAAACTCATCGAGGTGCACATTTCAAACCCACATGCTCGCGAAACCTTTCGACACAACAGCGTTATCTCAGGAGTTGCAACCGGAGTGATTGCTGGCTTTGGTAACGATAGTTATCTACTGGCCTTGGAACAACTAGCGCGACGCTAGAATTTGCAAGGCGCTAAGGAGAAATAATGGCCAGCTCAAACGATCTTAAAAACGGTATGGTTCTGAAAATCGAAGGACAGCTCTGGGCTGTCATTGAATTCCAGCACGTAAAGCCTGGCAAGGGTCCTGCGTTTGTGCGAACCAAGCTAAGAAGCGTTATGTCCGGAAAAGTTGTAGACAAGACTTTTAATGCCGGTGCCAAGATTGAAACTGCCAATGTTGACCGAAGAGACATGCAGTACCTGTACAACGATGGGTCAGGCTATGTCTTCATGGATACTTCTGATTTCGATCAGCTTTCAGTTCCTGTGGAAGTCGTCGGTGACGTTGCAAACTTCATGCTGGAAAACCAGAACGCAACCGTGGCTCTCCACGAGGGATCAGCTCTCTACGTTGAACTTCCACCCTCGGTGGTGCTAGAAATCACATACACCGAGCCAGGCTTGCAGGGCGACCGCTCAACCGGGGGCACAAAGCCCGCAACCTTGGAGACCGGCTACCAGATACAGGTGCCGCTGTTTATCGAAAACAACACCAAGGTAAAAGTGGACACCAGAACCGGTGAATACCTAGGCCGCGTGAGCGAGTAGTTGAGCTCTCGAAGTAAGTCTCGTAAGCGCGCGCTAGACGCGCTCTACGCCTCTGGAATTAGAAACAGCGACGCCGTGGCATTACTTCTAGACACCGCGGCAGGAGTGTCGGACAGACAAAATCAAACAGCAATTTTCGACTATGCCGAAGCCATCGTGATCGGCGTCACAAGCAACTTGGCTCAAATCGACAACGACCTTAGACAGATCTCAGACGGTTGGTCCCTCGAGAGAATGCCGAACATTGACCGTTCAATTCTGCGTCTTGGAGCGTGGGAGATCTTATTCAATAGCGAAGTTCCAAACGAAGTCGCCATTGCGGAGGCCGTCACGTTGGCTGGTGAATATTCAACCGACGATTCGCCCAAATTTGTAAATGGAGTCTTGGCGCGGCTGGCAAAGGGAACCCAGGCACTGTAAGCCTGTTATGATTTAGGAAAATTGTCCTTTAAATTCGTCCTGCGAGGCGAAGAAGGAGTGGAAGTTGACAAGTCGAGTAGTCCTTGATGGACCAGATATTCTTAGAGCGCTGAAGCGCATCTCTCACGAAATCCTTGAGGCCAATGAAGGGCCAGAAAATCTTCTAGTTTTGGGTATCCCTACCCGTGGCGTCGAGCTGGCGAATCGGATAGTCGAAATCCTTCAAGGAATTGAGCCAAACCAAAAAATCGAATCTGGAGTACTAGACATCACAATGTATCGCGATGATCTAGCCAATACCGAGCGCGAAATTCTTGAAAGCAGCCTTCCGGTATCCGGCATTGATGGAAAAGTCATTGTTCTAGTTGACGATGTTCTGTTCTCGGGTAGAACCGTTCGAGCGGCACTAGATGCCTTGACCAGCTATGGGCGACCCAAACAAGTCAAGCTCGCAGTTCTGGTGGATCGCGGCCATCGAGAATTACCCATTCGGCCAGATTTTGTCGGAAAGAACTTGCCGACCTCCATCGCGGAACGAGTTTCCGTTCAACTCATTACCCCCGATGGTGTAGATCAGGTTGTGATCTCGACATGAAGCACCTGACTTCGATAAGAGATCTCACTAAAGACTCTGCAATCGCTCTGCTCGACAGCGCCCAACAACTCACCCAAGTCAACCAGCGGACCGTCAAGAACCTCCCGGCGCTCCGCGGTAAGACAGTTGTGAATCTGTTCTACGAGAACTCAACCAGAACCAGAATCAGCTTTGAAATAGCTGCCAAGCGCCTGAGCGCCGATGTGATCAATTTCGATGCACAAACATCCAGTGCGTCAAAAGGTGAGTCGCTGAAGGACACCGCTCAGACTCTTGAAGCACTCGGTGCCGCAGCCATCGTCGTCAGGCATCCAATGTCGGGGGCCGCTCATGCACTGGCAAACCGTGGTTGGATCTCGGCAAGTGTTATCAACGCGGGAGATGGCCGACATGAACATCCCACCCAGGCGCTACTGGACTCCCTAACTATCAGACAGCTGAAGCACTCTGGAACGGATTTGTCGGGGATTAGAGTCTTGATTGTTGGAGACATCGGGAACTCAAGGGTTGCCAGAAGCAACATCTTGTTGCTTTCTATGCTCGGAGCCACTGTCAGTGTCGCTGGACCGATTGATCTGCTGCCAGAGGGTATCGCGACTCTTGGGACCAAGGTGTATGAAGATTTCGATCAAGCTCTCGCGGACAAACCAGATGTGGTCATGATGCTGAGGGTTCAACTCGAACGAATGCTTACAAGCCAGGGCTTCACAACAAGCCAGTACATCAATAATTGGTCATTGGATCAAACCCGACTTAGCGCACTTGGTAAGGATGCAATCATTATGCATCCTGGGCCAATGAATCGGGGGCTAGAGATTTCAAACCAAGCTGCCAACGATCCTCGATCGGCTGTGCTCAGGCAAGTTGAAAATGGGCTTGCTGTTCGAATGGCAGTTCTGCACCGAGTTTTGTCAGGGGGTTATTCCAGTTGATTATCTTAAAAAACCTAACCCTGTCAGACGGCTCGACAAGCGACATAAAAATTGAAGATGGTCGAATTCGCGAAATAGGTCAGATAGCCGAATCGGGAACTGACTGCTCTGGCCTAATTGGCTTGGCAGGATTTGTAGACCCCCACACCCACCTCAGGCAGCCAGGCTATGAGGCCAGCGAGACAGTACTGTCTGGCTCCAAAGCTGCAGCAGCTGGTGGTTACACGGCAATCTGCGCGATGGCTAACACCGACCCAGTTGCCGATAACTCGGCAACTATTGAAAAGATCTACGACCTCGGAATCGAAGCCAACATGTGCCACGTCCAGCCAATTGGTGCTGTGACACAGGGTCTAAGAGGATTAGAACTTTCCAGCATTGCCCAGCTGTCTAAGTCCCGTGCAAAAGTGACGATGTTTAGTGACGACGGTGTGTGCGTTCATGACAAAGAACTCATGAGACAGGCGCTTATTGAAGTCAAAAAATTCGGGGGAGTGGTAGCGCAACACGCTCAAGAGCCGACCATGACAGTTGGGTCTCAGATGAACCAGGGAGCAGTGGCTACCGAATTGGGACTCAAGGGTTGGCCGGCCATTGCAGAGGAGCAAATTATTGCCCGGGATGCGCAGCTTGCGGAGGAAACTGGTTCCAGGTTGCATATCTGCCATCTCACCACGGCCGGTGGGGTTGAGGTTGTTAGGTGGGCCAAAGCCAAGGGAATTTCAATCACCGCCGAAGTCACGCCACATCACTTGCTGTTGACCGAGGAATTGGTTCGCTCCTACGATCCGATCTACAAAGTAAACCCACCGCTGAGAACCGCTGAGGACAACCTGGCGCTTTTGGCAGGACTTGTAGATGGCACCATCGACATGCTGGGAACTGACCATGCACCGCATTCGGGAGAAAAGAAAGACTGCGAATGGGAGAACGCAGCTTTTGGAATGCTGGGGTTGGAATCAGCCGCGAGCATTTTGCACCAGGTTCTTATTCAGTCCGGGTCAGGGAACTGGAAGCTGTTTGAAGAGATAATCAGTAGGCGTCCTGCAGAATTGGCAGGTCTCAGCAATCACGGATCAATCAAGGTCGGCGCCGAAGCGAACATCACGGTATTCAATCCGCATGAAACAATAGAAGTAGCAGACATGAACCAATCCAAGTCGACCAACAGCCCTTACGTCGGCCTTCAATTCATGGGACGTGTGCAACACACGATTTACAAGGGCAACTTCACAGTTTTTGACAACGCAATAAAGGAAGAAAAATGACACGGGAACTAATTGCTGGACTTGCCCTTCTGATTGTTCCCACCATCGCAGCAATTATATTTTTCAGAACTCGACACAAGCGGCTCCTACAGGAAAAAACCATATCTGGCCTTCCGGCTTTCTCAGGCGAAATCGACTTGGGGGAGGTGTTGTATGTCAGCACCGTATTTGCATCTGATTTGCTTTCCAAAGTTTGGGCTCAGGGTCTTGGTCACAGAGGAAACGCCAGGTTGTGGCTCGGGGGAAACGGAATCGGGATCAAGCGAAATGGCGAAACTGGATTTCTTATACCCGCCTCGTCGATTAGTTCGCTAAGCGAGTCGAGCGCGACGATTGATCGCGGCGTTGAAGCCAAGGGGCTGATGAGCATTTCTTGGAGTCACAAGGGTGTCGGTCTAGTTACAAATATTCGATTCCGAGACAAGCAAAGACACAACGAAGCAAAGACACAACTGGCAGAGAAAATGGGAGTTAGTTTTGCATAAAGCACATCTGGTAATAGAAGACGGATCGGTATTCACCGGTGAACGTTACGGCGTTGCAGGCCAAAGCATTGGGGAGCTAGTCTTTGCCACCGGAATGACCGGCTACCAGGAGACGCTCACTGACCCATCATATGCCGGGCAAATCGTTATGCAGACCTTTCCCCACATCGGCATTGTTGGCACGAATGTGACAGATGCTGAGTCGAGTAAAATTTGGGTCGCCGGCTACGTTGTCCGCGAGCCATCCCGGATTGCAAGTAATTTCCGTTCCGAGAAAACCCTTGATCAGGATCTGATTGATAACAACATTGTTGGGATCTCAAATGTCGACACCCGAGCCATAACCCTTCACGTTAGGAGCCTGGGCGCAATGCGAGCCGGTATTTTCTCAAACGAAGAAACTCTGTCTAACGATGAGATGCTGGCGATAGTCCGGGCCGCGCCCGAGATGAAGGGCCAGAGCTTATCAAGTCAAGTCTCCACGGTAAGCAGCTATTCGATTCCAAATCAAGGCCAGAGAATCGGAAAAGTTGCGGTGCTTGACCTTGGAATAAAGAAATCAACCCTCGAGCACCTCGCCATGCGCGGTCTAGAGGTCGAAGTGTTTCCAGCGGACGTGAGTGCGACCGAGATGCTAGCGTCCTCGCCGGACGCATTCTTTTTCTCCAATGGTCCAGGGGATCCTGAAGCAAGCGGAGGGCAAGTTTCCATGCTCCAGGAACTCCTTGCCACCAAGAAGCCATTCTTTGGAATCTGCTTCGGCAATCAACTGCTGGGAAGAGCCCTCGGGTTCGAAACTTACAAGCTGAAATTTGGTCATCGAGGGATCAATCAACCCGTTATAAATAAAACCTCAGGTCAAGTAGAGGTCACTGCACACAATCACGGCTTTGCGGTGAAGCTCGAAGCTGACAGTGCTGAATCACCGAATGGATTCGGTATGGTGAAAGTCTCCCACCGAGGCCTAAATGACCAGGTCGTAGAGGGTCTTGAGTGTGTGGATCTACCTGCGTTCTCGGTTCAGTATCACCCGGAAGCAGCGGCAGGCCCCCATGACAGCCATTACTTGTTTGACAAATTTCTAGACGCAATCAAGGAGTCAAAGTAATGCCTAAGAGACAAGACATTAAATCGGTCCTTGTTATCGGATCTGGTCCGATTGTCATTGGTCAGGCCTGCGAATTTGATTATTCGGGCACTCAAGCTTGCCGAGTTCTCCAGGAGGAAGGCATCCGTGTAATCCTGGTCAATTCCAACCCGGCAACCATCATGACCGACCCTGACTTTGCCGATGCCACCTACATCGAGCCAATCACCCCAGAGGTCATCGAAGCAATTATTGAAAAGGAACGACCTGACGCAATTCTTCCTACACTTGGAGGTCAAACAGCCCTAAATGCGGCAATGGCGTTATTTGAACGCGGCTCCCTCGAGAAGTATGGGGTTGAACTTATTGGTGCCAACATCGATGCCATCAGAGCCGGCGAAGACAGGGTTGAATTCAAGCAAGTTGTCCTGAACGCGGGAGCCGATGTTGCGATCTCAGCGGTCGCACACAACATGGAAGAAGTAATGGCAATTGCCGCCGATATCGGATATCCGATGGTTGTGAGGCCTTCCTTCACCATGGGTGGCCTTGGGTCCGGTTTTGCCTACGATGAAAAAGACCTGAGGAGAATTGCGAGTGCCGGATTGCAAGCCTCTCCGACCACCGAGGTGCTTATTGAGGAATCGATATCCGGCTGGAAAGAGTATGAGCTAGAACTCATGCGCGACAAGAACGACAACAGCGTCGTAGTTTGTTCCATTGAAAACTTTGACCCGGTTGGGGTACACACCGGCGACTCGATCACCGTCGCACCGGCGATGACGCTGACCGACAGGGAGTATCAGAATCTTCGTGACATTTCCATCCGAATCATTCGCGATGTTGGCGTGGACACTGGTGGTTGCAACATCCAGTTTGCGGTCGACCCGAAAGATGGTCGAGTAATCGTGATCGAAATGAATCCTCGGGTGAGCCGCTCGTCGGCACTGGCCTCGAAGGCAACCGGATTTCCGATCGCGAAGATTGCTGCCAAGCTCGCAATTGGTTACACCCTCGATGAGATCCCAAATGACATAACTATGGTCACTCCGGCATCCTTCGAACCTAGCCTTGACTACATCGTCGTAAAAGTCCCTCGGTTTGCCTTCGAGAAATTCCCAGCCGCCGACCCGACCCTTACAACAACCATGAAGAGTGTTGGCGAGGCGATGGCAATTGGTCGAACTTTCTCGCAGGCACTCCAGAAGGCGCTCCGATCGTTGGAAAAGCGCGGTAGTTCATTTCAG
>Ga0335398_10002716_pt1 | contig 27211 bp, 19 predicted proteins | sample BON03_FD_205742 | JGI IMG/M metagenome (GOLD analysis project Ga0335398, IMG submission 205742) | Freshwater microbial communities from Lake Bonney liftoff mats and glacier meltwater in Antarctica - BON-03 (spades assembly) (version 2) | ecosystem: Environmental > Aquatic > Freshwater > Ice >... | reverse complement strand
CGCTGTTCGAAGGCCAACTCCGCGGTGATCGCCGTGCTGCTTTTCGGGAAAATGGGGAGTTGGACTTGGGGCATATCCCTCACTGACATTTGCGTGATTTTAACGCCAGCTCCGGTTCATCTCATTTTCCGCACAACCCCTGTTTCACTCCTCAGGTCAGGATGTCTGAGGCTGAAGCGAGTATAATACCGATAATGATGGAAAGCACGGCGGTGCCCATGAGTCCCATCGCGGGCAGAAACAGCGTGAAGGGGGCGGTGCCGAGAATGGATACCCAGATGACCTTTTTGCGTCCGTAACGGTCACCGATCGGGCCGCCAATAATCGTTCCGGCGGCGACGGCGAAGAGAAACAAAAAGAGGTAGAGCTGGGCTTGCGGGGCGCTGAGGCCGAATTTTCCGATGAGATAAAAGGTGTAGTAACTCGTAAGGCTGACGAGGTAGATGTATTTGGAAAAGATGAGGAGCGCCAAAACTGAGAGCGCGAGGATGATACGATTGCGCGGCAGGGGTGACGCGACGGCGGCGGGCGTAGTACGATGGGTGCGTTTTTGATGGGCGAGCTTCTCCTGATACCAACGGCCGATCCAGGTGAGCATGCCAATACCGATGAGGGCGAGGAGGGCAAACCAGAGCACATAGATTTGTCCCCGTGTCATGACGATGGCCGCGGCTAAAAGTGGGCCGAGGGCGCTGCCGAAATTCCCGCCGACTTGAAAGAGCGATTGGGCGAACCCGTGTTTGCCGCCGGACGCGAGCCGCGCGAGACGCGAGGCTTCGGGGTGAAAGATGGACGATCCTGCTCCGATGAATACGGCCGAGATCAAGATCACAGTATAGCTTGGAGCGAGCGCGAGCATGATCAATCCGCCCAGAGTTAGCGTCATACCCACGGGGAGCGAGAACGGCATGGGACGCCTATCGGTGTAGCTGCCCACCATCGGTTGGAGGAGCGAGGCGGTGCATTGAAATATCAAGGTGATCAGACCGATCTGCGTGAAGCTGAGCGTGAACTCGGTTTTTAGCAGTGGATAGATCGAAGGCACAACCGCCTGGATTGTGTCGTTGAGCAGGTGGGAAATGCTCAGGGCAATGAGTACCCTCATGGCGGTGACTTCCGACGTAGTGTCGTGGTTGGCCTGCTGCGCGTGGGCGGACATCAGGCCAAGGTGGTGAGACTGGGTGGGACCGCAAATACAGAGATAAAACCGGAACTAAAATTTCTAAACAGACTTTGGGATGAAAGTCGGGAGGGGGCTATTATGAGAATCAACCAGTGGGTTGAAAACTTGGGGGGACGCGGTCAGGTTGGAATAAGTTAACTCCGCTTTGTGGCGTTGAACTTGTTAGCGACCTGCCCCCCGGTGGGCGGTTGGCGGGTTGGTGGAGGAGGGGATGTCGGGCGAGGGGATGTCGGGCGTAAAGCCCGACCCACGTGGGGGCGTTTTGGTTTTTGTGGGTCGGGCTTTATGCCCGACGGTTCGGGGGGACGGGGCGGTTGGCGGGTCGGGGGAGGAGGGGATGTCGGGCGAGGGGATGTCGGGCGTAAAGCCCGACCCACGTGGGGGCGTTTTGGTTTTTGTGGGTCGGGCTTTATGCCGGACGGTTCGGGGGGACGGGGGTAGGTCGGGAGCGGATGGGTTGAGGAGAGGCGGGGATGTCGGGCGTAAAGCCCGACCCACGTGGGGGCGTTTTGGTTTTTGTGGGTCGGGCTTTATGCCCGACGGTTCGGGGGGACGGGGGTAGGTCGGGAGCGGATGGGTTGAGGAGGAGAGGATGTCGGGCGTAAAGCCCGACCCACGTGGGGGCGTTTTGAGTTTGTGGGTCGGGCTTTATGCCCGACGGTTTGCGGGGACGGGGGTAGGTCGGGAGCGGATGGGTTGTGGAGGAGGGGATGTCGGGCGTAAAGCCCGACCCACGTGGGGGCGTTTTGAGTTTGTGGGTCGGGCTTTATGCCCGACGGTTTGCGGGACGGGCATTAGTCGATCTCGAATAGGAATTCGATCTCAACGGGCACGTTCAAGGGGAGGGCGTTGACGCCCACTGCGGCGCGGGCGTGGCGGCCTTTTTCGCCGAGAATCTCGAGGAGGAGTTCGCTGGCGCCGTTGGCGACCTGGGGTTGCCCGGAAAAATCGTCGTCACTCTGCACAAACGCGCCGATGCGGACGACTCGAACCAGTCGATCGAAGGATCCTCCGAGCTCCGCTTTTAACACGGCAAGCCCGTTAAGCACACACTGGCGAGCCGCGTCTTGGGCCGTTTCGATGGAAACCTGGGAAGGCACCTTTCCGGTGCACAACAGCTTGCCGTTTTGCATGGGGAGCTGACCGCTGACGAAAACATGTCCGCGGCTGGTGACGGCAGGGACGTAAGCGGCGACGGGCTTGGGGGCTTCCGGGAGATTAAGGCCGAGTTCGGCTAGTTTGGATTCTATAGTCATAATTTTGGTTTGGGCAGGAGATTGATCTGAAAGTCGGGATGAGTGGTTGAGACTAACGCCCTTCGTCGAAAGGAAGCGACTATTAGCGTAAGAATGACGGCGAGGCGGGAGTGGTCCTGATAGCGCCGGATGCCGCAGCGGGTGCTGAACTTAAATGGTGAATTAGCGCGGCTCGTCAGATTTGAAGACACTCCGCGGTAGTCACTATTTGCCGAGTGTTTGATGGAGCTCCCGTAGGATTCAATCACGGAAAGAGTCCTTGGAATTACCCTTTAACTTAAGCAATCAAGATCCCGAACCAGACCCAAATCCGTCATGAAAAGAGCTACCCTCGCCCTATTAATCCTACTTGCCTGCCTCCCGGGCGCCGACGCGAAAGAGAAACTCAAGGCGCTGGTTATCGATGGGCAAAACAATCACTCCGTTTGGCCGAAATCCACGATCATGCTGAAGCAATACCTCGAGGATACGGGGTTGTTTGAAGTCAGCGTTGAGCGGACGCGTTATACTTGGAGAGCAGACAAAGAGGCGGAGTATCTGCCGCTGGCCCAGGCGGGGAAATCCGAGGATTTCCCCAAGTCGAAACCGGATCCGACGTTTGCACCTGATTTCTCCAAGTTTGACGTCGTGATCTCGAATTTTGGCAGTGGGGCGGCTGATTGGCCGGAGAGCACTCAGACCGCGTTTGAAGCGTTTGTGCAAAAGGGTGGTGGTTTCGTGTCCGTGCATGCCGCCAATAATTCCTTTGGTGACTGGCCGGAATATAACCTGATGATTGGTTTGGGCGGTTGGGGTGGCCGCAATGAGGAGAGCGGTCCCTACTTGTATTACACCAACGAGGGCGCGTTGGTGAGTGATCAATCGCCGGGCAAGAGCGGCAAGCATGGTCCTCGGCACGAGATTCCGATCACGATTCGCGAGCCGAATCATCCCATCACGCGGGGCATGCCTTTAAACTGGTTGACCACACGCGACGAGTGCTATGCCACGCTGCGAGGCCCGGCCGAAAACCTAACGATACTGGCGACCGGTAAGGACAGTTCGGGCGAAGCCCCGACCGACCGCCATGAACCGATGTTGATGGTGATCGACTACGGGAAGGGGCGGGTCTTCCACACGACCTTGGGGCACGATACCCTGTCGTGTGAAGGCGTGGGATTTATGGTATCGTTCACCCGTGGGGTCGAATGGGCCGCGACCGGTCAGGTGACGCAGGTGATTCCGACTGACTTTCCGGCGTTGGATGATGCCCCCCGCCGGCCCTTTGTGCTGAAACCCTGATCGGGTCCGAGGTGAGACCTCAGGCGATGAGCGGTTGAGCGGCAGCGGGTGGCTGAGGAGGCGGAGGCTGGGGCGGAGAGGCAGGGCGTCCACGCTTTCGGCTTTGCCTCAAGCGCGGCTACGGGGGCTGACGAGTTGGTTGCCGCGTTTGAACGGAGTGGGAACTTGGGTGCGGTTTTAGACTGCGACAGTTGGGGGAGGACCGTCAGCCTGAAATCGGGGTGTAAAACCCCTCCTACATTCAATCCTTGTTCGAAGTGGGAATTGAGCAGTGTTATTCTCAGGTGTCGGCGGACTGATGGGACGTGACGGAGAGGCCGGGAGTCCACGCTTTCGGCTTTGTCTCAAGCGCGGCTACGGGGGCTGACGAGTTGGTTGCCGCGTTTGAACGGAGTGGGAACTTGGGTGCGGTTTTAGACTGCGACAGTTGGGGGAGGACCGTCAGCCTGAAATCGGGGTGTAAAACCCCTCCTACATTCAATCCTTGTTTGCAGTTGCCGCGTTTGAGCGGCACGAAGACCTCAGGCGATGAGCGGTGCTAGGATCTTCATTGACTGTTGGTAGACTTCGAAACCATCGGGGCCGCCTTTCTCGAGGTTGATGTAACCATCGTAGCCACTCCTTTTCATCTCTTTGATGATGCTGGGCATATTGATCAGGCCGGTGCCCGGAGGGCAGATACGTCGAGCGTTCCCGAGCTCACCGGCGGCGTAGTCTTTGAAATGCATGTGGGTCACGTGCTTCCGGTTGTTGAGGTAACCTTGCAGCGGATCTTCGCCGTTGCCGAAGCTGTTGCCGGTATCAAAGCAAACGCGCATATCCGGCACTTGCGCCAGCGCCTCGGAGAAGTTCGATGAGTTCCGAAAAGGGGCCACGTTGCTGTTGTGCGTTTCGATGGTGACTTCGACTCCGGCGGCTTTCGCCAACGGCATCGCTACCCCTAGCGACTCGATCATCCATTTCCGATTCACGGCCGAACTGTTGCCACTGGCTTTACCCCCTTGGTTCAGCATGATCTTGTTCGTGCCGAGAGTGTGGGCGGTGTCTAGCCGGATCTTAAACTGCTCGATGCCTTCAGCTCTGGTGACCGGATCGGGGGACTCCATTTCAGGCACGCCCATGGTGTAGCAAATCGACCTCAGCCCGTAATCGTCGGAGATCTTTCTGATCTCCGTCCACGTCTTGTTGTAGCCATTGCTAATAAAGTCCAAGCCATCGATGCCGAGTGCTTTGGTGCGACGGCAGATTTCGACGATGTCCAACATCTCCTTGGCCAGCGGCGCGTTCATCAAGGTATAGATATACATCGAAAATCGAATTTTTGCTTTTGGTTCGGCGGTGATGTTGGCCAATAATGGGGTGGGCACCGCGGCGCCGATTGACGCGCAGGCCAAGGCGGTGGCGGTTTTGGCTAAGAAGTTGCGGCGAGAAAGAGTGGCGGTGGTTTTTATGAGATTTATCGGAGTTGTGGTTGAGATTTAAAGGCGAGCGGGAGCGATCCAACCGGGGGAGGGGGGGCGCCGATTACGATCGAGAGAGCGGCGAGGTCAGGAAGGAGTTTCACGGGGGCGCTCGGAACATTGAGGTCAGGGGGTGGCTTGTTTGGGGTAATTGAAGCGCTGACCGTTGCGGCGAGGATCATTTTCCGTGATCACAAACAGGGCTCGACCATTTTGCTGGAGATACAGGGTCGTCTCGCCGGTTTGATACTTCAATTTAAGCGCGCCACCTCGGATATCGAAGCGGAAGTTCACGGCTTCGCCCTCCCGATTGGTCCAAGTGCCGTTCGACTCATCGGCAAAGGTGTAAGTGTCATGCCTATCTTTCCAAGACCCCTGAAGGGAAGCAGGGTCGATGTCATCCCGGGGGAAGTAGCCCGCTACCCGCTGATCGATGGCGGCTTCAAGCGAGGGCAGGGCACTGGCATCGACGTCCTGATACTCGACATACCATCGGGCGATTCGCATGAGGGTCGCCTTGAAGACGATGGGGTAGCGCTCACTGAAAAATCCATGATTTACTTCGGGGTGAATAATGACTTCGGCGGATGCACCCTGCTGACGCAATTTTTCGGCGAAGCGAATGCTTTGGGAGCGGTGGGTGAGGATGTCTTGTTCCCCGTGGAAGAGCAGCGTGGCGGGTGGGGTCGCGCGCAGGTGGTAGAACGCGGACGCCGCGCGTCGGGTGGTCTCGGTGGCTAGGCCGAAGTCGTCCCGCGCTGCCTCATCCGGGAAAAGCGACTCAGTGTTGTTCAACAGATCGTAGACGCCGTATAACCCAATATAGGTGAGACACGCCGGATACTCCTGCGCGAGTCGCGACGAAAGCGTCGTGCCCGCGGAGCCGCCGGAAAATCCTATCCGCGAGAGGTCCGCGCCAAATTCATCGGCCCGCGCTTCAAACCAAGCGATGGAATCGCGGATATCCTGCAGGGCCTCAAAAAAGTTTCCCTGCCCTTTGCCCCGATAAGCCAGCCCGACGTGGATGACGCCCAGTTCGTCGGTGAGGAGGCGAAACCCGGGCGGAACCGATGCGTCGGGGACGGTGGTGGCGGTGCCGCCATTCCAGCCCCCGCCGTGCACATGGTAAACGACCGGAGAACGCTCTGATGGGGAATCGGGCACGACCACCACGATCGGGATATCAAATCCCGCAACGGTCAGGGCGATGTGTTCGGTCACTTTCGCGGCCGAGCCCGGTGAGAAGATCACCAGCGAAACGAGGAGGAGAAAGGGGATTGGAAATTTCATGGCTGCTGATTGAACGGCATCGGTTCGGACATAGTGGAGCGATCGGGCGCGGAGTTTTGGAGCGACTTGAGCCCGGCTTGATATTTCGGATCACCGATTTGATTGGGCCGCGCGTGAGGATCTCGGCGTTGGTGGTCGCGTTCCTTCTGGTCATCCCGGTAGCGGAACTGCGTCGGGCGGATGCTGATGCATTGATCGTCGGATAAGGTGATGGCCGGGCTCGTCCAAGTCGTTGGGGGCTTCCCCAGTCGAGGACGGGGGGCGACCGTCGAGATACCCGGGAGGATTGAGCCCGGTAAGTTTAGCTAAAGTGGGGTAGATGTATTGGCGGGATACAAAGCGTTTCGAGTTGCCTCCGGGGGCGGCGGTGCCGGGCACTCGCATCATCTTGAGATAATGAGGGGCTTTTTCCCCAAGAGTGCCCTTTCGCCAGTGGTTCTTTTCGCCGAGAGGGAACCCGTGATCACGGATCAATACGACGATGGAATTGTCGCGATAGGCGCTATGCTCCAACGCCTGCAGCGTGCGCCCGATCTGGGCATCGGCGTGGGCGTTCGTCGCCCGATACCCTCTGATGGCCTCTTGGGGTAAGCCTGCCGCGATCACTTGATCGACATCGTGGCATGGGCCGGCGGTAAAGGCCCGCCCAAACGAAGGCACGTCGCCTAGGTCATGGTCTGGTAAGGAGGGGAGCTTCACTGCATCAAGCGAAAATAGGCCGAATTATTTCTGAGAGATTGACCAGCGCAGAGAGGAATTGAAGCGTCCGCCGGCGATGAAAAAGGGGCGATCGAATTTGCGTTACAGCGGTTCGATGGCCGGGGCGGCATTTCTCCTGTCGCCCACCTCAGCTGCGGGAGGCCGCCATCCATGGCTGCGCTCGCGTCGGTTCCGACGACGGTAATTTCGTTCGATCCGGTTTGCTTGATTTGAAACGTTTCCGGCGATATCGGTTCGAGTTCGACGCTGATGGCGAAGTGCCGGCCTTCTTTTCCCGCCTCCGGTAGTGCCTGGATTAGCTCCGGGGCAGTAAACACGATGTGAGGGACGTTGGGATCAAATTTGACCACCGCGGACAGGGGACCAAATAGGGTGAGACCCGCGAGCACGCCGAGGAGGTTTTTTCTTTCAGCAAGGGATGTTTTCATGCACGGGTTTCAGCCTCGGCGAGGCCGGATTGGACTAGCGGAAAGGATTTGATGGGGACATTGAAAGACGGGGTATCTTTCACGGATTTACTCCTTAAGGCCTAGATTCTTACGGGGCTTCTCCACGATTTCATCTCGGCTCGAGCGCGAGGATCTTAGAACCAACCGGCCGATCCTCGCCTTGAGGACCGCACGATCCCAGCGGGAGAATGGGGTCGTTTAATCGACGGTTAGGGTAAGTTTCGGTTCGATTCCGGAATACGTTTAAGGAACCAATAGTATCACGGGCTGCTCTCACTTCGGCGATCATTGATGCTGGCGGTAAACTATCCGGAGATCAGAAATTTGGAAGGAATGTGCACATGAAGCAGTGGATGATTAAGGTGATTTTTCTCAGCACCACCTGGGGTTGGGTTGCGGCGGCCGAAGCGATGGAAAGAGACGTTGGTTACGTTTTTAACGGGCTCGATGTCTCGGCTGAAACGCAATGGGGCGAGGAGCCCATCGTCTCGGCAGGCCGTCGGGGTTGTATGCTGATACTACGGACGGAAAAAAGCGTCTGAAGTATAGCGATAATTTCAGACTGTATCCCACCACAGAGTATGACTCGGCAGTGGTGCAGGTTCAAAAATTTGAGGTCTCCCTGAGTTCCCAGCGTAGGAATGACCGCGAAGCACAGGCGAGGTCCGAGCTCTTTGATTACAGCGTGGATACCGATATCGCGATCGCCGACATCACAAAAGGCGGCCGAGACTTCTCTCCGGCGGCGATGGGACGCGTCGCGGAGTTGCAGAAAGACTACAACGAGTTGGAAGAAAATATCCGGACTTCCATCGATGACGGAAATTACGAATCGGAGTCACTGAAAGACATGGTTTTCATGGACTTAATATTGGTTTCCCCGCGAAAAATCAAGAACGCCTATTACGTCGTGACCCTACGGTATCACGTCCCCGATCGGGATTTCCCCGAGGGGAAGAGGTTACTGACGACCGGACGGGTTCACCGCGTCGGTGATTTATCGGCGGATAAGTCGACCCGGGTGAAGCTAAGATTCCGGGTGCCGGAAGGTATTCTTAGCGAAGCGAGATACCGTCTTTATCTCATGGATGGGGCGAGTCAGGACGTCGCGACCTCAATGTCTCATGGCCTGAGAGAACTCAGTGCGAACGAGCGCTCGGAATCGGACAAATAGGGCCGAGAGTTTCCCCGAATTCGGGGAAGGGAGTTTCTGCGGGGGTATTTACCAGAAAATGCACACTTTCTTGCTATCTGCCCCCTAAGTTAGACTCCTGATTGGGCGTAGCTATAATGGTGAGAAATACCCTGAACGATTTAGACCCTAGCCCGACACTGATGCCCAACCTTAACCACGATGACTTTTTGAGACTGTTTACCTACAGCGAACCCAACTTGAGGGCGTTCATCAGACGTTTGGTGGCGAACGCGGCGGATGCTTCGGAAATCTCGCAAAATACGGCAATCGTGTTGTGGAAAAAGTTTGATTCATTTGGGGAGCGCCATGCCCGATACGAATTGGAGCAGCCCTCAAAAGAGGAACTCGAAGTTCATTTCAGCAAATGGGCAATGAAAGTAGCTCGTTTCGAAGTGCTCTCCTGGCGCCGGGACAAGGCGCGTGATCGTCACGTGTTTTCCGATACGATGTTCGAAACGCTGGCGGACGAGTCGGAAAAATTCGATGAACAGCTCGAGAAACAACGTTCTGCCATCAAGAAGTGTTTGGATAAGTTGCCCGAGGGGCGTCGGGTCCAGATCATGGAGGCTTACTCCGCCCGCAACAAACCACGTGAAATTGCCAGGCGCACGGGTAAGACAGTAAACGCATTCTACCAATGGATGCACCGGGTCCGTCTTTCGTTGCTCAAATGCGCGAACAAGGACCTCAATGAAGCAGCCTATTTATGACCGACGACCTCAAGAATCTGTTTTTGAAGTATATCGATGGCAGCATTTCCGCCGCGGAAATGCGTGGATTGGAAGAGCATCTCACAACTGATAAAGCGCTTAGAAAAGAGTTCTTCGAACACATCAATGTGGATGTTGCGATCGAGAATCACCCAGATTTCCCCCTTTACCAATCGCCGTCGCGGGTCTCGCAATTTGAGGAAAATAGGGCGTCTGCCCGATGGTGGAACCGGATGCCTACGTGGGGCTGGGCCGCAGCGGCCTGCATCGGGATAGTGCTGGCGTTCGGTCTTGGTCAATTCTCGGCGGGCCCTTCAGGGGTTCCTGGGATAGTTCTGCGCAATGATGACGCCGTGGTTCGTGGTGAAGGACTCCAGTATGCGTTGGGCGATCGGGTGGCCCTCAAAGAGATCGATCTCGAAAAAGGCTGGCTGCGGCTAGAATTGCCGAAGGGAGTCGTTTTCGATATCTATGGACCCGCTAAAGGTCGTTTCCTGTCGGCCGAGCGCTTTGAGTTAGATGTGGGTCGACTCAATATCGATGTCGGCCCGGCGGGCAAAGGCTTCACGGTCGTGACCGAGAACGGAGACATCGTTGATCTAGGCACTCAATTTGGAGTCGATGTCGGTGGCGACCGTCGCGCCAAGGTCGCGGTATTTTCCGGCGAAGTTGAGGTTTATTCCCGCGAGAACGAAGGCGGGCCGCGGTTGCTCGAAGAAGGGGAGGGGCTTAGTCTGGATTCGGCCATCACTTCTTCGCGTCTGATGTCGGTCAACGTCGCGGATGAGCAGAGGCCAAATCGCCGGCTGGCGGAGGATGAAAACACTTTTGAAATCCGGGATAATCTGACGTCCGAGCAATCTTTGAGATTTTATGGCATCGTATCAGACGGCATGCGTGAAGGCGTGAATGCCTATACCACCCAAAAAGTCGTCCGTTGGTGGAGCGATGCGGGCGAGGTCTTTCCGGCTGAACTCAGCGGGGCAGATCTCGTGCAGACCTTTCACCATGATCGTGACCAAGATGATTTGGAGATTCGATTGGATGTGCGGCGAGACTCGGTCGTTTATGTATTTTTCGACGAGCGTTACTCCCCCCCGGAATGGCTGCCCGATACTTTGGTGGATACGGGCCAGACGGTGCGTTCCGGCCCGTGGCGTCCCGCATTGGTGGTACGCGATATCGAGCCCGATGAGAATGGTGAGATCTATGTCCGGTATCGGGTGTGGCGAACTGATGTTGCCGCCGATGAATCGTTGGCTTTGGGCGCATCGTTTAACCGAAATCGCGGGAAGGACCAAACTTCCCGAGTGATGTATGGCATTGCCGTGAAGTCCCATTGACCCCGGCTACGGCTGTAATAGTGCCAATTATAAATACGGGTTTCGACGTAATGCTTCGGGGTTCTCGTCGATCGATCGACGGCTGCTCCCGCTTGACTTGGCGGGCCTTGGTCGTTTTCGCCCCGTAACGCCGTTTTTCCAATTTTCCCCTCCTCCATTTTAGTATGAAAAGATTTTTTACTGCCTCCTCTTTGGGATTATTCATCGCGGCCGCGACCCTGATTTCGGCGGCCGAGCCCACTCGCGGCGAACGCGCGCAATTGCGGGCTTCGGGGATGGCAGATGCCGAGTGGTATGACCTCATGGATACGGGACCATTCATGTCCGATACGTTTCGGGGGCCCGGTGATCAAGCTGAGGTCGTCGCCTTCAAGGGAATCGCGATCAAAGTGGGACCGGAAGAAGACCACACCTTTCTGTTCGATACCGAGATGCTGCGCATGGTGGCGGGGTTTGCCGGTCGCATGTCGATGTCGGGCACGCCTTGGGATGGCAGCGCGTCGGGTAACACCTACATGCCGAAGGAGCGATCGGCTTACTACTTTCTGAGCGAGCGCACTCCCGGATGGTCGATGGATGGCGACTGGAGTGATCCGCGGAGCGATGGCCACGGTCCGATACCGCGTGAGATTGCCAAGTATCTCGGGCTGTATCGTCACGAGAGTGATGTGCTGCTGACCTACACCGTCGGCGAAACGATGGTTTGGGAGTCACCCCGGTATGAGCAGGGCGCGTTGGTGCGGCATTTCAAAATGGGTCCGACGACGCAGGCGTTGCAGTTACTCATCGCCGATCCCTTTCCGACCGATCCAGCCCTGATCGCCGATCCGCTTTCGGCCGATCAAGGACCGATCGCCGACCCGCTGCCAATCGATCAAGGCGGGGATAAGTGGGCTAATGCTGAACTCAAGCTAGTCGGAGGATCAGGCACCATTCGTCTCGAGACTTCGCCGGGGGGGCGGACCATCGTGAAGCTGGCTCCGAGCTCGGAGCCGGTCGAATTTCAGGTGGTTTATAGACGGCCGGGATCGGCCGATATCGCAACGGCATCAGTCGACTGGGATGGGTTTCAGAAGGGTGGTCCCGCGATCTACCCGGAAACCCTGACCACCAAAGGCATGCTGGGGCAGGATCAGCGTCCCTACACTTTGGATACGATCCCTTACCCGGTGGATAATCCTTGGTTCGCCAATACTCGTTTTGGGGCTTTTGATTTTTTTGCCGATGGTGATCGCGCTGCCTGTTCCACTTGGAACGGTGATGTTTGGATCGCGAGTGGCTTGAGTGGGGACCTGGCGGAGATCACCTGGAAGCGCTTTGCGAGTGGTCTGTTCCAGACGCTCGGGCTCAAGATCATCGATGGGGTGGTTTATACCCAAGGGCGCGACCAAATCACGCGCTTGCACGATCTGAATGGCAATGGCGAGGCCGACTACTACGAGAGTTTCAACAACGACGTGAAGATCACGGAAGGGTTTCACGAATTCAGTTTTGATCTCCTCACGGATAAAGAGGGGAACCTGTGGTTCTCCAAAGGCATGCCGGTCTTAGGGGGGGGCCGAGGATTCGCCCCGTGGACCGAGCACAGCGGCAGAATTTTAAAGGTTTCGTCTGACGGTGAAACCCTCGAGAGCTACGCTTGGGGCCTGCGGGCGCCGGGGGGGCTAGGACTCGGACCCAACGGTGAGGTCACGACCGGAGAGAACGAAGGGTCGTGGGTGCCGCGTTGTAAGATCACATGGAGCAAGCCCGGCAGTTTCCATGGGGTGGTGCCAAGTGTTTGGGATAAGAAGAAATTCGTCGAACCGTTGCCGGGCGCGCCAACGGATTACGAAAAACCGCTGGTATGGATGCCCTACGGGGTGGACAACTCTGGGGGCAGCCAGATTTGGGTGCCCCCGGACAGCCCGTGGGGGCCGTTGCATCGCAATGAGATGTTACATTTTTCCTACGGCAGGTCGTCGGTTTTCCGCGTATTGCGAGACGAAGTGAACGGGCAGGTGCAAGGGGGCGTTTACAAGTTGCCGATCGATCTGAGTATTCCGGCGCAGCGCGGTAAGTTTCATCCTGAAAGTGGTGATTTGTATGTGATGGGATTGCGCGGCTGGCAGACCAATGGCGGCACGGGTTTCCAGCGGGTGCGTTATCTGGGGGAGGCCGCACCGACTCCGCTCGGGCTGAAGGTATTCGATAATGGCGTGTTGGTGGAATTTTCCGATAAATTGGACGCAGCAGCGGTGCAGGATGTGCGGCGTTTCGCGGTGAAAAAGTGGAAATACATTTGGGGGCCACAGTACGGTAGCGGGCGATTCTCGATCGACAATCCCGACGAAGCATTAGAGCAACTCGCGCTCACCGAACCCTCCAAGGGCGTTGTAAATAACGTGGATCAAGTGTTCGTGCGGGCGGCCAAGCTGTTGCCCGATGGGAAGACGGTTTTCCTTTATATTCCTCACATGACGGCAGCCATGCAGATGGAAATTCAAATGGACCTGGAGGCATCGGACGGAAGCGAGGTGCGGGAGACGATTTGGAATACGATCCATCACCTTCGACCGGCGTTTGAGGGGCATGGTTTAGATATGGCGAATCTGCCGGAGATCCCCAGTGCTCCGATCGGTGACCCCGGGATTACCATGACGCTGGCCTACGCGGCGGAGAACGATAAAACGTTGGTGGATCGAGTTGCCCTGACGGTTCCGCCTAAAACCACGGTGACCCCCTTTATGAAATATGGGCGGCTCTTCGAGACGGTGATGGAAGCGACGCTCGCTTTGGATCAGCGCGACGAAATCGCATTCCGGGTGGAAGGTGAGGGCGAGGCGGTTTTGCAGATCGATGGTAAAGTGGTTGCGGAAGGCTCGCTACCCATCGAAAGCGCCCCGATGAGTTTGGATGCGGGCGGATATTCTTTGTATGTCCGTTACGCGAGTGGAGATCAGATTACGGGCCGCGCGAAATTACTGTGGAGCGGCAAGGACTTCGTCTGGGAGCCGGTGCCGCCGGGCGCTTTGCTTCACACTCCGGACAGTTCTTTGAATTGGGGGCATGAAGTGCGCCAAGGCCGGGCCTTGTTCGCGGCGGCGCGTTGTATCGAGTGCCACGCGCCCGAGGAACCATTGGGCGGGACGGGCAATAGAATGACCCTCGCGATGCCGGAGTTGTTTGAGAGTTTGCCGGATCTCGAGCACACGGGTGATCGTTTTGAGGAGCGCTGGCTCTACGACTGGATTCGTAAACCGAATGCTGGGTGCGCCCAAGTCATCTACGCCGAGGCCGCCGATGTCGTGGCTTATCTGGCTAGCCTCCGGGCCGGAACAGACGCCTCCGAGGAGTCAGGTGATGCGGCGGTCGGTGCGACACTTGTCGAGCAACTGCACCTGCAAGCATGGGTCGATACCCTGAGCAAGGAGGCGAAGCATACGCCTGCCGGGCTGCGATCATTCTTAGCTGACCCGACCAAACACCATAGCGACACGGTATTCCCGGACTTCCATTTATCGGCCACCGAGGCTGGGGATATTGCCAGCTATATTCTGTCGCAACGTCCGGCTGCCAATGAAGCAGTCCCCGGGGGCAATCCGCTCAGGGGCAAACAAGTGGTCGCCGCCAATTGTATGGCCTGTCACGGCAACGACACCCGGGTGTTTGGCTCGTCGGCGGTGGCATCGTTGGAAACGATTTGGGAAACCAACTGGTATGAAGATGGATGTGTTTCCGAAGAGTGGAGTCGCCCTCCGGCGTTGGCCCTCGATGCCGATGATCGCAAGGCGTTGGTGAGATTCCAGAACGCCGGTATGCTGTATCTTTCCAACTCCACTCCGCGGGAATATGCCCAACGAACGATGGAGCGGTTGAATTGCATGAGTTGTCACTCCGGCGATAACAAATTACCTCGTATCGACCACGTGGGTGATAAGTTGACGGCAGAATGGTTGGAGAAACTTTTCCGCGGCGAGGTCGATCAGATCCACCCCGACGAGGGAGCCCGCATGCCCGCGTTTGCCAGCCGAGCCCACGAATTGGCGGAGGGCATCGCGGCGCTCTACGGCTCATCAATTGAGACGAAAAAAGAGCCCGTCGATCCAGAGTTAGCGGCGATCGGCGAGCAACTTGCCGGGGTGACCGGCTACGCTTGCATCGCCTGTCATGCCGTGGGTGAAACTCCCGCGTTGGCGGCGTTCGAAGGCCAAGGTCCGAACCTGCAACTCGCGGGCGAACGCTTGCGAGAAGACTACTTCCATCGCTGGATGCATTGGCCGCAGCGCGTCATTCCCACGACCATCATGCCCAAATATACCACGAGCAAAGAGGAGGCACTTAATCGCACGATTCTCGAAGGCAAACCCGAAGCCCAGTTCGATGCCCTTTGGCACTATCTCCAAAGTCTGCGTCGGGATTGAGCGCAAGCAGGAGGCTTTCGGGCCTGGCCTCGCACCGAACTACAATTGGCCCTTCGTATCATGATCTGTTACCGCTTGCGTCGCTTCGTTTTCGTGCTATGCTGTATTGGGTTCGCGGTGACGACTCGCGCGGCGGAAGGCACCGGTTGATCGAATGTGATATTTTTTCCGGCGATGATCTTTGCGATCGGGTCTCTCCGACGGGCTATGATCAGGCAATCACGCCCCACCTCGATCGGTTGGTTCAGCGCGGGGTGACGTTTACCAATGCTCACGCCCCGGGGACCTATTGTTCGCCTGGACGATCCGCGATTTTTGCGGGTCGCTTTGCGACCACGGCGGGGGGTTATCGCACGCAAGGATATTTCCGGGAGCATCCCGAACTGGCGCCCATGCAATGACCCTTTACCAACGGCGGCGACCAAACTTACGGAGCCGGTAAGTTATTTCATCACCCCGAGGGCTTCATGGATCGCAGAGGATGGACGAAATTTTTCGGGCGCAACGAGCCGCAGAAGGACCTCGGCTGGCTCTTGGACTCATGCGGCGAAGATACTCCCATCCCGCAACCCTAGCCCCCCAGCAAATATAACGAAAGCGAAACCGAGGTGGCCGGTAAGTTCCTCGAATATGGCCCGATTACCAACGCGCAGGAGGAGGAGATGGCGGACACAAAACGGATCAACTGGGCCTGCGCCGTGCTGGATCGGAAACATGATGCGCCGTTCTTTTTGGGCGTCGGCGTTTATGCGCCACATTTCCCCAATTATGCCCCGCAAAAATACTTCGATTTGTATCGGCGCGAAGACATCGTGCTGCCGCCTCACAAGGATGATGACCTCGACGATCTACCGGAAAAAATGCGGAAGCAGAAGATCGCGCAGAAAAACAAACATCACCAGCGGCTCGAAGAACTGGGGATCATCGATGAGGCGATTCTTGGCTATCTGGCCTCCGTCACTTATGCCGATGCCATGTTAGGACGGGTTCTCGATGCGCTGGACGCGAGTCCCCATTGGGCTCACACTATCGTCGTCATCTGGAGCGACCACGGCTACCACCACGGCGAGAAGGGTGACTGGGGCAAGCACACGCTGTGGGAACGAACCTCGAATGTGCCGTTTATCTGGGCGGCGCCGGCAGTCGCGAGTAACCAGAGAATAGATACCACGGTGAGCTTGATAGATATGTCTCCTACGTTCCTCGAGCTGTGCGGTTTGGCCGAAGACGACGGACTGGAAGGCACCAGTTTGGCTTCGATCCTCAAACGCCCGGAGTCCGCCCAAGATCGGGATGTCTTCCTGCCTTACTTGGAACCGAACAGCTTTGCCGTGATTAATCAGGAATGGAGATACATTCAGTATTCTGAGGGATCGGAAGAACTCTACGATGTGCAGAAAGATCCGAACGAGTGGTATAACTTGGCCTCGGAGACGAAATATCACGGCGTCAAAAAGACTTAGCAAATTCGGCCCCAACGCACCATGCGCCGGCAGGAATCGATAAACCGAAACTCAAACTTGTCATTCGTGGGCAGGACTTCGATTGAAAAGAAAAGTGAATGCGGGCAGACCCTCGCGTGCCACTTATCGCCACTGCTGGATTTTGGGTCTCCGTTTTTGGTCAATAGGGGGCGTTGACTGGTCGGACTGGATTGGACCGTAAAGAAGCCTTCTCCGCAGGAGTAGCCTACCAAAGCACGGAACAACCGATCCGAGGCCTCTTCGTCACGTTGATTTCCGTAAAGGCGTCCAGCCGCCTTTATCACTCTCTATGCCATGCCTTCACCTAATCGTAGAAACTTCATTAAATCCGGTGCGGTCGTAGCCGGGTCACTGTATTTGGCTCCTTTCTCCATCGGTCAGTCCGGAGTATCGGTAAATTCCAAACTTAACATCGCCATGATTGGCTCAGGCGGAATAGCGAAGTCGTGTTTTCGTGAATGCGCCGCGGAAAACCTGGTGGCGATTGCGGAGGTGGACGACGTAGCCGGAGCGGAAGGGTTGCAGACATTTCCCGGGGCGAAGCGTTATAAAGATTTTCGTAAAATGTTGGATGCTCACGACCACGAACTGGATCTCGTGATCGTGAACACCCCGGACCATACGCACTTCCCGGCGACTTTTGCGGCGATGGAACGAGGGATCGCCGTGCACACGCAAAAGCCACTGACCCATAATATTTGGCAAGCCCGCACGTTGCAGAAAGCCTACCACAAATTTGGCGTGCAGACGGTGATGGGTAACCAAGGCCATAATATGCAAGGGATGAAGTATATCCGGGAATGGTATGAGGCGGGTTTAGTGGGCGAGGTGCGTGAGGTCCACGCGTGGACTGGCCGGACAACGACTAACAATAGTAACGCAAAAATTAAGCTGCCGGCGGAGGAAGTCCCGGCCACCTTGGACTGGGACTTGTGGTTAGGGCCGGCCGAATTCCGGCCCTACAACTCGGCACTCTGCCCGAAGCAATGGCGGTGGCATTGGGAGTATGGTTCCGGTGGTTTAGGGGATATCGGGTGCCACACGCTCGACATCCCAACCTATGCGCTGGGGCTCGGTTACCCTACCTCGGTGAAAGTCGATAAGTCCCTGAATTTTCGCCATGAGTTCGATGACAAAAAGGTGAAGGACGATGCCGCCACTTATGTTTACGAATTCCCGGTCCGACCGGGGAAACCGCCAGTCACGGTCTATTGGTATGAAGGTGGCCACTTTCCTCACCTGCCGGATTCGCTCAAAGACCCCACTAAACCAGACATGGTGTCGAAAGGCGGCTGCATGCTGGTGGGCGAAAACAATACTCTGTTTTCGCCGGGTATGCGCCCGACGAGTCCTCGATTAGTGACGGGCTGGGATGATATCCGACGCGGGGGACTGCCTCCGAAGATCCTGACGCGGGCCGTAGGCGACCCGGTGGAGGAAATCATCGCGGCGCTCAAGGGCGAGGTCGAGAAGTGCGGATCTAATTTTGACTACGCCGTTCCGCTCACGGAGACCGTGCTGCTTGGCACGATCGCCCTACGCTCCGGCAAGACGGTCGAATACAATCCGGAGACGATGGACTTTAAGGACCGCAGTTTGAATAAATACATCAAGGAGCCGGTGCGCAAAGGCTGGGAATACGGCGAAGGTTTGCTCTAGGATGGGGCTCGGCCGCCGAGTCGCGTTCGGCGTCGGCGCCGGTTCCTTTCTCCCGGTGGCAGTAGCTGCGTTTGGTCGGAGTCCGAGGGGCAGAGTCCACGCTTTCGCCTTTGGCTCAAGCGCGGCTACGGGGCGGGGGCAAGGTCGGCGGACGGCGGTGGCCGATTGATACCAATCGTTTGTCATTCAACGCAAAGGCGCGGAGATGCAAAGTTCGCGAAGCATTGGAATTGGATCTATTGTTCTCAGGCTTCGCTCCTTGGCGACTTTGCGTTAAAATCTGAGTTTCTAAATCTTTTGGTGAGAGGAAGAAACGGAGTCGGGCGTCCCTCCTTCGCCAAGACTACGGCGGACGTGTCGGCGGACACGAAAGCCGATCCACCCACGAGGAACTATACCCAACGCAATGAGGGGTGAGTTTTGCGTGCGAAAGCTTCGCGAGGGAATTAATCCAATGAGGATATGATCGCAGATAGTCCTGTATCACCGATCCGAATTATTGCCGCAAAAAGGCGCAAAAAACCGTCCGGATAGCGGGCTCGTTTTCCCGCGCCTATAGGCGCAACTGAACCCGCATCTGCAGTTGAGGATATGGGGCCTCTGGTGGGCAAACTCCGAAATCTATACTCCGATGTTTACCGATTTTGGGCGGTTTTGCTTACTGGCAATGGGTCTGATGCCCCGGAACTGGCTTCGGCTTGGGTAATACTAATTTGCTCTTAAATTGAGGCGATGATGCTACGGGTCGTAGGCATTCCTGCCTGTGACTACTATGGCTAATGTGGAGGGAGTTTCCAGCTCCCCCGATGGTCCGGGAGCAGGATGCTCCCGCTACTATGGCTAATGTGGAGGGAGCTTCCAGCTCCCCCGATGGTCGGGGAGCAGGATGCTCCCGCTACTATGGCTAATGTGGAGGGAGCTTCCAGCTCCCCCGATGGTCCGGGAGCAGGATGCTCCCGCTACTATGGCTAATGTGGAGGGAGCTTCCAGCTCCCCCGATGGTCGGGGAGCAGGATGCTCCCGCTACTATGGCTAATGTGGAGGGAGCTTCCAGCTCCCCCGATGGTCGGGGAGCAGGATGCTCCCGCTACTATGGCTAATGTGGAGGGAGCTTCCAGCTCCACCGATGGTCCGGGAGCAGGATGCTCCCGCTACTATGGCTAATGTGGAGGGAGCTTCCAGCTCCCCCGATGGTCGGGGAGCAGGATGCTCCCGCTACTATGGCTAATGTGGAGGGAGCTTCCAGCTCCCCCGATGGTCCGGGAGCAGGATGCTCCCGCTACTATGGCTAATGTGGAGGGAGCTTCCAGCTCCACCGATGGTCGGGGAGCAGGATGCTCCCGCTACTATGGCTAATGTGGAGGGAGCTTCCAGCTCCACCGATGGTCCGGGAGCAGGATGCTCCCGCTACTATGGCTAATGTGGAGGGAGCTTCCAGCTCCACCGATGGTCGGGGAGCAGGATGCTCCCGCTACTATGGCTAATGTGGAGGGAGCTTCCAGCTCCACCGATGGTCCGGGAGCAGGATGCTCCCGCTACTATGGCTAATGTGGAGGGAGCTTCCAGCTCCACCGATGGTCGGGGAGCAGGATGCTCCCGCCACTATGGCTAATGTGGAGGGAGTTTCCAGCTCCCCCGATGGTCCGGGAGCAGGTATTCCTGCCTGTGCGATTGTGCCACTGCCTGCGACAGAGAAATTAAGCTCATTTTGAAAGCGAATTAAAATCACATGTAGGAACAAGGAGCGTGCTGGCACAGCCTCCGTGGGGCAACGGGCGCCGGACCGGCCGCATGGCGGCCTATCGCCTGCAAGCAGGCTCCTACGTATGAGATGTGGAGCCGGCGGCAGGGTCGGTTGGCGTTGGTTTGATCAAATGCCGCGGCGCTTGCTCCGGGGCATCCTCACTTCCCAGAGAGGGAATCGGGCATCTGTGCGCGCCAGTTTTGGTAGAGGGTTTGGAGCGCTTCGACCTGGGCGGGACGATCTTCGGCGAGATTATTTTTCTCGGATGGATCATTCCAGAGATTGAAAAGCTCCGGGCCTTTTTTACTGCCCTTGAGTTTCCAATCGCCCTGACGCACCGCCCAGCCGCGCGTATCGTCGCCGGAATCCCAATACATGACATCGTGATGTTTCTTCGTCGTGCCCGCGATCAGCGGCAAGATGCTTTTCCCATCGAATTTGATCGAGGCGGGGACCTCAACTTCCGTCGCGTCCAGCACGGTAGGGAGGATGTCAAACGACGAGACCGGCACGTCGATGACGCGGCTCCCTTGAAAGCGGTTCGGCCAGCTCATGATAAACGGGGTGCGGATGCCGCCTTCGTAGAGGGTCTGCTTAAAGTCTCGGAGATGGCCATTGTCGGCGTCCATGGCGGCGGCTCCGCCGTTGTCGGTGAGGAAAAACAGCAGGGTGTTGTCCCAGAGACCCTCGGCTTTGAGTTTGTTCACCACGGCGCCGACCCCGTTGTCGAGATGCTCCAGCATGGCAAGAAGGATGGCGCGCGTTTCGGTCAGATGAGGGTATTTGGTTCGATAAGCATCGATGTCCTTTTGCGGGGCCTGAGCGGGGGTGTGGACGGCGTTGTAGGCGAGGTAGAGGAAGAAGGGGGAATCCTTCTGGCGTTCGATGAAGGCGACGGCCTCATCGCTCAATACGTTGGTCAGGTAACCTTCGCTTTGGGCGATGGGTTCCTTCCCGCGATAGATGGGGGCATAGTCATCTTTGATGCCGGTGAGCTCGAAATAGTCGTGAGCGCCGCGGCCCATGAATTTGTAGGCTTCGTCGAAGCCGCGGTTCATGGCGTGCCATTTGAGGGCGGGGGCGTCTTCGTCTAATCCGAGGTGCCACTTGCCGATCGCCATACTCCGATAGCCGGCGGGTAGAAACGCCGGAAAGATTTTCTCCCGGGGGTCAAAGCCAACCCCTCCATCACCCGCCGAGTAGACGCCGACGCGTTGTTGGTATCGCCCGAGCATCAGTCCGGCCCGGGTGGGGGAACAGACGGGACCGGTGGTGTAGCCTTGGGAAAAATAGACCGCCTCCCGCGCGAGTGCATCCAGGTGCGGAGTCGAGACCTCGGCCCCGTGATGGGGGTTGTAGCTGAAGTCAGCGTAACCCTGGTCGTCGGTCATTATAACGACGATATTCGGCGGAGTGTCGGCGAACGCTGCCGTGGCGGGAAGCAGTGAAATCAGGCCGCCCAGAACGGCGCTGAAAATACGGGTTAAGTGGGGGAGCGAACGCATCGGTAGAAAAAAACGGCGGGGATGCTTAGAGCTTTTTGAGGTGCACGAAGTAGGGCGGATCGTCCGATTTATTATCGGGCGAAACGGTCATGGCCAGATTCATGGGGCCGGCCGGAAGACTGACCTCCTTTGACTTATACCGGGTGGTCCCGTTTTTGATTTTCGCGGTGATTTCCTGAGCTCCGAGTGAAACTCGAACCTCCTTGGCGGCGCTGGGTTCGGCCCATTCTAGTTCGATCAGGTAACGTCCCGCGCGGTCCAATTCGAGGTGCCATTCGTAACCGTCGGCGATCTCGCGACGGTTTTGCCAGCTGAGGGTGAGTTCCTGGTTTTCGTCGTCACCGAGGTGCATGCGGGGCGGCGCGTAGTTGTCGGGGCGCGTGGATGAAACATCGTCAAACCACGCGTGGTAGCGCTTCAGCATCGCGGCGACGATTTCAGGCCGTTGGGTGGCTAAGTTGTTTGTTTCGCCCTGATCGGACGTCATATCATAAAGCTCGAATGGCACCGTGTCATTGTACTCGGAATTGCCGAATCCGGTGGGTCGCAGAAGCTTCCACTGTTGGCTCCGCATCGCCATGTGATGCTCGGCTCGAGGGGCGTCACCACGATGAGCCTGCAAGAATATGTCGCGCGCGGCCCAGTCGGGTGACTTGCCTTCCAGCAGGGGAAGCAGGCTACGGCCGTCGAGATTGGCGGGGAGTTTAACACCAGCTGCATCCAGGATGGTGGGCATGACGTCGTAATGGGCACTGACGCGATCACTCACGGTGCCGGCCTCGAGCCGGGCAGGCCACCGCACCCAAAGGGGGGAGCGAATACCGCCTTCGTGAACTTCACCCTTCATGCCGCGAAAGGGACCGGTGAAGCGTTTGCCGTTGGGACCATTGTCGTTGAGGTAGATCACGATGGTATCGCGGGCCACTTCGCGCCGGGCCAACTGGTCCATCAAATAGCCAATGTTCTCATCGACATTTTCGATCATGGCAAAAATCCGTGCCACCGTGTCTTGGTCTCCGTTCTTGTCGTGCATGATGGGGCGGAGGTCCATCGCCCGATATTTTTGATACAATGCCTCGGGCACATCGTGAAAAGGGCTGTGAGGGGCGTTGGTCGCGATGTAGGCGAAGAAAGGTTTTTCCTGATCGATGGATTGATTGATAAAACGAGCGGCCGCTTCGAAATACAAGTCGGTGCAATAGCCGCGGGTTTCGATCTGCCGGTTGTTGTGGAAGAGAATGGGGTTGGTGTAGCGCCGTTTGTTTTCAATGGGTTCAGACGGCTGGCCGAGCCCGCCGCCGCGGTGCAGATAAGATTCCTGGAAGCCCTGGTCGCTCGCGCGCAGCGGATAGTTATCACCGAGGTGCCATTTGCCGAAAATGCCGGTGGCGTAGCCGGCGGCCGACATCGCCTCGGCCACGGTAAACTCCGTGGGATACATCATCGACCGACCCTTAAAGGTATCGACGACTCCGGTGCGGTAGTTGTAGCGCCCGGTCATGAGATTTGCGCGGGTGGGAGAGCACACCGGACTCACGTAGAAGTCGCTCATCGTCGCGCTCTCGCGCGCCAGTTGATCGAGGTGAGGGGTGTTGATGAGCTCGTTACCCATGATGCCGAAGTCCCCGTAACCTTGGTCATCGGTCATGATGAGAATGACGTTGGGGTGGGGTGACGCGCGGGCTATCGCGATGGCAGCAATCAGGCTTAAGGAGGAGATGAAGAGTTTTAGGGAGGTGCGCATGGGCTGAGGGGGGAGGGGAATCGTCCCTCAAGTTAACCGCAAATTGGGGGAAAGTCTTACGGCGGCTCTAGCACTTTAGCTTTGGGGGGGGGGAGGGTCGGGGGGGAAGAAGGAATTAGGTTTTTCTGGTTCGTGTCATCGAAGCACGAAGGGGCCTTTAAGCGATGCACCATTGGAATATCCGAGTGCGATGGGAAGGGACGTGCATTTAAAGGACCGGGAAGGTCGCGCTCTGCCTAATCGGCTCAACCGCATGGTGCTTCTCCCGTGGGGGCAGTGACTACGCCAATAAATCTTCCCTCTCTCTAGATATACACATGAACGCTCGCACGATATTTCAATGCCCGAGGCATTGCGGCGGAGGGTTAGTCGCCGCGCTAAGCGCGGAAACCGGGCGAGCGGACGCGCAAATCGCCTCGGGTTTAGCGACCAGTTTTCGGTGTGATCGAATGGGCGGCAGGAGTCAGTAGCCGGGGCGTTTGATCCATCCAATGACTGCACCGACAGGGGCGGGCGGAACCGGATTTTGGAGCTACGGCTGCCAGGGGATTCGGCCGGCCTTTTGAATGTGGAGGCGAAGTTGGTGAATCAGATTTTCCGCAATCGGACCTTTGGCGGGCAGGGGGTTCTGTTCGCCCGGGTCTTCGTCAAGATTGACGAGTAGCATGGGCTCGAACGAGGTGTTTTGGGCGAGCTTCCACGGTCCTTGGCGGATGGCGTAGTAGGCCCGACCTTGGTAGGTGTTGTTCCCTTCGCGGCGCACCCAGATCATGGTGCGATTCGGATCGCCCTGACCTTGTTCGAGCCAAACCGAACTGAGGTCGTGACCGTCGATTTCCATGGTGACGGGAACCCCGGCGATCTCGCAGAGGGTCGGTAGCAGATCCATCGTCATGCCGGGAACGTTCGAACGTTGCACCGGAATCTGGCCGGGCCAGACGACGCAAGTGGGAACGCGGATGCCGCCTTCCCAATGATTCTGTTTGCCGCCCCGCCAAGGGGTATTGAGCGCTCCGTGCGGGAGGGATCCGCCATTGTCGGAGGTGAAGACGATCAGCGTATCGTCGGCGACTCCGGAGGCGTTGAGCGCGGTGAGCACCCGGCCGAAGTGATGGTCAAGGTGTTCCACAAAGGCGACATTGGTGGCGCGAAGGTCGTTGAGTTCAGGTTCGCGGGTTTTGACGCGGACCACCCAGTCCTGCGGCGGTTGGATGGGGAAGTGAGGCGCGTTGTAGGCGAGATACAGGAAAAAGGGTTTTTCGGCCGTCTTGGTTGATCGATCCTCGATGAAATCGATCGCCCAGTCGGAGAATATTTCGGTGGCGTGGCCCGTGGGGTGAATCTCTTTCTGATTGAGCCGCATCCAATTCTCTCCGCCCCGCAGGTGGTTCCAATAATCGTCCATCATATCGCCCAAGAATCCGTGGAAGTGGTCAAAACCGCGCAGGTTAGGCAGGTTGGGGGCCTCGTAGCCCAGATGCCACTTGCCGACCATTCCCGTGTGATAGCCCGCTGCGCTGAGCAAATCGGGCAGGGTGGTGGCGGCGGGATCGAAGTAACCCCAAGAATCTTCCGGGACTTGCCGGATCACCCCGGGGGCGCCGACCAAGTCCGGGTAACGGCCCGTCATGAGAGCGGCGCGGGTCGGGGTGCAGACGGTGCAGTTGGCGTAGAACTGATCGAAGCGCATGCCTTGTCCCATCAGTCGGTCGATCGCCGGCGTTCGTGCGGCGGAGGCACCGTAACTGGAGAGATCGCCATAGCCAAGGTCATCCACTAGCACGACGATGATGTTGGGCCGATCCGCGGCCGAGGTCGGGCTGACGGAAAGACTCAGTAAGCCAAGGAGGAGAAAAATTCGGAGGGGGAGCATGGGGGGGGGAGGGATGGGTTCCTGACCGGGTCGATCACTCCACGTTGGGCGGCACCAGTAACAGGCCAGCGGAAGGGGTGGGGTAATTGAGCGCAGGGGTTAATAGGTCGCAGCGTTTTAGGAGGATGCCGCTCGAGGCAAGCTCCTTGGCGCGCGCGGCGGCATTAATTTTCTGAATCTAAAAAAAGGGTATTTTTCGCCATAAATGAGCTAAGAAATAGCGGCATGAGGGAGTAATGGACCAAGGCCCCATTTCCCGCCTGCTCTCCGCTTCACTCTTCCTCGTTATGCCCCTTAAATCGACCCGCCGAAATTTCGTCAGAACCGCCGCCGCCGCCGGCGCCTTAGCCGCCGGCTTGTCGCCGGCTTGGAGTTTTGGGCAATCACGCCCTCGCTCGAAGCCGAAGCCCAATGTGGTGATCCTCTTCATTGATGACCTGGGTTATGCGGATATCGGTTGCTTCGGAAACCCTCGGATCCCGACCCCGCACATCGACTCACTCGCGCAACGAGGGGCCAAGTGCACGATGTCTTACATCACGAATCCGCCGTGCTCGCCGAGTCGCTGCAGTTTGATGACGGGCATGTATGCGCAACGTTTCGGCAAGTCCGGGATGGCCCGTGGTCTGCCCATTCCGGAGGATCACCCGACGATGGGCGAGTTTATGCGGGACGCGGGTTACGTCACGGGACAGGTGGGCAAGTGGGATATAGGCGCCATCGGTCAGGGACCGCACGAGCGGGGCTTCATGGAGGTGGCCCGCACGGCACCGGGTTACCAATATGATCGTGAACGCGAGGATGGCAGTCCGGTCTATTTGACCGATCTTGATGGCGATTACATGGCCGAGTTTGTGGACCGCAATGCGGCCAAGCCGTTCTTCCTCTACTTCTCGCCGTTTGCCGTGCACTCTCAGGTCAAGAACACGCCGCAAACCTACCGTGATCGCGTGCCGGGCGGCAACGGCACGGCCTATGAAGGGGCCGTAATCGCGGTAGATGATGCGGTGGGCAAGTTGCTCGCCATGCTCAGGCAGCACGGTATCGAAGATGATACGTTGATTTTCTTCACGGGCGACAACGGTGCCAATATCAGCGAGGGCGGCAGTTCCGAACCCTACCGGGGCGGGAAGGGCTCGGATACGCAGCAGGAAGGTTGGGTGCACACCCCGACGATCGTGACGTGGCCGGGCATGATCCCCGCCGGAGTGATTTATGGCGGGAAGATGGCGACCTTCGATTTCTATGCGACCATGGCCGCCGCCGCGGGTCAGGAGTTGCCCAAGCGCTGTGAGGGCAAAAACTTGGTGCCCTACCTGCGGGGGGAGCGTGAGGGCGACTTACACGACTATCTCTACTGGCACAACGCCGATCCCACCGATGTGCCTCGCCGTAATCTTTACGCCGTGCGTTGGGAGGATTGGCGGATGGTGAAGTATCCCGACGGCTGGCATTTGTTTGATTTGAAAAAGGATCCGCAGGAGCGGCACGATCAGGCGAAGGTGCGGCCGGAAGTGGTCCGTCACTTGCGTGATCGTTACGGGGCGTTTGTGTCGACGTTGCCGCCGTTGAAGCCGAGTGCGGAATACGACGAAGGCGCGGGAGGAAAAGTGCCCGAAGGGTGGGGCTGGGTAATCGGCGACGGGATAGGGTGATTTTAGGACGATGATCAAACGTATCCAACAAGTAAGTATACCGGCCGGGAGTGGGTGGCTGAATCCTTCGATTTAAGTCGCGGGCCAAAAGTCGGGTCCGCGCGCAAGAACCTCCCGAGCACCTTCCCTTATCCGTAACAATGCAGTGGAAAAAGAGTCACCGATGGTGAAGTAATTGGAGTTGAATGAAAAGAAACCAATCTAGGAGCGAAAACGCGCCTCACCAAACGGTGACCGAAGCAATCAAGTTCAAGAGT
>Ga0335398_10002708_pt1 | contig 27261 bp, 21 predicted proteins | sample BON03_FD_205742 | JGI IMG/M metagenome (GOLD analysis project Ga0335398, IMG submission 205742) | Freshwater microbial communities from Lake Bonney liftoff mats and glacier meltwater in Antarctica - BON-03 (spades assembly) (version 2) | ecosystem: Environmental > Aquatic > Freshwater > Ice >... | reverse complement strand
CAAAAATACCGCCCGTACGAAGTGGCGTAAAAATCTATTTTTTTTCACTAATGGGTAGCTTCATCGTTCTTAAAAACGCTAATATAAAACATCTTTCTCATTTGACAAAGTAGAACTAGGTATAAATTTCCCCTATTTACGTGGACGGATGCTTACAAGCAGGACAACTCAGGGTAAAAGAAACGGGCGATGGTGAGGGCGGCTGGGATAGTTGCCTTTCATCCATTGATCTCCAAAAACACACAAAAAAGCCCGTGCAACCAGGGGGAATTGGTGCACGGGCTAAAAATAGTTTTCAATTTTGATTTTACGCTGAGGTGTTTACTTTTTGCAACTTGCTTTTTTGCCTTTTGCTATTTTGCATCTTGCAAACTTGCCTTTTTTTGCCTTTTGCCCTTTTGCATACTTGCTTTTTTACATTAACCGTGTGCCGCAGTAGACTCTTTCACCAACAACTGAAACCCATTGCCGTGAATATTCACAATCTCAATGGCAGGATCTGGTGCCAGGTATTTGCGCAGCTTGGTCACGAATACGTCCATCGAACGGGCAGTGAAGTAAGTGTCTTCATGCCATATCTTAGTCAACGCTTCGGAGCGCGGTGTCACATCGTTGATGTATTTGCAGAACAATTTTAGCAGCTCTGCTTCTTTCGGGCTGAGTTTCCAGTTGTTTTCAGCACCAGGAGCGGCATCGTTTAATGTCAGGATGCGCAAGGGGAAGTTGAAGTGGAATTTGCCAATGATAAATTCGCGCTGGTCGTCGCGTGGATCGGGTGCTTTGTTGCTGCGCTTTAACACCGCTTGGATGCGGAACAACAGTTCTTCGGAGTTGAAAGGCTTGGAGATGTAGTCGTCGGCACCAATTTTGAAACCATTGAGCACATCGTCCTTCATGGTTTTTGCGGTCAGGAAAATAATGGGCACTTCCTGGTTGCGTTCGCGCACGTCTTTGGCGAGGGTGAAGCCATCTTTTCGGGGCATCATTACGTCAAAAATACAGAGATCATAGGTTCCCTTTCGGAAGGCTTCAAGACCCAAGACGCCATCGGTGGCGAGTGTTACATCGTAATCGTGCATTTCAAGGTAGGAGCGCAGCACGTCGCCAAAATTTTGATCGTCCTCTACCAGTAGGATTTTGTAGTTAGCACTTGCCATAGAGCGAGTCGGTTCGTGTGATGATTAGAAAAATTAATTCAGTAAGGGAAGTTAAACTTTAGGGTGTTCATTAAACCTTTAACGCAAGCGATGCGATGTGAAGTATGTGCGCGCCCCTGGGTCAGTTAAAAATGTTAAAATTGTGACCATATTTCCAATAAAGTCTTTCCGTCGCTCAGTTGAATGGATCGTTTGTCGAACTAATTTGAAATTAATTTTTTTGTACGCAACTTCGTTGTCACAAAATTGTCAGTAATAGTGCCTCATTCGCCGAATGAGGCACTTGGCTCCGCTCCAGAACCGCATTCTCGTTCACCAACACCTAATAAGTACGCATCTATGAAAACATCCTCTATCTTATTAACGGCAGGTTTTATCCTGCTACCATTTTGCTTCTCCCCCTTGTTTGCACAGCAACAAAACGCTGGTCCAGAAAAGAAAATCACGATCATCAAACGTACCGTTGAAGCCGATGGCACTGAAGTGACCGAAACCATCGTAAAAAAAGGTAAAACTGCTGAAAATTTTGACGTAGACAAATTCGTGCAGGAAAACCGTGATGACAAAAACAACATTGAAGTCACCGTGACGGAAGCCAACGATGACCAAAACGTCTGGACATTGGGCAATGCCCTGAAAAACCTCAACTGGAGTAGCAGCTTTGATGATAAAAGCGCTTTTCTGGGTGTGGAGGAGGATTCGGATGAAGATGAAGACCAGCCCGGCCTCGTGGTGCAAATCACCCGTGGCGCCGCAGCCGACATCGCCGGATTGCGCGACAATGACAAAATCCTCGCACTAAACGGCACCAAAACTGACAAATGGGCTGACCTCAGTACGGTTGTACAGGCATCCAAACCAGGCGATAAGCTGACAATAAACTACAGCCGCAACGGCAAGCAAGCCACCACTGAAGCAGTGCTTACCACCAGAAAAGATATAAAACGCGACATTGTTTGTGCGCCAAAGGGGGTACTTGGGGTGTTTGATAACGACGACGACGACCGAGACAATGGTGTTGCTGTGAGCGTTTCAAAAAATTCAGCCATTGGCCTCGCTGGCTTGGAAAGTGGCGATGCCATTTTTCAACTCAACGATACACCCATCGCTGATTTTGAAGATATTACGGATTTTATGGCTTACGCTAAACCTGGCGAAAAAGTAATGGTCGGCTACGAACATGAAGGCCAGCGGAAAAGTGTGGAAGTGGCGCTCGGTGCGCAAAAAGGACTCATGAAATTGCAGGACTTTGATTTCCAAATACCCGAAATTAACTTGAAAGGATTGGAGAACATGAAATTTGATTTCCCTTCAAAGCTTGATTATACTGTAAAACAAAAGGAGGCCTGCCTTGGGGTTTACAGCCACGGAAACGAAGGTCATGGCGCTGCTATCCAAAGCTTCACCAGCGAAAGCGCTGCGCAAGAAGGTGGAATGCTGGCGGGTGATGTCATCCTTTCTGTCAACAGCCAATTGGTGAATGGCCACAGCGAATTGTGGGATGAAATTGCCAAGTACAACACGGGTGATAAAGTACAAGTAGCGTATGAGCGCGAGGGCAAATCCATGCAAATTCAAGCATCGCTCAAAGCTTGCCAGGACAAAAGCCGTGTTGAAATCAGCGAGGAAACGGAAAACGGTAAAGATGTCAACCGCCGTTTTTATACCTGGAATTGGGACAATAACGACCAGCGCCGCTTGAAAGAAACGCGGATTATCATCATTCGCAAGGCTGGCGAAGGCGATGGCACCAAAGTAAATCTGGACCCCAACGCAAAACCAGCACAAGATCGCTCCCTTACCTTGCAGGCATTCCGGGCTTTCCCTAACCCCAGCCAAGGTCAGATAACCGTTGAGTTCAAAGGTGAACCCGTAGCCACCGTGGTATCACTGCTCGACATGTCGGGCCGCCAGCTTTTCCGCGAAGAGCTCAATGCTTTCGATGGCAACTACAGCCAGCAATTCGACCTCACAGCGTATGCAAAAGGAACCATCTTAGTGCATGTACTCCAAGGCGACAAAGTGTACACGGAGCAGGTAATTGTTAATTAAAAGCAAGTTTGATTCAATATTTGTGGGCATCGACGGCTTTTTGGCTGTCGGTGCCCATTTTTTTTGGGAAAAGCGATTTTCTGGCACGAACTTTTCAATGTAGCTTTAGAATCGGGCAGTTAATTACTTTTTTGCACTGCTCAAAACCAAAATAACTGATTTTCTTCCTTTTTCTTCGTGAAAAAATATCGCTTAATCCTATACAAACAAATTGAAGGTCGTTGGCACTACGTGCGCCTAACGGTTCATAACGTGCAATTGACCACAGAAACAGGAGTATGCGGCGAACTGCCAGATAACACCCGTTCATCCAGCATTCCACCAGAATCCAACCTTGAAATTTTTATCCGAAAAACAGCTGAAACCTGGACACAAGAGGGCTATGCAAAGCCGCACCAGCAACAGCTTCATGTGATGACCCTTCATTTCCAGATGCGCCGCTGGACCGGATACCCCGCCGGTGCGCCCTGGTACGATGATTGGACGATGGGTTACCTCGACCCCATTCAGAAAATGCTGGAGGACACCTGCAACGGCCTCCCGCGTGGTGGTGAGCGGTTTTCGGGCAATTACCTGCAATATTACGTTGTGTTCAATACCGATCTTGCCCTCGAAGCTGTCGAGCAGATCGCTGCAGCTGCCCCTGTCAAATTCTTGCTCGATATTAATCTCGGCCGCCGGGAAAAACAGGTGCAGATACCCATCGACCCCAATGTTCCGGAGTACCTGCGCACCCTTTTCCGCATTGTAGAAAAATCGGCCAGAAGCATCGCCAGCGAGCTTCCGTTGTTGTTTCAGGGCGATCCATTGCAACCAGAGGTATTGCCCGAAAACAACAAACGCCAGCGTATTTCCGGCGAACAGGCCCGACATTTGCGGATTGAACTAAAGGAGCAATGGAATTTCAATTCCAATTTCTGGAACCCGCTCTCTGAAGCAGCCCCTCAAGAAGTTGTTTTCCTTAACGGCATGGCCGAAGATAAAAAACAAGCCGTAGCTGCGCTGCTGGAACAAAAAGTCGTCCTGCCTTTTTACCTCCTCGACTGTGAAGAGGGGCTTTTTGAGGTCGGCAAAGAGGAGATTTTTGGCGGCGCCCACGAAGGCATGGTCTTCGATGCCACGCTCTCCTGGGTCATTTACTTTTCCCACCACTACACCATTACTTTTGGCGGCGACTGGCTGGTAAAGGCTGTGAAAGATATGTATGTAGGGGAGAAGGAGAAGCTGAATGCGTGGTAGCTGTGGACCTTTTAACTTTCCACATTACGTAATTTGTCTCATACCACGCCACAACGTAAAACGGTGGACGGTAGACGGTTTGCTCCGCTTTTGAACATAGGCTTTGGATTTTATTTCAGCACTCAAGCCAAGATTTTCGTAATTATTTTTGGATCGAAGTGCTGAAAATCAATTCTAAACAATTGACTAGTGGCGCGAATACCAAGTAAAAATTGACGTTTAACATCCGAGTTACAGTGTGCTACATTCATCCGTCGAAATTGACTGAATGCTTACTGAGCAAGTCTCGTTTTCCACAAAAAATGGATCGTGGGAATTGGTTGTCCACAGTTTTACTTGAGCCCTGGGCGAGCTTTGACAACTTCAAAAAAAAAGTTGTCAAAGCTGTTCGGTGGCTTGGCCTGGCGGCGGAGTGAGAATTTGTCAACATTTTTTTATGTTGACAAATTTGGGCGAATATTCAAATCCTTTGCTCAAATAGGTGGTAATTCACCCGTCGAAACTGACTTGACGGCCCACTAGATGATATGCAGCCGTTTATCGTCCACCGTCTACCGTTTTACGTTGTGGCGTTGTGTGAGAAAAATAACAATGCCAAGTGTCGAACGATGTGGCCACTTTCACATGGTTCCCAAGCCATCAAGCGCAAGCATTACCTGAAAATTTCTGGCTAAAAAATCCACTGTCGTGACTAATATCACGAAGCCTCCCCTGCTATTGTCCCCATCTTTGTACCACAAAACGAGTTACGCATCTCTCATCACTCATCACTCATCTCTCATTTCTCATAACTCATAACTCATAAAAATGGCTTGGAATTCATTTATCAAAAACCTATTCGGAACAGACGATACAACAGATGTTGCAACAGATACCGCAACAGATACCGCAACAACAGGTATCAAAAACCGCAATGAAAATTTATCAGGGCGGAATTTTAAAAAGCAGCTGGAAGAAAGCGGAAACGGCATTCTGTTGGATGTAAGAACTTCCGGCGAATATGGACAAGGCAGTATCCCTGGCGCCAAAAACATTGACTATATGTCACCATTTTTTGCTAAAAAAACCGAAAAGCTGGATAAAGATGTCACTTATTTCCTATTTTGCCGCAGTGGCAACCGAAGCGGACAAGCTTGCAAGCTGATGCACAAACAAGGCTTTGACGTGCGCAATTTGTCGGGAGGCATTGACTCATTTCCATTTTAGAAATTATGAACAGTTTTATTCCATTGATCGGGTTGGCTGTGGTCGCCTTGGGTATTGGAATTGTGGGGGTCACCAACGGCCTCCATGTTTTTACCCACAAGATGATGGACGATCCACAGTTGGCGGCTAAATGCCAGCGGCAACGGCTTTTTTTGATGCAGGTGCGAACCCTGTTGTGGCTGTTGGTGGTGATTATGATCGGCGGTGTTGTATTTTTTTATTTTTCAGGAAATAGCGCTGAAAACCAGGCTGTTTCAGAAAAAAGAGCGCAATTGCTTCCTGTTTTTGACAAGGACAAATTGTGGGCAGCCCCGGATCAATACCTTGCTGAAACAGACAAAGAGGCCAAACTCATCCAATATGGCCGCGACTTGATTTCCCATACCCAGGATTATTATGGGGAAAACGGCCTTGTGCGTGCAGCTTCCATCAATGGCATGAACTGCCAAAATTGTCACCTGGAGGCGGGCACGAAGCCTTTTGGCAACAATTACTTTGCCGTTCAAAGCACCTACCCGCAGATGCGTTCGCGCTCCAACGCGCTGGAAACCATCCCCAAAAGGGTGAACGATTGCTTTACACGTAGCTTGAACGGGCAGCCCTTGGATACTACGAGCCGGGAAATGAAAGCAATACTTGCGTACATGCGCTGGCTGGGCACCAGCGTGCCAAAAGGAGAAAAACCGAAAGGGCAGGGGCTTGTTGAAATGCCAATGTTGCACCGGGCAGCAGATCCGACCATCGGTCAGAAAATATACGCTCAAAAATGCGCTTCCTGTCACGGGCCCCAGGGGCAGGGTTTGCCCATGCCCGATAGCCCGCGCAATTACCCGCCACTTTGGGGCGGGGGTAGCTACAACGAAGCAGCGGGCCTTTTCCGCTTGTCCCGTTTTGCCGGCTACGTAAAAGCGAACATGCCTTTTGGTGCCACCTTTCAAAATCCACAATTGACGGATGAAGAAGCCTGGGATTTGGCAGCCTTTGTGAACTCCCAACCGCGCCCCAAGCACCCGTTTCTGGATACTGATTGGCCGAATATTGCCAAGAAGCCATTCGACCATCCATTCGGTCCTTTCAGCGATACATTCCCGGACATTCAACATAAATATGGGCCGTTTGAGCCTATTTTGGCGTTTCAAAAGGCACATAAATGATCTAATAGTGCAGCAACGAAAAACGGTGGACGATAGACGGTGGACGGTAGACGGTTTGGACAGCACTTGTTTTTGCTATATGCATTTGTTTTTCAGCACGCTTGGCAAAAAAACTTCTTGGAATCTTGGATTCCTGTGCTGAAACACCATTTCAAGCATGACTAAAAACGCTGTGCATCACTCATCGCTCATCACTCATCGCTCATCGCTCATCACTCATCGCTCATCGTTCATAACTCATCACTCAGAAGAGCATGGAAAAATATTACGAAATATTCGTCGACAACTTTACGGGCTACGCGCATTACTTGGCCGACGAGGTTTTCAGTCCCCATTGGAGTAGTTACTTCTATTGGCTCATCGCTATTTCCATCGCCGTGTATCTGTTGGAATTGGCTTTTCCTTGGCGCAAAAATCAGGAAAAAATCAGGGAAGATTTTTGGCTGGATGCGTTCTATATGTTTTTCAACTTCTTCCTGTTCGGCTTGGTAGGCTATGCCGCTTTTTCCAGTGTGGTAGCCGAAGCTTTCAATGATTTTCTGGCTTCGGTCTTTGGCATACGCAACCTTGTTGCCATTAATGTGGCCACGCTGCCACATTGGGTGCAACTTTTTATCCTATTCCTGGTGCGTGATTTTGTTCAATGGAACACCCACCGATTGCTGCATTGGTCGCCAAGACTGTGGGAATTCCACAAAGTGCATCACTCGGTGCGGGAAATGGGCTTTGCTGCCCATCTGCGCTTCCATTTTATGGAAACACTTGTGTACCGAACCATTGAATATTTGCCGCTGGCCATGATCGGTTTTGGTATTCAGGATTTTATCATCGTCCACTTGTTTACCATCGTTGTTGGTCACCTCAACCATGCGAATATTTACCTGCCACTGGGGCCATTGAAATATATTTTCAACAGCCCGCAGATGCACATCTGGCATCACTCTAAAGAATTGCCAGAAGGCAGCAATGGCGTCAATTATGGCCTCACTTTGTCTGTTTGGGATTATTTGTTCGGGACCGTCTGGATACCGCGCGATGGCCGGGATATCAAGCTGGGTTTTGATGACGTGGATGCGTATCCGCATGGGTTTTTTAGCCAGATGATGAAGCCTTTTAAACGCGAATGATCTGGTGCGCCAACCGGAGGAACCATCCATGGGCATCAGGATTTACCCGAATCCAGCGCATGGGGTTTTTCAAATTGAGTCGCCCATAGCCATTGAAAAGGTGACCCTGTTTGATGCGTCTGGTAAAATGGTGTTGGAAAAAATTGAAAAGGCGACGCATTTAAGCATACAACTTCCGGTGAATATCGCCGGAGGGCTGTATTTTGTGCAGATGCAGACGGAGGAGGGCGCTGTTGTTTCTAAGAAGGTATTGGTGCGAAGGGTAGGAGAGTGAGGCACTAGTGGGCCCGCAAGTCAGCTTCGACGGGTGAATGCTTACTGGGCAAGTGTCGTTTTCTACAAAAAATGTATCGTGGGAATTGGTTGTCCACCGTTTTACTTGGGCCCTGGGCGAGCTTTGACAACTTCAAAAAAAAGTTTTCAAAGCTGTTCGGTGGCTTGGCCTGGCGGCGGAGTGAGCATTTGTCAACATTTTTTTCATGTTGACAAATTTGGGCGCATGTTCAGATCCTTTGCTCAGATAGATGGTAATTCACCCGTCGAAACTGACTTGACGGCCCACTAGCCCGATTTTCCGAATTCTTTGTCCCCCATTCACCGCACTGCTCCATGCAATGGTGCCATCTGAGGTAAGCGCACCTATACCAAACGAGCGTGTCATTCCGAGCGTAGCGAGGAACCTGGGGGAAGGGGGTATCAGGTTCCTCGCTACGCTCGGAATGACACGCTCGTTTGGTAGGACAACTTAAATTTGGCATTACGCTCCTGCTTCATGCAAGATACCCAATACCGAAATCGCGGGATGCGGCACCACCATTAGACGCGGCACTAGGCTACTTCCTTCAAATAATCTCCTCAAACACTTCCGTCTCATTCACCGGAAACGCCCGCCCCAAAACCGCCATCCGCGTCGCGTGCATCTGCTGAAACCCCGCCAGCACATCGGCAATCATCGTTTCATCCACGAGTTTTTGCACCGCTTCCAGGTTGTTAAAGCGCTCATCGTCGCCCAGCTTGAAGGTTTGTTCGTACAGTGCATTTTCAAATTTTACACTGATACGGTTATCCGCCTTAAAAACCGAAATTTTCAAGGCGGCGTGTTCTATGTTGCCAATGATTCGCATATTTTATCGCAGTAAGTTTATTTCACCGTTTTTCTTCCTTAAAAGGCCGTTGCACTCTGCCACCAGGATGTACACATACACATCAGAGCTGGCTGCCTGTCCCTTAATACGCCCATCCCAGGCGGCATCCTTCCCAAAACCTTCGTACACTTTTATACCCCAACGGTTGTACACTTCCAGGGAAACCACCATTTCAGCACCTTCTCGCGCAATGGCGCTGAACGTATCGTTGGCACCATCGCCGTTGGGGGTGAAGGCATTGGGTATTTCATTGATGTACTTGTCAATATCGCAGGTGACAACCCGGTAACCTACCGTGTCCCGGCATCCATTGCCGTCCGTAACCGCCAACACAAAAACAGTGGTGGAATCCGGTGTAGCGATTGGATCCTCACAATTGGTGCAGGAAAGATGGCTTCCCGGTGGCGACCAATTGTAGGTGGCAAATCCACTCGGGCCATCAAGGGTAATTTCTGAACCCGCCTGTACAATCACCGAATCCTGCATCGGGATATTTGGATTGGGATTCACTTGTATGGTCACACAGTGGGTGCTGTCACAACCCGTTGAAGATGCCAGGTTCGCGCATTTCTCGCCTGCTGTTTTAAAGGTTTCCCCAAATACCACGATACTGTCGCCCTGGCAAATGAACTTTGTCTCTTCCGTCTGCATCGGAGGCACCTGGAGGGTGACGGTCACTACGCTGTCGCAGCCGTTGAATGCGGTGTATTTTCGGGTATAAACACCTGGGACATCCGTACTCAAGTCTGCAAAAACATCAATTGGAATGCCAGAGCAGGTCATTTTATTGAATTCGGTAACAGCAGATGGACTGACAAAAACCGTTGTTGTCCCGGTGCCCGTACAGCCGCCCGCAAAGGTGACCGTCACTTGATACAAGCCAGTAACGGTTGGCGTAATGATCTGGGTTTGTTGGTTTGGATTGGTAATTCCAGGACCTGTCCAATTGTAGCTAACGCCACCGGGGGTACTTTCAAGCGTGGCAGATTGGCCCTTACAAACGGTTTGTTCGCTGCTTTCGAGGCCGAAATTGCCGCCAAATTGTATGTCGAAGCGCCGTTCAATGGTGCAATCGCCCGATTTTTCGAGCAGTATTAAGGTCACCAAATCGCCTTGTGCTACACCCGGACCGGGTGTGTAGGTCACGTTTGCACAATTGATGCAGTTTATGCCATTCGGCGTTTGCCAGGTATAGGTATTGCCGGCAATGCTGTCCGTGCCAACGGCAACCGTTTGCAAGTCGCACAAGCCGATGCCTTTTGTCACCACCTGATTGCCGCCCAAGGGGAATATCCTGTCGGCGCAGGCGCAGTTTTCAGCAGCGGGTATCAACGCGATGAGGTCGCAATACGCAGAGGCAGGCAGGGTTAAATTGCCACCAATACCAACAGTGGCTCCCGGAGAGATCGTGCCATTTTGATTGACCGTAGCTACCAAGGGATCTGTTGGATCAATTACACCATTGCCATTTACATCATGGTAGAGCTGCACCACAGGATTCGTGGCGGTGGCAGTTCCGGCGTTTTCGAGGTTGGCAGAGAAGGTTGTTTGTCCACCCGTTGGTGTCTGCAACAGGAAGTTGTTCAATTGAAGCTCCGGGTTTTGAACGTTCAAATTCAACAGGGCTTCACTGGTAGCGATGTACACGGGGCAAGGGGTGTTGCCGCAAAGCGCCTGTGATTTTTCCCTGGTCTGCAAGGTGACAAACTTGTCGGCGCAACCAGCAGGGCTGTCGTAGCGTATACTGAAGGTGAAATTTAGAATTGTATTGGCGCCCAGGTTGGTGGGCAGTGGCAATTGCAAATTGAGTCCACTCACTTTTGGTGGTCCTGCTGGAGCATTTGCACCAGGGGTGTAAGAACCACCCACATAAGAGGTGCCGGCTGGCAAAGAGATGTAAATACTGTCGCCTGCTCCAGGGGTGCCTTCCAACAAAATACTGGCTGTAAGCACGACCGTTTGCCCGCAACCCGTCACGCCGGGCGGGTTGGCAAAGTTTAGGTTTGATACGGCGGAATTGACGGCGTTCACGCCATTGATGCCAATTGGCTTGCCTGGCTTGCGCAGTTTATTAGAAGAAATACCGCATGGTTGCACCGCCTCAGCCCCGTAAACAGGTTGGGCATTGGCCACAGCGCCACAATCTGCACGCACTTTAAACAGTATACGCATGGCATTTAGGGGTTCCTGGTCGAAGGAAACCAAACCGTTTTGTGTCAGTAAGGGAGAAACTGCCTGCGGATTAAATTGCCAAACATTGCCCGGCAGCTGAACTGGGTCAGGCATCGGCACCAGCGCCCCGACACCAGCAGGGAAGGACAACCTTGAACTGCCAGGTTCTATCCTAATGCCGGTGGGAAGTTTTACCGTTGGCACCACATTGTACGCCGATCCATCATTGGCATTGGCGATTTCAAATTCAAAATCGTCTGAAGGTGCGCAGAACGGGATGGATGTTTGCTCTTTTATGATAACCAATTCTAATTCAGGTGGCTGCGGCCTAATTTCAATGGTTCCAGAGAACTCTCCACAAGCCTTTGATTGATCGTTATAAGTAGGTGTACATCCCCAGCCAAATCTGTATTTTACCTTGAAATTACTACAGCTGACACTTTTGGCTTTTACCCTGAAAAAGGGCTGATCAAATGCGCCCAGATCACCCAGTTGGTATACTCCCCCAACCAGTGTCACGGGAATTAAATTCGGCGGATTGACATAGAAAAGCTCTACATCTGTCAGGTTGTTTCCAGATTCTATAACAAGCCAGGAATTGGGCGCAGATAAGGGCGAATTGTTGCGCAGGGTAAAATTCAGTAAAACATTATTGGTGGGTATCGAATAAACGTTGGAACCAATGTTGAAAAAGTCAATCTGGGGGCTGCCGTTCTGGTACCCATTTGGGTTGGCAATGAAATAGTTGATGCTCTGTGGTTTGTGTATGCACTCATTGGCATACCGTACGCTCAAGTTGGTGCGGCCAAATTGGGTGCCATCGTAACCACAAGTGGTATCAAACTTGGTGCTGATCTCAAAGGCATAACCTTCGTCCATCGGACTGCCAAAATAGCTAGAGAGGTCCAGGCGAATGGAGTCGCCGCCATATATAGGCGTGAGCACTTCATTGGTAAATAAAGGCACGTTCTCCTGAAGCCGGAGGTAGTTCAATTTCGTTTCCAACAAATTGACAGCATTAGGCAAGCTGTAGGAATACCCGAAAATGGTAGACAAAGGCCGTACCTCAAAGGGGAACATGTTCTCCCGGGCGATTCGAATTTTGTAGCTAAAAGGTGTGATCTCTGTGGAGACATCGCAGGGTTCAATCCGGTGGGCCGCCGGGATGATTTCTTCTAAAAAGCCTGAGAACTGCCGGATGGGTTTTTCCGTGCAGAAATTCTCCAACTCCCAGGAGTAGTTCTTGCTCAGATCGCATACCGATGTTTTGAAATTGACCAATGGCGGCTCGGCAGCACCGGCAGGGGTGAAATTGTAGGTGAATTTATAGTCGGTTTGCAGGAAAATAGAGTCGCCAGCGGTAATGGTGAAACCTGGAGGCAGGCATCCGAGCGCAATTTGATCTGGCACACTAAACTTAAATTGGTCAAACATACTGGCCAGTTGATCCACAATGGCCGGCGGCCGAATATTGGGTTGTGCTACATTGAAGATATGTTGGTCGGAGCGAATGGTTGGCGTATTGATCGGGCAAGTGAACGTTTGTCCACCTGCTTTTTTTATGATAACCCTTCCCCCGGCAAATTCCGTTGTATCGTAATTGACAAAAAGCTTTTTGGCTTCCAGGATATCATAAGCATCGCCACCTAATTTCGTGAAATCCGACATCAAGGACTCCGTAAACAAGCGGTAATTTACCCCATCTAAGGAGCCTGCAATAACGGTTACCTGCAATTGGTTCCGCATGGTGTCGCCCGTAATAAAGCGGTCGAGCCGTATTCCAGGTGCATTGGCTTTGTTGGCGCTATCGGCTTTCCTGTCGTTGTTGTTGTCTTCAAAATCCCGATTGACGCGCCAGGAGTCAAAATCAATGGTGATCAACAAGTCGGCACTGCCGCCGCAAACACCACCACCACCACCACCACCGCCGCCGCCATTGCAGACATCGTCCACGACAATGGTGAATTCATCACATGCCGTGATGCCGCAATCTGGTGTGACGCTTGCATCCAAGGCAATGGTGGAATAAGTTCGGATTTTGAGCTCGCAGCCCTTGCAGTCGGCCGGAGGCGGGTACACGGTGAAGTCCATGCCCCGAGGCGGCACATTGGGAACACTGGCTTCGCAAGGCAATCCAGCCTCACAATGGTATTTTATACAAATTTCATCCCCGACAGAATCCTGCGCAAAAGGCAGGTTGAATACCGCCTGGACCGTTGTGCTGCCATTCGCTTCTATGTTTGTAGAAAAGCTCAGGGGCGTTTGTCCGCCAAGGTTCAGGCCACAGCTCGGATCCCAGTCGAAACCGTAAGGCAGTTGGATAAGCACTTTCAATACCCCGGTATCCACCAAAAGGCGCTGGGATTTCACCCAATAAATAAGCTGATAAGTAGAGTCGTCTTCCAGGCACTGTCCAATGTCATAATTAATTTGCGACGTGACTTTAAGGAAGCTGGTATCGGGGAAATAATTGAGCAGGCCAGTAGTGGACACGTTGGCTGGGCATGCCTTGTTATAACTGAAGCCAAAGCGCATCCTCGGAAACAGCCCCAGGCAAGTTGGTTGGCAAAAATAGGACTTGAATCTCAGTCTGACCGTAGCGCCAGCAGGCACCTCCGGTACAATGGAAATTACTTCCAACTTATATTGTGTCAGGCCACAACTGGTTAACGTTGTTGGCACAGAACCTACAATTGTAGCGGGTAGCCAGGTAATACCGTCAATGCTCCACTCAAAGGAGTTGACATCAAACCCCATGTAGGTCGTGTCTAGTGTAAATAGGTCGGTCAACACGTTTAATGCGGGCAATTGACCATTGTTGGTGATCCTGATCTCTTGCACAGTACCTACTTGGCCGCAATTGCTGACCGGTCTGTTGTAGATGGGTTCAAAACTGAGGTTGGGGTTTTGATTGGAAGGCAAAATGGTGATGTATGCCTGTATGCTGTCGGTACGGCAGGTTGTTGGGCCACAGCCCCAGCCAATAATAATATCGGAAGTAACGGTATAGGAAGGAACGCCGCAATCGGTGATGGTTACCTTTTCTATCAGGGTGATTTCACCATCGCCAAATTCAAGCAGGTTGTCGCCATCACCAAAGGCATTGAAAAAACCGCCAGGAACGTCTCCGCTGAAAAGGGTTGCGTTATCGACCTGATTAATGGCCCCCACCAATTCAATCGAGATGCCAGCCTGGTGCTGGTCGCGATATTTCAAGGACTGAATGGGCCCTTGGCGGGTATTTCTTAATTTGATGGTCCGCATGATCACATCCCCTTTCATGCCCGTTATCGTGGCAGGTGTCACGGAAATGATATTGGCCAGGCCCGTTTCTACGATGTAGTTGTTGCTGGTCAGCTGTTTTGTACCGCCTGTATACGTTGCCGCGAAACTGTTGGAAAATTGTTGTCCAGCGTTGATCGCATCCACCAGGGAACAGCCAGCGGTAACGCTGAAGGTAACCGTAGCAGATGCGCCACCCGCCAGATCGCTGAGGGTAAAAACTGGTGCCCCTAAATTCGTAATATTGAACTCCGTGGCACCGGATACGGTACCGGGCACGTAGGTAATGCCGTTGGGTAAAACGGCACCCAGGCGCAGGGTAGTGGCAGCGGGACTTCCTCCAGCATTTTGGATGGTCACGGTCAGTTGTTCTACGCCACATACATATAGCCCTGATGGATTTTGGGTGGATAATGCCAGATTTTGTGCTGAAATACTGCTTGCAAAACAAAGAAGGCTGCAACAAATAGCGAGTAGGAAACGGGTAACTGTGCTCATTCAGGTAATTTTTTGTGTGTTTAGAGAAACGAAAAATTGAGTCAGCAGTAAGGGCAGGCTGAATCAAGTTTATTGTTTGACGCGTCCAATGTAGAAAACCTGCGTGAAACTAGGAAATCAAATTTTCATACAAGTTAATAAGTTCCCAAAAAATTGAATGAATTTCAAGAACTAAGACCTAGCTAACAACAATTGACAAAGCAATTTCTCCCAATTTATTTCCATACAGAATGCCAAGCAGTTGTGTCATTCCGAGCGAAGCGAGGAACCCGATTTCATATTGTAGTTCAGGTTCCTAGCTTCGCTCGAAATGACATAACTGCTTGGCAGTCAATATAAGTCTTGGAGAAAAAAATATGGGATGACCCATCAAAATAAGGGAGAGCTCACTAATGGATATAATTCGAACACAACGGCAAACGACCACGACATAAAAAATATCACACAACGCCACAACGCCACAACGCCACAACGGCGAGATGCTCTTGGTCTAAATAATCAGAAGAAAGGCAATTGCTAGAGTTGCCTAAAACAGCATTTCAAACTATATTTTGGAATTGAGTCAAATTTGTCAACTTGAAAAAAAAGTTGACAAATACTCACTTCGCTCAATCCAATAATTATTTGACGCAATAAATCCAACTATTTCTCCAATGAACTTATCCCTTCTTACCGGCCAGATAGTCAACACGTTGTGTCCTTAGTTAACTCATAACTCATAACTCATCACTCATCACTCATCACTCATAACTCATCACTATCCAACGAGTTCTCTTGCCGTCGCCAATGCCGAATCACTCGGTGGATTCCCGCTCAGCATCACCGCAATGGATCGAATCCTGTCTTCGGGTTCCAACAAACGGATATTGGTGATGGTCCGGTTGTCGGCCACTTTTTTGTAAACAAAGTAATGCGCATCTGCCCGGGCGGCAATTTGCGGGGTATGGGTAATACTGACCACTTGGTGACGTGCACTCAATTCTTTGAGAATCAAACCCATTTTTAAAGAAACGTCGCCGCTGATACCGGAGTCGATTTCATCAAAAATGAGGGTGGGCAGCGGAATGGCATCTGCTACCAGGCTTTTGGTGCAGAGCGTGAGTCGCGAGAGTTCGCCCCCTGAAGCGACATCTTTGATGGGCAAATAGCGCGAACCGATATTGCTGGCAAAAAGGAATTGCACATCATCGGTGCCAGTAGGCGAGAGGTTGGTGAGGTCTGCAATATCGACCCGCAAGCGGGCATGGGGCATGGAAAGCTGGTGCAGCATTCCATGCACTTTTTCCTCAAATGCTGCCGGTATACTGCGGCGGCGCTTGCTCAAGGTAGCAGCAAGGCTTCTGAGCTGTTTCTCTTGTGCTGTGAGGGCTTTTTCCAGGCGGGCGATTTCGCCACCCAGATCCGTGAATCCAGCTGTCTGTGCCGCTAAGCTTTCTTGAACTTGCAGCAGTTCCGGTATGGAAACCACGCCATGCTTTTTCTGTAGCTTGTACAATACATTCAAACGTTCCTGCACTTCGTTGATGCGTTCCGGGTCATGCTCTGTTAATTCTGAAATACGATCAAAATCCTTGGCAATCTCCTGTAAATCAACGATCAAGGAATCCATGCGCTCGCTCATAGACGCGAGCTCTGGTGTCAGTTTGCGCGTAAGTGCCAGGCTGCGCGCAATTTCCTGTAATTGGCCTGTAATGTTTTGTTCTGCGTCAGCGATATAGGAATAGGCCATAGTATAGGAGCGCTTGATCTCCTCTGCATTGCTCAAGCGGGAAAGTTCGGATTCAAGCATTTCTTGCTCGCCTGCCACTGGTGCCGCCAGCAGCAATTCATCCAATTGAAAACGCAAAAACTCCATCTCTTTAGAGCCGTTTTCACTGCGGGAAATGAGTTCGGCAAGCTTTTTTCGATCGGCCGCATAGGTTTTGTACCCGATTTGGTATTCTTTTAGCAAGGTACTGTTGTCTGCCAGCGCATCAATCATCCGCAATTGAAAATTGACGTTGTGGATATCGAGTAAGTCAAACTGCTGGTGCAGGTCAATCAGTGATTCGGTGAGGCATTGCAGTACCTGGTTGTTTACGGGGGTGTCATTTACAAAAGCCCGGCTTTTTCCGGCAGGAGAAAGTTCGCGGCGAATGACAACTTCCTGGTCGTAATCCAATTCGTTTTCCTCAAAAAACGACTTCAGATCGTAGGCGCCAACTTCGAAAAATGCCTCCACGATACATTTTTGGGTATCGTTGTAAAATACTTTTGAATCGGCGCGCTCGCCCATCACCAAGCCTAAAGCTCCCAGGAGGATAGACTTTCCGGCACCTGTTTCACCAGTAATGATGGTGAGGTGATTGGAGAATTTGATTTCGAGTTCGTCGATCAGCGCGTAATTGCGGATGTGTAAGCGTTTGAGCATTTTGGAACCTTATTCGTGGATTTTTGCTGAAAGGGTTTCGTTTCAGAAAGCTGCGAAATTATGTAAACGCAGCAAAAGTAGAGCAATCACTTGTAATGGAGGCATTTGTAAAATTATTTGTTTTAAATATGCGCTTGATTTTTTCAAAGGCATTTTTATAAGGTATTTGGCGAAAATTAGTTCAAACTAATTTTTACCTAACGTCTTGATTTTCATTGTCTTTTTACAATCTCGCCCTTTTACTTATCTTTCTTTCTTCCATGAAATTACGAAGAAATTTATTGATTTACAATAGATTGCACATGCTTTTTTCTCCTTGCGCCACAAAATTGCTTTCTTTTGTCAGGGCAAATTAAACCCTGACGCTTTTTTTACGTCTTAATTTCCAAACACGGAGACTTGCAGACCGCTGTGATTACACCCACTTCAGACGAAAAAATATTAGAATTGCTTGGCGCTGCGCACACGTACGAGCGCGGCTTTCGGCTGCTGATGGCGGAGTATAAAGAGCGGCTCTACTGGCACGTGCGCCGAATTGTGCTGGTGCATTCCGATGCTGATGATGTGCTTCAAAACACATTTATCAAGATTTACAAAGGTATTGCACAGTTTGAAGGCAAGTCGAAACTTTATACCTGGGTGTACCGTATTGCGACCAATGAAGCAATCTCCTTTTTACAGAGCAAGAAGCGACAAGCAACTTCGCCCTTAGACGAATCTGCTAACCTGATATCGGCACGTCTGACGGCTGATACGTGGTTTGATGGCGATGAGGTACAGGTTAGATTGCAAAAGGCAATCGCGCAACTACCTGACAAACAAAAGCTTGTCTTTAATCTCCGGTATTACGATGAAATGCCTTACGAAGAAATGGCCAACCTGTTGGGCACTTCTGTAGGGGCATTAAAAGCCTCATATCACCATGCCGCAAAAAAAATTGAGGCGGCATTTAAAGAACCTGATTAACCCTAACCGACCCAATAACATTGTCCTATTATGGAAGACGAACTTAAAAATATTGCACCCGATGTATTCAAGCAGCTACCGCAAAAGGATAGCTTCAAATTGCCGGAAGGCTATTTTGAGTCCTTCGACGGGCGTGTCATGGATCGAATTGAAGCATTTGGTCTGACGCAGCAAGTGCCTTTGAAAATTGTGAAAAAGCCAGCGAAAAGGGTTTCCATGGGTTATATGCTCATAGCAGCGGCAGCCGTGTTCGCCTTGGTTTTGGCGGCGGTTTGGTTTCTAAAGCCTGCTTCGGCAATGGATCAAACCACGGCTTCTATTGAGCTGAGCGATGAAGAAATTGAAGCTTATTTGTTGGAAAACGTTCAATATTTAGAAGTTGACCAATTGGCCATGATTCCAGAAGCCACAGAAAACGAATACCAGACACCTACTATTCAAGAAAAGCCACCACAGCAAACAAACGTTCCCGATGAAATTACCCCTGAAGATGTAGAGCACCTTTTGAATGACATGACTGAGGAGGAATTGGAGGAAATCCTGTAAATTTATTACCGCACTTACCCACAACAATAGTTTTAAAGACACAACACCATGAAAAAGTTATTGCTTTTTGCCTTGATTTTCAACGCCAGCATCGGCGTGGCAATGGCACAAATAGATCCCGAGAGGCGAGACGAACGCCTCGCGCAATATCGCGCAGAAGTTTTTACCAGGGTATTGAAGCTAACGCCGGAAGAAGCACAAGGCTTTTGGCCTTTGTACAATGAGTTTTTGGACAAGCGTGAACAACTGCAACAGTCGTACAATCCGCTCAAGCAAGAAGACCAAATGAGCGACAGCGAAGTAGAGGAGCATATCAAGCGCTATTTCGAACGCAAACAACGCGACCTCGATTTGGAAAAAGACCTCAATCAAAAACTCCGCAAGGTTTTACCTGTGCGCAAGATCGCCAAGATACCCATGGCCGAGCGCGAGTTTCGCGAAGCATTGATCAAAAAATTGCAGGAAAACCGGCAAAAAAGGATTCAGGACCGGCGACAAGGGGGACGGGGCTAGGGGTTTTTCTCTTGCATAGCGGCTTTATACACCGCCCGAGCCACCGCAGTAGCCACCTTCTTATCCAACGCCGCCGGGATAATATGCTCCCGATCAGGATTTTTCAAGTACTTGGCGATGGCGAAGGCAGCAGCCAACTTCATGTTAACGGTTATGCGCGGTGCACGGGCGTCCATGGCACCTCGGAATATCCCTGGAAAACCAAGGACATTGTTTACTTGATTGGGAAAGTCGCTGCGGCCGGTGCCAAAAATAGCCGCGCCACCTTTGTATGCTTCTTCCGGCATTATTTCTGGCTCAGGATTGGCCATTGCAAATACAATCGGATCCTTGGCCATGCTGCGGATATGCTCCGCCTTAAGCAAACCACTTTGGCTGACACCAATAAATACATCGGCACCAACTAAGGCATCGAATACGGTCCCGTGTTTGCTTTCTGGGTTGGTATATAACAACGCCTCCATTTTGTGCAATATCCCAGCGATATCTGCCCGGTTTTTGCAAAGAATTCCCTTTCGGTCACATAAAATGATGTGTTTTACCGCTACTTTAGGGTTCTTCTGTCCGAAGCCACGCAGCAGCTTCGCAATAGCAATGCCCGCAGAACCCGCGCCATTGATGACAATTTTCAAGTCGTTTAAGTCTCTCCCCAGCACTTTTGCTGCGTTGATAAGCGCGGCTAGCGTTACGATGGCAGTGCCATGTTGGTCATCATGAAAAACGGGAATGCCCAAATCCTGCAAGCGACTTTCAATTTCAAAACAACGCGGAGCAGAAATGTCTTCGAGGTTGATGCCGCCAAAAACCGGAGCAATATTGCGCACCGTTTGAATAATTTGTTCGGTGTCCTGCGTATCCAAACAAATGGGGAAAGCGTCTAGGTCGGCAAATTTTTTAAACAACATACACTTGCCCTCCATCACGGGAATGGCGGCAGCGGCGCCGATATTCCCCAGTCCTAACACCGCAGAACCGTCAGAAACAAGCGCTACTGTATTCGATTTGATGGTATAGGTGTACACATCGTCGGGGTTTTCGTGGATGGCAAGGCAGGGTGCGGCCACACCAGGCGAATAAACCGTGGAGAGATCCGCGATGGTGTTTACCGGGATTTTGGAACGCACTTCGATTTTGCCTTTATTTTTCCGATGGAGTTCGAGCGATTCTTCGTAATAATTTTTTCCAGCCATAATTAGGGTACAAAAACCTGGTTGATTAGTAGGTTTTTGATGTTGTTGAAGGAGCGGCGAAAGTAGGTTGATTCTGAGTGAAAGGAGAAAGACTGGTTCCAAAAACAACACTTTCTTTGATAGAAAATGAAAAAGGGGCGTTTTTTTGACAAAACGTCCCTTTTTTTTAAACATGCTCTTATTAAACCATTGCTATTCCAGGCTTTGGGTCAGGTATAATACGTTCCATCAAGGCCATATAAAACCCGTCAAACCCTTCATCCTGGGGCAATATTCGTTTTTCTTCCAGCAGCCTAAATTCCTGGCCAGCCTCGCTTTTCAAAAAACTGGCTACCTGGTCTTGGTTTTCGGATGGAAGAATACTGCAAGTGGCGTACACCATTTTTCCTCCAGGTTTTACAATGGGGCTATATCCGCGCAAAAGCTCTTGTTGCGTTTGGCGCAACTGCTCTATGTTTTCAGGGGTCAATTTCCATTTGGAATCGGGATTGCGGCGCAGCACACCCAATCCGCTGCAAGGCACATCCAGCAGCAGCCGGTCCGCAGAGCCAAACAGGCGTTTGATGACTTTGCTGTTTTCAATGGGGCGGGTGTCGATATTGGAAACACCAGCACGGCGGGCACGCAGGCGCAGTGCATCCAATTTCCATGCATGGGTATCAAGCGCGATGATACTGCCTTTGTTTTGCATCAGTGCTGCCAGGTGCAAGGTTTTTCCTCCCGCGCCTGCACAGGCATCTACAACCCGCATTCCGGGTGCGGGCGCGAGCAAGTGCGCTACCAACTGGCTGCTGTAATCCTGTACTTCGAAGCCGCCATCTTTAAATGCCTGAGATTTAAAAACATTTTGACGGCGCTTCAGCACCAGTGCATCGCCAGTTCCAACAGCTACGGTATCAATATCCTCGGCAAATAAGGCTTTTTGCAGCGATGCACGATCTGTTTTCAAGAGATTGCAGCGCAGCACTACTTTAGCCTGTTTGTTTAGCTCGGGCAATGTAGCGTCCCAGACCTCGGGAAGTTCTTTGTTGCAGTAATCATCCATCCAATCGGGGATGCTTTCACGCAGCGCCCGTTGTTTGCTAAGCTTTTCATACTTGTCTAATATCTCCTGGACATTGAGGCTGTTAAATTCTATGAAGTTCGGAAGCGCTCCTTTTACCGTAACGGCGAAGTGGATGCCGCATATTTGCCAGAAGTCGAAATGGGTGATGGGGGTATGCCCCAGTATTTCAGCATAGAGGCGGTAATACCGCACTACTTCATAAGTTGTTTCTGCTATAAAAGCCCGGTCTCTACTGCCTGCTTTTTTGTTGTTGCGTAAAACAAACTCGATTACTTTGTCGGCATGGCGGTTCTCCATAAATATGGCATGGAGCGCCTCCACAACGGCACGGACCAACATTGGATGGACACGTATACTATTGGTATCTTGCATTTCGTAAAATTATTACTGCGTCATGTCATCAAAAAATATAGGCATAAAAAAAGTCCCCCTCCGAGCTTTCCCGGAGAAGGACGTCATCAAAACACGCTTCATTTTAAACCTTTATTTTTGAGCCCAATAAAACAGGCATCTACTCATTTTGATTACAAGCGAATCCAAATACGGCGACGAGCTTGTACATTTACTGCGGTAAAGGTATGATTTCTTTGTAAAAAGCGGTGTTTGCATTTTGTTTTTTTTGTTTTTTTTTGTTTTTTAGCTTTAATATGTTGATTTTCATTTGGTTACAGCGTTTGGTGCATTTGGTTGATATTGCGCTGGACACAAGAATATTAACCTGCTTTTCCGCAGAGATGGCAAGTGCAGAAAGCTACTATCCTGTATAAATGCGGCTGGTCGCCTTTTGAGGGCAGCAAGTTTAGGGGCAAGGTGTTGTCTACTATTGTCAGTGGGCACCTGGCCTGGCACGATGGGAAATTCAACGAAGAAAAAATGGGGGAGCGAGTGTTGTTTGAGCAGGATTAACCCAAATCAGCAAAAAACTTCCGCACCTCCGTCGCATCTTTTGGCTTAATGCGTCCTGAAAGAATGAGCCTGAATTCCCGGCGACGGGCAGCCCCTTCATACAATTGCTGCTCATCGTTGGCCAAAGGCAATACTTGTGGCACCGGAATCGGGTTCATTTTTTGATCGTCAAGCGCAACAAATGTGAAATAAGCATGGTTGCAACGCCGCGGGTTTTGGCCCTTAACATCGCTGGCAAACACTTCCACGTAAATTTCTACCGATGTGTTGAAGGCACGTGTAACTGATGCTTCGAGGGTGATGACATCCCCAAGTCTGATAGGGTTTTGAAAAGAAATATGATCCACTGCCGCTGTTACTACATTGGATTCAGTGTGCCTTCCAGCGCATATGGCGCAGACGATGTCCATCCAGCGCATCAGGTATCCGCCCATCAGGTTGCCCATCGGATTGGTGTCGTTGGGCATGATGAGCTCGGTCATCACGGTTTTACTTTCTGAAACTTTTTTTGGGGCAAGGGTAGGTTTGTCCATGAATGGAAGCAGAATTAAGTAAAAGGGCAAAATTGCAAAAAGCAAAAAGGCAAAAAAAACAATACGTTAGGTCAACAGTAGTTCAAACTAATTTTTGCCTGGTACTTAAGCACTCATAATCGTTTATTCCACACTGTATGGTACAATAGCGTGTCTATGTGAACTATGTGCGCTATGTGGCAAAAAAACAAGGTAATGTGGTAAAATCAAGCAGTTTGTGTGCTCAACTTTCGGTTTGTCACCCAAGAATACACGCCAAATAATGCGGTAGAAAAGAACAGATCACCCAAGATGGTATTGCCTAAAAATGGCAAACCTGCTGCATAGCAAGTCAACAACCCAGCCGCATCTTTAGTGTACATCAAGCCTGACGCCCACACACTAAAATTGGTGACCAGGAAAAACACAGCAGAGGCAATCAAGCTGGCGCTGACAACACGACTAGGAGAGGCTTTCTGCCGCAACAGCGCCCATCCAGCGAACATGACCAAGCCAAATGCAGCATAAATCCACCAAGAAGTAATCAAGGTAAATGAGCTATAGTACTGGCTGTAAATCAAGTTGTTAAGAATCAAATCGCTTAGGAACAGCGCAGCAAAAGGCACTGCCAAAGCCATCCAACGGCGGTTGAATACCGCTGCGCCAAAAAGACCCATGGCCGCTATGGGCGAAAAGTTGTGCGGTGGATAGGGTAGGAAATTCAACGAAAGCCGGGTAATGGCTGCCAATAATATCAATGCGAGGGCAAGACGAAGTTTCATGTTGTACACTTTTGTTCAATATCGCCGCAAAGGTAAGCCGAACAGGCCGCTTTAAGTGCCGTTTCTCCAAAAAACACGTTTCGGAAAATTTTGATGGCGTATCATTGCAGTATTGATGAATAAATTAAGTGATAAAATGACAAAAAATAAGCTTTTTACCCTCAGCCTTCTACTGTTTCTTTCCTTCGCCCTTGAAGCACAACCTGAACGCTGGCAGCAACACGCCGACTATAATATCAACGTGGATATGGATGTCGCAAAGCACCAATATCGCGGTGATATGCGTCTGGAATACACCAACAACAGCCCGGAGGTATTGACTAAGGCCTTTTTTCACCTGTACTTCAATGCCTTCCAACCCAACAGCATGATGGATGTGCGCTCCCGCACCATCGAAGATCCAGATGGCAGGGTAGCAGACAGGATATCGAAGCTCAAACCGGAAGAAATTGGCTTTATAAAAATCAAGTCATTAAAAGTAAATGGCGCTCCCGTGAAGTTTGTCGAAAATGGTACGATACTGGAAGTCACTTTAAATGAGCCCATTTTACCGGGCGCTATCACCGACTTTGAACTGGAATGGGATGCTCAGGTACCCCTGCAAATCCGCCGCAGCGGACGCGACAACCGCGAAGGCGTGGATTTCACCATGACCCAGTGGTACCCGAAACTCTGCGAATACGATTACCAAGGCTGGCACGCCAACCCATACATCGCCCGTGAGTTCTACGGCGTTTGGGGTGATTTTGACGTAAAAATTGCCATAGACAGAAAATATGTGGTGGCAGCTGGAGGCTATATCCAAAATCCGCAAGAAGTGGGCAATGGCTATGAAGCGCCTGGCTCAACCTTGAACAAGCCCGCTCCAGGCAAATTGGTTTGGCATTTCAAAACACCCAATGTGCATGATTTTGCCTGGGCTGCCGATCCAGATTTTACCCAAAAGAGCATCCGCGCCGATGATGGCTCAATGATGCGTTTTTTCTGGCAAAAAGGAAAAGGTTATGACGAACAATGGGAAAAACTCCCGGCCATCATGAACCGCGCCCGTACCATCATGAACGAACATTTTGGCCAATACCCTTATGCTGAATACGCCTTTATCCAGGGCGGCGACGGCGGCATGGAATACCCGCTCGCCACCATGATGACGGGCAATCGCCCCCTCAACTCACTGGTTGGCGTTGCGGTACACGAGCAACTGCACTCCTGGTACCAAATGGTGCTGGGCAGCAACGAAAGCCTGTACGGCTGGATGGATGAAGGGTTTACCTCCTTTGCCGAAAATGTGGTGGAAAACGAACTTGCCCGCGAGGGCCTTATGCCCGGTAATAAAGCGAACGATAACCCACAGCTGGGTAACAATATGGCCTATATTCGTTTGGCAACGAGTGGCAAAGAAGAGCCATTGACCACGCATGCCGACCACTTCAATACCAACTTCGCCTATTCCATGGCGGCTTATGTCAAAGGCTGCGTATTCCTTAACCAAATGGAATACATCATCGGAAAGCCGGCTTTCGATCGCGGGCTGCTCACCTATTTCAAAACCTGGCGTTTCAAACATCCCAATGCCAACGACGTGACCCGCGTGTTTGAAAAAGAAAGCGGACTAGAGCTTGATTGGTACAAAGAAGACTGGGTGAATACCATCAACACCATTGATTATGGTGTGAAATTAGTAGAGTCGGAAGGTCGTAAAAACACCAAGATCGTCATCGATCGCATTGGGCGCATGGCCATGCCTTTGGACATTCTGGTAACTTACAGCAACGGCGATCAGGAACTTTTTTACGCGCCACTGGAAGGTATGCGTGGTGAAAAACCAGCCGAAGGAAAAATTCAGCGCACCCTGCTGCCCGATCATCGCTGGGTAGACCCTACGTACGAATTTGAAGTCTCTTCCAAATTGAACAAAGTCGCCAAAGTAGAAATTGACCCAAGCCGCCGCATGGCCGATATTGATTGGGACAACAATATTTGGGAATCAAAATGAATAAAGTCAGAGTAGACAAATGGCTGTGGAGCGTCCGGATTTTTAAAAGCCGGACGCTCGCCACGGATGCCTGCAAAGGAGGTAAGGTGAAAATCGAAGCTGCATCGGTTAAACCTTCCTACCAAATTGCAGTAGGGAATACTGTCACGGTAAAAAAAGACGGTTTCAACTTTCAGTTTAAGGCCATTACCTTAATTGAGAAACGCGTGGGAGCGCCCATTGCTATCGCTTGTTACGAGGACGTGACACCAGCCGATGAGCGCACGAAATACCTGGAATGGTTTCAAAATGCCACACCTACTACCGAAAAACGGGATAGGGGTATCGGCAGGCCCACCAAAAAGGAGCGCCGGGACATCGATACGTTCAAGTATGGGTATGACTGGGAGGATGATGATTAGCTGTTGGCTATTGGCTATTAGCTGTTGGCTATTGGCTGTTGGCTATTGGCTATTGGCTGTTGGCTATTGGCTATTAGCTGTTGGCTATTGGCTATTGGCTGCACAATATCGCAGCGCTTGCTTCGTAGCGCATTCCAGCACCAAATCAGAATGGAGTTCGCGTCTTCCTTAACTTGCTGAAAAACCAAAGCTCCCCAAAATCTACGATGTTGTGCAGCCAACAGCCAACAGCTAATAGCCAACAGCCAACAGCCAACAGCCAACAGCCAATAGCCAACAGCCAACAGCCAATAGCCAACAGCCGCCTACATCAACCCAAATATCTTCGCATACTTCAACATTTCCCCAGGGTTGCTGATTTTCAACTTGCCTGTCATCATGGCCATCATGGGGTTTAGATCCTTTGAAAGGAGTTTGCTGAGGGTTTCGACGCTTGCGGTGACTTTACACGTAGCATCACCGTTGAGCCCTTCAGAAACGTCCAGTTTGCCGTCGTCTAATTTCACAGTATAGGTACCGGAGTCGCCAATATCGAAATGAAATAAGGTGCTTAGGCCTTCCACCGCTTCTGGCTTTACTTTGGCAGGTAGGGCGAAAATGAATTCTTTTACGTCGATCATGTTTTGTTTTTTATGAATTGGTGTACAGGAAACGTGCTGGGCGTGATTTTGTTCTTTTACGGCATTCGACACTAAGGGTGCGCCGCCACCCAAACCTCCCCGTCTTCAAACACTTCTTTTTTCCAAATCGGCACCGTTTCTTTCAAGGTATCTATGGCAAACCGGCATGCCTGGAAGGCTGCATCCCGATGCGCTGCCGAAACGGCAATGATGACGGCGATGTCACCAATGGTTAATTTCCCAATGCGGTGGTGTATGGCTATGGAATGGACGGGCCATTTCTCCTTGGCTTGAGCTGCAATCTTTTCCATTTCAAGGATG
>Ga0335398_10002703_pt1 | contig 27299 bp, 16 predicted proteins | sample BON03_FD_205742 | JGI IMG/M metagenome (GOLD analysis project Ga0335398, IMG submission 205742) | Freshwater microbial communities from Lake Bonney liftoff mats and glacier meltwater in Antarctica - BON-03 (spades assembly) (version 2) | ecosystem: Environmental > Aquatic > Freshwater > Ice >... | reverse complement strand
GTTCCATTTCCTGGCTGTTTCACCACGAAAAGCTTTGCGGGAGCGCCTGCAGAGACCGACAGGGACCGGGTCGCTGTGGTCAGATTCAGATTTTCAGCGCTGAAAGTTAATTTATAGTTGCCGACAGACCCAACGTTCAAATCCGTGAATACCGCTTGCCCAGATTGAGTTTGAACCAGGGTTCGACCCTCCAGAGTCGCCTGCACCTCAGCATCCAATGGGCTCATTGTCACAAATACCTGCAACTGGTGGCTTCTATCCTCTACGACATTTTCAGAGATATCAGACACGGTAACGATGGGCTGCAAATTAAGAGCGTGTCCTCCAAACGCTGACAAGACGGAAGGTGGGTCTATCGTCAATGTTGTGGCAGCACCGGGAAGCACATCAAAGTCGACACACAAAGGCACACCTGTCGACGCACACTTTCCATCAGCACCCATTCGCGCCGAGTCTGAAAACACCAAAGTGTACCCACGAGCAGCCCGAAGAACAGAAATATCCGAAAAGACAGCTGAGCCTCCAATCATAGGCACAGAGACAGTACCAAACACAACAAACCCCAGATTTCTCTGCACCAGCTGCCACTCCGCTGGCTTGCATCCAAAGAGACACCGCGAGAAGGTTGTGGCGTTTTCGCCGCTCAATCTAACGCAGACATCGTAGCAATACATATCTGTTTGGCAGTGGATGTCGCAATTTTGCAGATAATCAGCACTTGTGTTAAAAAGTGTGGGTTCGTATTTATACACCTTCGTGACAGGACCCCACTGCCGCGGTGCCACGACATCAAATGAGATTACAGAGGCATTATCTCCAGTCAAGAGATGAGCCACACCACCCGGAGTAAGGCGGGCGACGCGCGATACAGAAACTGTGCCAATGTGTAGTCCACTTGTCCATGCCCGTTGTTCAAATCCGTGGATGACGAGCTCAGAGTCGGCAAACGTCGACATAATCAAGTCGGACAATATTGTCGTGGCAATGCCAAACGCATTGAGCGATAGTTGGAAGGGTTCTTGAGGCTGGCGGAGGATTGTGACGTGCGAAAATTCAGCAACGCCGCCAGAGACAGCGACTTGCAGTGTGCCCGCCAGCAAATGCGGAGCATCGATCCAATGACTGGAGTTTGCATCCCACGTTTGTATACTGACGGTAACAATTGTCCAGAAATCGTTGTATACAATATTTGCAAATACGTCACGTATACGAACACGAAGAGGAGTGATGAAGTGCATTGCAGGATATACTCCTTGCGGCCGATCAAAGATTTCCAATGCATCGCTATCCCCGGGCGTGATAATGATGGCGTTTCCAGTCTCTTGGGTTCGCAGCCCCCCCAAGGAATCAGAGAACGCAAGTAGTACACCTTCCGAAGAGAGATAAGAAAAACTGATATCGGTAAAATAGACGCAACCACGCACTACAGGCAGCGACAACGTACCCGTCATTCCGCTCGTTCCATTTAAAAGAGTTGACACTGAGACGAAGCGCTCTCGCTGCCCACCAACCACTACATGTCCTCGCTCATCTACCACAACAACTTTTGCCTCGATCAGATATCCGGCAGCAACGCTGACGGGCAAAGAGGAGGGTACAATCTGCAAAGAAGATGCTGCTTCCAACGACAGATGCATCACATCATCACCTTTGCCATTCACCTGCCACGGAAAACAAAAATTCGAGTTTAAGTTCTTAGAGTATTTCGTTACGAAGCCATGAAGATTACCATCATCAGGATTCAATGCAACGCTAGACTGCACAACCCACGAGCGTGGCCACATAATGTATGATCAGATGTGCAAAACAGTTGATATGTAGACATGTGCCTACACATTTAAGTTCATCTGTAGATAAGCTTACATGACTATATTGTCCACTGTCTCAATTGTAAGTCGCAAGCACGTTAAATCACCTGCCACGGCGGCGAAATTGGTCCCCCGATAACTAAAAGATGCGTGTCAGAAAGTGCCACCAAGGACACCGAACTTTCCTGCAATTTCGAAAATTTAGTTATTGATGGTGTGGTCACGTCGGTAATCCGCAGCCACACCCCACTTGTCGACGGTTGACCAATGCACATCGACATGCAGTGCATGAAAATCGGACTTGAACGTCCATGCAGCCTACCACAGCCACGAGCACAAGTGGTATTGCACTGTGCATGCATGCATTCAAACGACGAAGCATTGGATGAAATTCCAACTGAGCTCATAACAAGTGCGTTGGGTAGCTCGAGAGCTTTCACGTGCGTTAATAAATTCTGGTGCCGTTGACTGACTAGCATAAGACGACTTCCAACCCAATGGCAGGACGAAAATATATTGCCACCAGCTGAGATGGCTGATATTGTCCACTGGTTCCAAGTGTCAGTTGCAAGCACGTATGAGAAGAGTGTTGTGTTACTCAGTATGACGACTGTTGACCCCTGTGAGTTGATGGCCATGACTGCATCCTGCATTGATGTGAAGGGCTGCACAGCGAGTAGTGCCGCATTAATCCAGTTAGACTGTGCGATACTGTCGGTGTTGAGAATGTGAATGAGCACAACACTGCTCGTTCGATCCAACAAGACGAGCGCCGAAGAATTTGAAACCAGCACTGGGGCTAGAATCCCGAGCGGTTGACCTGGCCTGTTACTCCAATCTTCCCACGAATGTGTAACGGGCGTATAACGGTAAAGTCCGCCGAGAATTTGCGAACTCGGTGAGGATTTCCCGCCGTACACCCACATTACTGATCCTTGCCCACAAGCTGCATGCCCAAAGAGCTTGGGTGGCTGCCACGATGAAAACGGTTGTACAATAGCAACAGAATCCAGCCTCCAATTGTATTCAGCAAGACGCTGTACCGCACCCTGTGGACCCACCCCCCCGAAAATAACAACTCTGTTGCCTACAAGAACTGCAGTGGAACCCCCTAAATTTGCAAGGCCACTCAAAGTGGCTTCAGTTTTCCACCAAACACCCTGATACACGTCAATCTCAACGGTGACACTGGCGACTTCCCACGGAAACACTTGGTCGGTAAGAGCAAAGGTCAGTGCCACATATCCAGCAGTATCAATTACTAAATCTGGAAAATGCAGCAAATATGAAGGTGCACCACCGGGGGCTTGCAAAGTTTCGTGTCTCAACAGCACGTGACCATGCAATGAAGACACGACAGCTGATGATCCCGACAAGTCAATATCCTGCAGGAGCGCACCCGTGCAATCCACAACTTGTAAAGTCACCACAATTGGCTGTCCCATTATGAAATGCGAACCCTCTGCGGGCTGCATTGAGCTGATCCGTAGACGTGAGTTAGGTGGTGGGTCGCGGGTGGAGTTGGAAGAAGGACTCCCGGACAGCACACGCAATTCCCGACTTTGGACACTCTGCAGAAAGCTCGCTTCAAATAGCAGTTCTGTACATCCTGGTGTGCTCAGTTGAAAATTGATGACGGCAATTCCCAGAGTCTTATCGACCGTTGCACTGAATACTGAGGCAACGGATGCTGCAAGTACAGCACTTTGGTTCGAGTGCCTCGAATGGGGGTAGGACCGTAGTTGACGCGTGCTGACAGAGCGGGTGGTAAGAAGTTTGGCAGGTGCTTTGCCGTTGAGAACACGGACCGTTGCTGTCATGTTAAGTTTCGAATAGATCGGATCGGGTGGGAGAATAGCGATTTCGAGGTGTGTTGCCTCTCGTGTCATGCGCGAAATGTTGCGGAAGCCAAAGACCTGCGTTTTGATACGATTGTAACATAAACTTCAGAGTGAGCACCGAAATATGAATCGTTAGTCGTACATTGATGTGATTTTCTCAGTATCTGCCAGACCCTATGAATCAAACAATGTTGAAGAGCCAGCCCCGCCGATGTGCGCTTTGGGAGCTGATACCTAACTTGTATAAGAAAAATTCCGCCTGATCATATTGATCAGGTCAAAATCAACAATTCAACTATGTTGAGTAATAAAACCAGTAGCGCATAATCTTATGCGGAGGATCAGATCCTGGAGCATCTGATCCTCCGCATAAGAAGTTTAAATTTTGTACTGAAAGATAAGTAAATTAATTTCCAGAAATCTGTCAATCAAGCAGTGAACATAAATTATTAATTGGGTCAGGTGGATGGAAGCAACAAAAGTCGCGACTATATACCAACGCACAACGTACCTCCATATCACTTCCCCAGCCATTGCCGCTGAGCATGTAGCGAGTTCCAGAAAGAGTAACGAGTGCGAGCGAACCAGATTTTTTCGTATTAACAATGAAATCCCGAATCCAACGCCCTCCACCAACGCCCATCTCCGCAGAGCTCTGGTGAGAGCAGTGAATTTCCGAAGAGTCATGCCCCCTAATTGCCACCATGACGCAGCGCTCGCGTTCCGACGGTGATACGGAATATGGAACAGAATCCTTCAATCGATGGCCCTTGAACACCGATAGTGCCTCGGCAGGTCCGGTAGCCAAAGTATGGACACGTGTGATATTTCCTTGAGAATCCACACGGAGAATTGCAACATTATCTGTGCTTGATGCAACAGACACAAATCCGTAGCCTCCGACACCGTGGATCTCGGAATCCTGCTCTGCTACCCACGAAACCAAGTGGGTGGGTGCGCGGATGGTATGCTCTGCAATTACTAAGAATTGCTCGGAGGTATAATCCCACTGCATTACAGACACCAGGTCGCCCATCTCCTGCGCCACCACTAGCAACACTCGCTTTTTGGAAAAGGTGAAATGAGCCATTGAACGCGCCCCGAGTGTTTCAAATTCCTGCAGAAGCAACACTGCGTACATATAGAAATCAATCAGTGCACTGATAAAATTAGCAAAATGCGCTAGCACACCATAGGCTCACTATGATTCTATACCACTACATATGTTGGTAATTCTATTATTAGTGTCTCGCTATATTATCATGATTTGTTGCGTGTTTGCTACTGTTTCTAGTACCCTAATAGCTATTAGCAGTATCTCACTTGCAGGCTCGACGCCGGGGCCACACATTTGACGATATTCTCGGCCAAACGAGTAGATTGCCGAGGGCACATGGTAGCTCGAACCGTTGTAATAGTTTGAAACTGCAACAAGTGTCTGGCCGTTGAGTGTAAACACCTCAATGTGCGCAGCACCCATCGTCATGAATGTTTGCACAGCAGCCACTTCCGAGATACTGCCCGCGCTCTGCCGGAGGGCATACACTGCTGACGGTACGTAATAGCTGCTCAGCTGCTGATCGAAGTGATTTGCGACTAGCAGAAATTGCCGCGCACATAGCTCCACGCGCTGCCACCACACTGCGCGCGAGCTTGTTCCGATGCGAGTCACTTGTACAAAGGAGATTTCTGGAAAGTGTGCGGGTGGTATCGCTACGGGATTGGCTGACATTGAATAGAGCACAGACGTGTACGTCAATGTGTTGAGATTCTCTGGGTCTACTTGACCCTGGCAGTGTTGAGCGCACGGGATCCCCGCACATGCCACCATGAGGAAATCCTGGATCGCAGAGCCATCTTTGATGCTGCTCACATCTAGACGAAACGGCATCAGATGCCGAACTCCCGAGCAGTTTTGCGATGCAAGTGCCTCGTGTAGAATATTGGATTGCGGGATGGAGTTGATCTTCAAGGGCACTCGTTCTGCTACTGCCAGTTGTGCCTTACCCTGCGAGAGATGAGGGGGGGGCGTTATGAATAATCGAATAGACAAGTAGCAGCATCTGAGTGATTCGAGATTAGACATACAATTGTATCATTGAATTGCACAGCTAGGGTGAGAGAGGTACTGCATAACACCTGAGAGAGCGCGACAAGCGTCGGCTATCGTCTGTTTCTCTAGAGCAATTCTATTCTTTATTTTGTATTTCTCACCTGCGACAGAATCTCGATTCTCGTACTACCAAAAGGTCTGTGTGTCACAGGCACGTTGCATCGATCACCCGTACAGCAGTTATAGCTCCATTCCTCTTGCTGTATCGTCACTGCACTACGCTCCGACCGACAAATGATGTCCTGCCCTGGTAGCAAACTGGTGTTCGGTGCTTGTGGAACTTGAGAGGAGCACAGTAGGATGGGAACACTTGTGGCAGAGTTCTCTACTGAGATGCATTTGTCCTTGCTCGTCGGGCAGCGCAGAATAGAATAGGATAAATATAGATCGTCCCAATTGGTGACCTGTGCATGTGTGCCGTTTCAGAATCTCATATACATATTAGTGGCGATGAATATTTCTGATATATGCATATTTTCATTTGCATTCACACTCTCAAACACATTAGAAATTCTCAGTGACACGCTGAAAATGAAGCAAGAAAGAAAACTTACTGCGCACAATTGGCCAGTTCCAGAAGAACTCTGCAGGGCACTTGCTGCGAAGTTGAATTTCGAGACATATGGTGATGAAAAGAGATAGCTGCGCAGTGTCTGAGCAGACACTGCCGAATAGCACAGTAGCGTGCCAACAGTTTCTTGCAAGGGCCCGGAGCAGGCGACGGCTGTCGTGCTGTTAAGACCGTTTGAAGATGTCAAGTCATACATCAGCTCAAGGGTCTTGTTGCGGGTATATGGCGACGATTCTGAGAAGGCCTGCTCGTGATACGCTATTACTGCAGGCTGCAGGCCCGCCGAGGATGAGTTAAGAATCCACCAACCATTCCACATGTCCTGAATTGCACGCACGATCGCAGGCTGTCCAGGGAGGAGAGGAACCTGTTGCGTTACAGACAACTCTTGCACTTGTGCATCGATTCCATTGCGCTTGAGCTCGCTTTCGAGCGCATTCTTCGTCAATCGCGCCAGGACTTTTGCTGCCCTACCTCCCGGCGCAGGGCCTCCTAAAGGAGTCGTAGGATCGTCCACGGCATCGTCCGTGGTGTTTTGGATAGTCACCTCAAACTTTATGATCACTTCGTAAGCATTTGAGGATAGGAGCCGTCGGCGCCGAGAAGACGACGCCCTTTCAGGATATATAAAAACCTCAAGAAGATCAATATCTGCAGGTGATACTCCAAGCACCAGGGCAATTGATTCAACAATTGCTAGTTGCTGTGCATATGAGAGGGTGGTAGAACCCGCTTCTAAAGGCACACCAAGTGTCACGTCTCCTTGCAAGATTACCGAGCCGGGTGCAGCAGTAATATGAATGTCACTTGAGACAGTACGAGGGATGGGGTCATCACTCTCCAGAACAAACTCCAGTTGCCAGTTCGCGCGTGCAGCACGGATGGCGAGATCGTAAAAATACGCACGCCCCTGGAAGGTAGTCAAATTCATCGAAGTACCTTGCAATCTCAAGTCGATACCGGCTGCTGAAAACACACTGGATGAGGGCAGTAAGTGGACGCTCACCTTATGCTCGCTCGACATGATTTGATTGCCTCCTGCATCTACCAGCTGCACTACAGGCTGTGGGTTTAAATCTTTCTTGCTTTGCCCGCTCGTCGCGCAGCGGAGGACCACAAGCTGCGACACACGTCCGATGGAAACATCAAACGGCAGAGTCTCGACTGGCAGTAGGCCATCAACATGAAAAAGTAACGTGTATCCCGAGCCATGCAGTGTTATCGATAGGTCAGTAAAGTTTGCCGCACACCTACTGGTGCTGCTGCTACTCATGACTTGCACAAGCGTGCCCTTCAATTTGCCAGCAACTGCGCCGTTAATTCCAATCGACACCATAATCGTATTTTGCGTACCATCAGCTGTATTGAATCCCACAAAATTTCCACCGAGATCTGAAGGTGCCACAATTGGATTGTGTGCTAGTACTTCTCCCCCGACCCCCCGGTGTGGCTCAACGTATAGCGCCAAGCGCACGGCGGGGCCCGAGGAGATTGAAAAAGCGTCGCTGAAGTTTTGGGGTCGGAAACATACGATGACAGTCAGGTGCAGAAACATATCACCAGCAATTACACAGCTTTGTAACTCAAAGTCATATTCAGGTTTTCCTCCGTATGCATGGGGACAAAAGGGGAGCGAGAGAGAGGTTCAGTGGATGAGAATATGCACGCACAACTACTACACGAACAAATGGGGCGACACAGATGAGAATCAAACAACACAGACGATGGCAAATGCTCGCCTCATACCTGATGGCTTGAAACTGTAGAGAAGCTGTTTCCAAGGATACAGCAGTGAAGCTGAGCCGGTAGTCCACAGCAGCAACATTCAAAGCCAAATCCGTAAAATCTGCGGGCCCATTCACTTGTTGATGCAGTAACCCACTCAAATTCTCACCATCGATGCTATACGTAATTCTGTTTTGCAGGCCCGTGCCGATTTTGAAGTGGCAGAACTTTGCTGTACATCCGTTGATTTCTGACGAAGGAGGCTCGTATGCACATGATGAAGAAATATTAGAAAGCAACACGTGGACGACAACTTGCGTTATCAGGTCATAGACAATGTTACTGCCAGCGTCAACAATTGCTACTCGCGGTTGCGAAGACAGGACAAGACCACCTGTGCTATTTGGTGGCTGCTGCAAAAGAATTAAATTTACGGGAGAGCCGGCGGTGACTCTTATCCAGTACAATTCGGTCCCTCGAATCCCCGGAGACGTGAAGCTGATGAGATAGCCTTCACCACAGCAGCGACGAATGGCGCTGCTGTTGAGATCATACGATCCTTGGAATTGTGCAAGAGCGGCACCAGCAAAGTTTGAAGGATCTGACGGAGCAGCACTTGTGATTCTCAGCGACACGAGTGCTGACAGGAGATAGCCGTCGCAAGGAAAGAGATTAACATCGGGCGACACAGACATCATTATGTCAAACGTATCTTCATCATTTACTGCAGTTTGACGCACCTGAGACAGCACACTGTAACTTGAGAGAATACTCTCATGTGTATCACAGGAGGCGTAGCATTTTGGAAATGGGCCGGTTATCAACGGCGAAACTGCCAATTTTGTAAGGTCAGATCCGCCAAGTGACAACTGGGTAACCTTTTCTGTGACATAATCAAAATCGGTGCACTGTACAGAAACGTCTACAAATGCCTCAATCAACACGTGCCCAGCAGGAATCGACGAGTTGACGGGCACAAGACACGAACTCTGGCCCTTGCATTCGAAAAGACGCACAACTTCATACTTCTCCATCAAAATGATCGAAACGTTGAGAAGATCGTCATCGGCAATATTTCCTCCCTTGTCAAGTGCTTGTAATTGTACGTACGGCAGAGCCTCTCCTCCACGCCCGGCTATCCGTGCATCATATGGCTGCACTTGTGGCCAAGGCTCAACAATGGAGACGGTCGGAAAATTAAACGAGGAGAGTTGCTTGTTCAGTTGGTCTGATGTCAAGACTCCTACGATGGATTCTGCCTCTCTCACATTGCCAGAGTGGATCAAAATTTGAACAATGATTGATGGAACGTTTGAAATGTCGGAGGTGAGGTCGTACGATTCTGAATCTTGTGAGACAGATATGACGATAATACTGTTATCACGCCCCACGATTGTTGCAAGTGCCGCACGTAGCTGCACGGAGGCACCATTTTCGATGAATGTACGGGTTGTCATACGCACAACCTGCAGGCGTTGTCCTCTAATCAGTCAGTCTTCAACACACAGCAAGCACATGCCAGACAAAACGAAACAATGGACATTGGGATGTTGGAAGCTGGCAAACACTTACACGCACTGTCAGAAGAACGGAACGTTGGTCATCTCCATTATCTGAGCAACTCTGGCGGCCATTGGATGCATGATTTACATAGTGTGACGTGTTGGAGCAGACAACTGTTTTGAGGCGGAACGAACGACCATGAGTAACATCGAATCCCGTGCTGGCGATTGGACTCAATGCAAGGAAGTTGAAGATTAGATAATAGGCCTTTGCAGCCCCATCAACTGTGAGATCTGTGAAGCTGGCTGTAGAATTTGTGATGTACACTGAAGTATTTCCATAGAGGATTGCGGAAGAATTGCCCTTGGAGCGCAATTCTGCCGTCACGACACCCGAAACATTATGTACACGGTTGCCACCAAGATCCAGAAACGAGATGATTGGTTGCCGTCCCAACGGCTCACCGCCGATGGAATCACTGGGTTGCTGTATGATGTGCTGGACAAATGCTTGTCCGGGTACAACACTGAACGTCGAGCTGTACACGGTAGGCAGCATAAGGCTGGAGGAGTTTGAGGATGCTGTGAAGCTCAAGGTGACATTGTCATATTGAGTGACGAGTGCCAAATCAGAAAACGCCGCCAGTCCGTCTTGAACAACAGCGACTTTAATGTAAAGGCCATCAGGTGCGCAAATTAAAACATCACAAGTGTTTGGGCTGCTCAAGAGCTGCTGATGCACGCGCTGTTGCGTGGAAAGCGCGGATACATGCACTTTGAAATCTGTGTCGATTGCCCGGTTTCCTCCAAAATCTTGCAGCTCAACTATAGGCCACGGTGTAAACGAGTGCATGGCAGCGACGGTTGAAGGCTGAACTAGTATGACAATAAAGGATGCAGTGCCGACATGGACGACAAACGCGTTGCTAAAAGCGTGTGCGACATTTGCAGTAATCCATGACACGGTGATTTCAGCAGACAATGTTGCTCCGTCATGGCAGGCAACGCCTCCAACTGCCATCGATGTTTCGATACGAACTGTTAAATGCCCTGTTTCAGACACACTGTTGAATGGCACCGTAGCAGAGTCAAGAATGCTACTGGTTTTCGCACAATTGTCATCCTGTCCATCTGTGACGAGATATGTATCGCCCATGCGCTCACTGCCGACGTACAGCGCCGAGATGTACTCATCGACATCGCTGAAATCCGAATTGGCAACTTTGACCGTTATTTTCATGTCAATTGCTAACGAAGAAGGTACCACCAACACCTCCACATTACATGATGGAGACGAGGGCTGACTAGAAGTGCAAATCATCGTGGAGTGCTTTGCCACCGGCATCGTCTGGGAAACAGCGAAAAAATGCAGCACAAATGGACGAGACGGAACATCCACCCAGATGTTTGAAAACGTGATACAGCTCAGAGTCATGGATGACGATGTGACATCACCAGAAAGGATACCGCTGAGTGGGTAGCCCCAAAGGTCTAAAATATTTGCTGAAAGAACAAGACCAGAGTTTGATACCAAATTCTGCCCATCGTCATAGATGCAAACGCGTGGATTAATGGGCACACGGCTAAAGCAAGCTTGTTCGCACACGTCGTGGGTCAATTTCAGATGTGAAGCATTGCCCACAATGATGTTAATGACGCTACTTGTGATACCCGTGAGTCCAAGCGATGAAAACTGCAGCATGTAATCTCCTGCCGTTTTGATGAGGAGGCCTGTGAAATCAGCGCTGCCGTTGATGCCCCTTCGTTGCAGCACACCTGTGAGCGTTGCATTGGTATTGCTGCCATGCAGCAGCAACAATGCCACATCCACGACATTAGCCGAGACTACTACATTGCCACCAACGTCAACGATCAATATTTGTATCAAATCCAAAGGTTGGCCACCGCGCGCCTCATAAGGCTGTGAAGCAATATGTAATGCTACTGGTGCAGTGGCCAGCACTGGAAAGGTGTCGGAAAGGACAGAGAACGAGCATGGCGATGCAGATTGAAAGCGAAGGACTATCGCTGGATGGGATTTGATCAGAGCAAGATCTGTGAAGCGAGCAACCCCTGTTTGAGTCAGTATTTGAACGTTGCCCTGCATACTTGATGGGTCTTGATCTGACCCGTTGCGCCAAAGCGAGACACTAATATGCACCGACACATCCACCGTGTTATCACCCTTGTCGAAGATAGCTAGAATAGGCTGTGTCCGGAAAGCTACTACCGCGTCGGCTCCACTGGGGTGTCTCTCTAGAGAGATGCGAAAACAATTGCCAGTATAAATGGAAAAAACACAGGTCGACGAGCTGTGCAGAGCGCCAGAGCTAAACTTCAACACGTATCCTGATCGCGCTGCACCAATGAGCAGAGACTCAAACACCACGACACCTTCAAGAGAAATGGCCTCAGTGTCGCCCTGCAGCTCTTCCCTGCCATCATCGTAGCTACGAGCATACAATCCTTGAGTATTATGACTGGTACCATGACTCCAATCCATGCCGTTGAAACCCGGCGGATAGAAGGTATCAACAAATTCAAGACTGGCAGCAATGGAATAGTTGACTGGAACAATATTTCCACCACTGTCCCGCACAGATACTTGCAGGGGTCCAACCGGAAGCATGCTCGTCAGATTCCTGTGCAAAAAATGTGCATAGAGAGACGACGCTGCTCCATGATGCACTTGGAACGGATCACAAACCACTGATACCAGCGACGGCGAGCTGAAGTTGAGTGCAAAGAACCCGACTCGATCGATCGAGAGATGCGCGAAACGCACAGTCGCGCTGTTGTTGGCATCTGGTTGCATACGAGTCGGCCCGTTGAGTACTGCAGCTGCAAGCGACGAATTGAGCGAGACAAGATGCACACGCACGTCTGCCGACCACCCTAGCACTTGATTGCCTTCTGAATCAAACGCTGCTACCACAGGTGGCTGTGAAAAGGCCATATTTGCTACAGCATCTACTGGCTGGGTCATGACTCGAAGCCGAAATGGCGACCCGAAAAGTACAATGAAAATGTTGGTAGAAACAGAAAGTTGCACGCCCCCAGACATAACGGCAGAAAATCGAAGCTCATACGGCATTGCTTGCATGAGCTGCAGATTATTGAAGACGGCAACTCCATTGATTGAAATGACCTCAGTCTTGCCGATTATGTCCAACGTTGTGTGGTTGTTGCCCTGCTGTACCACTGCTACCCGCAGAGTCATATTCGACACGACGTTCATGCCGTGCTCGTCCCGCACTGCAATCACAAACTGCTGTGGCACACCCGAAATAATAGGTTCCACAGGCGCCAACAGCACTATAAGTGACGCTGCATTGCCAGGTAATATTCGCACAAATTTGTCGTTCCGATCAAGTGGACCTGGAAGGCGCCCAAATTCATGATGTTCAATCGAAAATGCGAGCCGTCCTTCGCAGAAAAATCCTGTGCAGCTTAAAGCTCGAGCGGCAAACTCAAGTTCTTTCCACGAAGATGTCGGGCAGAGAATTTTGCGGGGTGATAGCACGGTGGCAGCTTTTGTGATAGCTGCCGAAGATGACGACGTGTTGTGTTGCAACACGCTCCAGCTGCAGGAGTACGCAGAAATGTTGCTGAAACCCAGACCGCTAATTGAAATGATGCTCCCGCCCTCCGCAGCGCTATAATTGGGCGACAAATCGAGCCACGACTCGACGTAGTGGACTACCTGGCTGTTTGAGGAAGAATTTCGAACATTGACAAGGAGGTTGTACTTTCCTTTCGGCATTGCCTGCACCTGCGCTACGACACTAGTGTCTGAAATCCAGCTTGCTGCCACTGACTGCACAACGGCTGGCACTGAGAGAGACGCAGAACACACCCCAGATGTAGCAACGACTGAAACATCACATGTTAACAAATGTCGGGGCAGCAGCTGCATTTCTTTGCCATCAGCGAGCAATACAGTCAGAGTCAGTGCTCCTTCATCCCTCACAACTGTTGCCTTTTTGCCGTTGAAGTGGAAGGCCTTTGCAGTCGTGAGGTACTGGATCTGTACCAAATCTCCGACTGCAGGGCGTGACATGAGCACAACAGACGGCTGCATATCGCGTCTTCCAAAGCCGACGCCATTTATATGCTGTTACAATTTTTTGAACGTCAGCTCTATAGCCAATCTTTAGTCAATTACTTTGTCAAATTTAGTAGCGATTGGACTTTTGAGCATGTGTACCACGTTACTGAGACCGGCAACACCCAGCAATGATGGAAGGACACGTGTGACATTTAGGCGAGGATGCTCCAACACTGCGAGGCCGACGACATCTGATATTTGCAGCACACTGCTGTGGAGAGTCTGCACGCTAAAGACCAGCGTCTGTGAAGAGCTCTGCGCGCGTGAGACAACTAGGATGTCATTGTCGGTAACGAGTATTGTTTGTCTGCTTGCTGCTAAAAATGGCCCTTGCAGCGCGGGCCAATACAGACGAGGCACGTGGTCTGCCAGGTCGACGAGCAATTCTATGCGGTGCGTCGCCCAATCTATTGACACTAGAATGCAAGCGCCCCTTTCTGTAACAATTCCGAGTAACCGCTGGTGCCTGTCGTCCCATGACAGATGCACCAGCTGATTAAATGTTTGGTGTAGCCAATTCTCGTGTGTGAGCGTGTTCAAGGCGAGTCGGATGAGCTGGTTGCCCTTGCGAGTGGACACTAGGAAAAAAAATAGATTGTTGCTGCTGCCAATGGCTGCGACTTCTCGTATTGACGTGCCATTTACTGATGCAAGCTCTGCTGTGAGGCCCGTGACGGGGTCAACCTCGAGTATGCGAGTGGCAAAGGCTGAATGCAGCGACTGCGCACAGCCAACCAACGTGGCCCTACTATTCCAAAATGCCACACTCCACAGGTTGCGTATTGGCGAGCCGCCGAATACTGACGTCAGATTTACACTCTGCAGCACTTGACCTGAGCATGCGGATGAGCACACGCTGTTTTGAGAAACTCGTATGACCGTGGCTGTGAGTACTACTGGGACCCCCGGCATGACAGTATACAGGACTCTCGAGTACGAATCGACCTGTCAAGTATGTCAGCCAAGTATGCCAAGTATGTCAAGTATGTCAGCCAAGTATAGACAATACAGCCAAGTATTGTCAAACTGTCATCCAGCAGATTTATGTCAACGAACAGTTTCCGCGATAGTGATAAGCACATGCCAGTGTGTGAGAGAGGAAAATACCGCAAATGAGGAGATGGATGAGCATGGCATGTCAGCGGCACGGATTTCACTTATACTGACAACGCTCATGTGAGCGTCAGAAGTCTCATCTGAAGTAACTGCGTCTGTTTGCAGACCCTGTCCAGCACCTGGTGGACACAGCTTCGCATATCAGCCTGAACACACATATTAGACTATGATGATGATAAGACGATGCGTGATAGTGCCTGCATTCAGTGGACAGTTGCATGCAACTGAGAATGGCATCAGTGCACCTTCATCGGAGGCCACCGTACGCACTTGAAGCCTGATCACAGGCCCAGACTTCTGCAAGACAATCAACGATGCAGGACTGGACGGACCAGCAGTACCATCGCCTTCTTGCATCAAGAGAGCCAGTATAGCCAAGATCATCAGCCGCATATTTCGCCGATCGTGACTCTTCATCGTGAACCTGCTTAACCGTCCGATCCAAAATGGAAAAAAAACATCAAAAACGACTGCCATGTCAACTCCCGAGGATTCGCTGGCTGTGTGTTTGGTATGCGAAAAGCAGCCACCTTCGGCTGCTTTACTGCCATGCGGTCAGACCTCCTTGTTGTTGCTCTTCATCCTTCAGTCTTCTTGCTCGCAACGTTCTCACTCACCCCCTCTCTCAGTCCTTTGATCATCGCATTACCTCTAAACCACCAACATACATACCATCAGCTCAGTCACCAGCACCATCACACCACACCATTTCTGTCACACGAAAATGCGTACATCAAATAAAAGGGTATTCCAACAAAACAGTATGGTCTCCCACAAAACTCTCCCAACCCACAGAACAGCTTTTGTACTTGCATCAGTCTTGTGCATCATGGCCTTCGTCCTCATGCAAAAGATTCCATGTTGACAAGTGTTGACACATGCGGTGATTCTGTAATCGCAGGGCACATGTGTGTGTGCAAAGGCTGCGCTCCGACACTAGAGGTACTTGTTTTGATTTAATGCTACGTTATGTCTTAGTATCATACAATGGTGCATAGTTTCCGAGTCTGCGTGTTTGTTGTAAGTCATCTATGTATCATCGTGACTGGCATTCTGTGGTTCTTCAGAAATGCCCGATCCCCCCTTGCGACCAAAAAGTGGAAAGCACTGTGATTATCGAAGAAGGCGACACCCGATCTACTTGATCTACTTGATCCTAAAAATCAATTGGAGCATCAATCGACTCTTGTCTTAATGGTGATAAATATTTTTGTATGCAAACGAAATCTTGTCACTAGGTGTGTGTGTACGTCCGTTTCTCTTACAATACTCGTAGCAGAAGTGTCTCACAACGACTCAACATCTGTAGACCCAGCAGATCGGACGATTCCATAGCTCTATTCACTTGCTTGATTCTCACGCTCTTTTGGCTGTTCCTTTCGTCTCTTTCCCCGGCCACACATATTTTGGCTCTCAGTCTGGGCGTTGTTTCGAAATCGGTGCGAGCTGTGCGGGCAGCCTAACACATGCATGGACCCTGATTGCAAAGGATGTTTAAACTTGAACTTGCATACTGAGCTTTCAAGTCTGAGCCACAGTATTTGTCGTCCTGTGTATCACACCGGTGACTGGCACTCTGTAGTACAGTATGTATGTATATACATATGTTTATATGTATATCTATCTATTTACATATACATACACATATACATATATATGTTCATGTACATCACGGTACATGCATACGCTGATGTATACGGCAAATTGATCAGCCAAGAATTCTAGTGCTCTTTTGAGGAAAGAGACCTGCAAAGATAGACTGTTTGGTTCCGGCAAAAACTCCAAAAACCGAGAACTCAAATCTACATTGATTTGAACTACATAGATCCTTAAGCAAGGGTACTAAATTACTGTTTCAAGTTATAAAAGCAATCATCAATCAATTTAGAACGCGACCTACACAAATAATTCATCACGTTGGGCATGTACCACGATGAAAGTTACATCATGCGGTGCGAAATGACCAAATTCTCAAAGTGGCTACACTCAAACCGTAGGTCTCTCATCTGAAAATTACACGTGCATGCATATGACGCTTAATATTAAACGTCATATAAATTTTCTTATACGTCATATAATTTATTGAAAAAGCTCAAGTGTTATATAATCTTTCTTAAGTGTCATATAATTTTTTTAAAAATTAAACGACATATAATTTTTTTATACGACATATTTTTTTTCTTATATGACAAATTTTTTTCTTATACGACATATTTTTTTCTTATACGTCATATGCATGTCATTGAATTTTTATTATATGTCATCTAGTATCTTAAACAACATATGTATGTTGTGGAATTTTTATTATATGTCATTTAATTTTTCAAACAATAAAAAGGATATTGAATTCCCATGAAAACCTGCAATTCTGGCAGATTGCATATCCATAAACGAGTCTGGGTGTGGCAGCATGACACGATTATCCGGAGGAGGGAGCAGTCTGATTAAGAAAGTTCCACATATGAAAAGATTACTCTGACGATTTAACACAAACGAATCGATAACTTCAAATTCTGCAAGCAGAGTCGCCCGTACGAATTGTACGCAGCGTTGTCGCCAATTATTTTTTTCCTATCTGTTGAGGATCAGATTCCACGCTTTGGCATCTTGGGAATAAAAGTCCACAATATCGTGTGTTTGAGTATGTTTGTGCGTGTGTATGGGTTCTGGACCCTGTACCACGATGGATTTTCTGATGAGGCCTGCACCAACGCGGATGATCGAATGATACTTGTGCGACACCGCAGCGGCGACCGCGTCATGAGCTAGCGTGGATTTGGACGGATTTCAAGAGCGAACAGCGTCAGGCGACTGATTACGTCCAGACTGCAGGAGGGTGGGCGGAGAAAGACAGTGTGAACGATGATCGCGTAAGACCCCAGATAAGTTCGCAATAGCTTCCATGGCAACGAAGCTTCTGCACCATTGCATTGGTATGCACGAGTACATGTGCATCTTTTGCGGAGAGCATGCATGCGTTTTGACAGGTGTAGTGAGCACCATGCATGTGCAAGTGTGTACATTAAACAGGTGTTGTGAACATCAGCGTACACATCTGCGTTTATCCTCGCTACAGGGTGTGCATCTGCGCTCATGTATGTGCAGTTTGTATATTCAGCGTTGGGGAACGAGGGTGGGAAGGCTGAGCTAGTCTATGAGTGCACTTGTTGCTTGGCGGGGGGGTTATTTATGACAGACGGAGAGATAGGGGTGTTGTCTGTGTCTTGTCGATTTTTAACGCGGGTGGGAATGTATTTGGGTGTAGGTGTTTGTATCCGCACACACACACACACACTGCATAGATTAGGTACTCGGATGTGAGCCCAGGGGTCGGGATGAGACATCTGGAGGGCCCGAAGAAACCAGATGGATTAAATCTCGGCATATATGTTTTCGTACATGTGTACAAAGTACACATATGTTTGTATATGCTAGGAAGCGGGATGAGATCTTGGACTGATTGCTTTTTTTCTTTAACATATTTTTTTATTCGAAAAAGAGAAGCAAAAGATATGAACGCAAATCACCGATAATCTCAGATCTAAAATAATAGATTTGAGCGCATAGACCCTCAATCCAGGGTATTAAACCACGATTTATAGTAATAAATGCAATTATCATCATCCCAGGAAACATGTGTTGCAGTGTACTAAGAATGCCTCACTTGGGCACCAAGTTGTAGTTCCAGTATGCTGCAGCGTGCTACACAGTGTTGCAGCGTATAAGCATTGCTGCCACCCCATACTAAGATTGTGTCATTTTGGCATCAAATGGTTGTTGCAGCGTGTTGTGGTGTGTTGCAGTCCAGTCGTTGTCCCAATTCTTTTACTCTGCACTACTTCTATAGATTTTTAGGAAGAGCAATCCCACTGGCAATCATGTACCTATATATTGAATTGGACAAATGCCATTTCTGAATAACTTTTATCAAAGCTACTAGACTATTTCTCATAGAGTGATAAAATTCAAAACAACTTCTTCACCCCCCTGTTTGTGTATCCCTGTCACAAGTGTGTGCAACAGAGAAATTGTACATGTGCGTGTATGTGTGAGCAGTATATGTGTGTGTAGATGCGTATGTTTTTGTAAATGTGTATGCGTATGTGTGTGTGTAAGTGCGTGAGTGTGCATGTGCATTCCCTACCACCCGCCTTAGGCTGCTTCAAAGTCTTCGAGGCTTGCTCCGAACGTTCTTTTGTATCTCTTGAAGACTGTTTGACAATCAGGACCGTATCCAGCACAATTAATTTTGACTCGCAATTTTGACTCGCGCTACATTAGAAGAATACACTTGCAAGAAAGTGATGAACATATTGATGAAATATTAATAAGGTATTTCAAGACGTGATGAATAATTTTTTTATTTTTTTGTTGTCTGATCGAAAACCATTATTCCAATCTTTGTCATACCACTTCAGTGACTTGGGTGATTATTACAAATCACAATTTCTATCTTGGTCAAATCATTTTATGAACAATTTAGATTGCTGGTTCACACAAACAAAAGGAACAGTCTTTCAACTTAACACCAACACACGCTGATATACAAAAATCACGTACGCGCATACGCTCATGCTACTGCTGGCACTGACACATGCACATGAACGTATACCATGACACAGGCACTCTCATGAACCAGTGGAATAGTTGGGAAATGGGGTGCGCGTAAGACACGCCTTCTGCAAATGTGTGGAAATAGCCCTGATCAAGAAATAAAACACTGAAGACAATACTAGACCGGGGACCTTTCAGTCTCGGGGCACCTGCTGACTTCGAGCCTCCGAGTCTGCAATCTCTTTCTCAGCTACAGTCGACAGTTTGCCATTGTTGCAGGCCCCGCCTGGCACTGGTCAGGGACAGGCTTCAGCCTCAGTGAGGACGTTACCACGCTTACTGAATGAAAGCCAGTGGGCCTCCCTTCCTTTTTTGATGCGGAGGAGTTAGTGACTGTATCAGATTATTTAAAAAAGTCACTATGGGCTATCCTTCCTGATGTCCACCGTATATCGAGAGGGATTGAGACACGTCTGAAGGACAAAATTGATGCTGATTTTCTTTAGGTTTCTTGTTTGTTAATGATTTTCAGGCTTCATCTGGGTAGTAGTCCTGACCCTGTTTATCCTATAACCGTCCGCGTTGGGTATTATAGCCCCTGACGGCTTGCGGTTACTTCAGTTGCAACAAACGCTCAACGCTCAAAGCGCATACCCATCTCTGCGCGCTGGATCATTCACGGAATAATTCCAGCAAACAATCATTTGCTCGGCGACCAGTCTCTGCCCAGCCCAGCATGCTCCAACATTGCACCTACAATCGCCGTCCAAATCTCATGTCGTACGTGCGGTGGAAAGCCATAGGCGTTGCGAAGACCCCATGAAGCCCCTCTTGGTCCGGTAAAGCGCTGCTCAGCAGCATCGGGACCACCATCTCGGCCATCTACCAGTGAGAAATTAACGCTACTCCAATTGTTACAATCGAATCATTGAAATAACCAATCACGTGACCATTGCATGACAAAATTTTGAGAATTAAAAGACATTGCATAACAAATAAATGATTCTACGAATGATCATGCAGACAAATCATTGTATTACGTATCATTAGTCAAGATCATTAAGTTGGGTATTCAATGATGTGCCGCCCAAGGAAAAAAAAAAATCAACTCATCACTTTTGTCACGGTGGTTTGAAATACACGACAAAATCGTATTTTGACAAAACATTACACAATAGATCAACCTCTATACGATGTATGTAAACAAATCACTATATTAGCCAAAATCATGAACTCACCACTTGTGGTTTCAAATATTTCAGTGACATAGGCGCACGGCAGGGCGACGTGCGTTGCCGGCAAGCTGAGATAATGTTGTTTATTGGAAAACCAAAATGTGGGGCAAGGTAACATAGGGACTCGCTATCTTGCATTCAGTGTGTGTGTGTGTGTGCGCGCACATAGTGACAAGTCGACCGTGACAGAGGTCACGAGGATGATAAGACGACACAGAGGAAGATTGCCATGATAAAACCTTCAGAGAGAATGTAGAGGAGGTGTAGGGTAATCAATCGGCGTGCTAAGTAGTAAACCGGGTTGTGCCAGATTTTAAGCTGGGTCATCCCAGGTGGTAAAGTAGTGGGGCGTAGAGGGGATGAATGTAATATTTCTCTGTGACGTCTTATCATCCTCGTGACCTCTGTCGCGGTCGACTTGTCACGGTCGATGTCACGGTACACAAATGACCTCCCCTCTATAGTCATTTGTTGCACTCTGAAGTTGTGATACAAAAGATATTGCGAGTGTAAAAGTCCACAGTATGTGATATTTGCTGCGGTGGGCACGCTGCGGAGTTTCAAGCTCTACATTTGCGAGGAACCGCGTGAATGCATAATGCGTAATTCTTCCGTTGCAGTGTTGTGAGTGATCAAATCTTCTGAGATTGTGACGTGAAGGATATTACAAATGTGAAATTGCACAGTATAAGATGTTCACATGCGATGGGAATGCAGCAGAGTTTCAAACTCTGCGTGTGCGTAAAAATCTCGAAATGAAATAATGCTTGTTTCAGTGTGAGCGTTTAGCTCTTCTGAAATGGTAAAACATAAAAATTTCACACGTGTGAACAAATGATACAAGTGTGTTGAATGCAGGCAGGGAGGGTGGGAAAAACAGATAGATTGGTCCTTAATGTGTCCCTTGGTATGGAGCTTGTAGCTCTATGAACCACGGCGCGCAGGAGATTTGCGCTGCGCTCTTGAGCGCTTGCAGTTGGGCTGCCCCCTCTAGGCACGCGGACTGATTCTGTCTTTTTCAACACTCGAGGGGCCACACCTCGGGTGTGTATAAGGGTACTTAAAGTTGGCTGATAAGTTTTTGTTTTAGTCAGGTTCACTCAAACTCGAGGTCGGCTCTCGTTCGTGCTGGTAGTTTGTGCCAGGGTTCCTGTCACGATATACAGAACACCCCTAAACAACTTTGCCGCGGTTTCTTCGCGGTATGGCTCCATCGCTTCCCTCGAACGTCCCTTCCACCTTGCTGGACAAAAATAATTGACCTCTCGAATGAAGGGAGGGTAGGCGTGGATTGACTCATAGTGATTCCAGGAGGTGTCCTCGTGTAGGCCGGATTGAGGAGAAGGTTTGATATTTTCACTTATATGTATATATATTATACATATATATATACACATACCTGTATATATACAACCATGCACATATATCGAGCACAATTCTGTGTTGTGTCCAAGTAGTGCCAGTACGACTTCATATGTCTTCAACTAAAACCATCCTATTCTCTATCAAACGAGCTCCCCACCCCTGCTTTCAATGTAGACAACAGAATGTTCCCCCTGGAAGCAGAAGTGCTTCTGTGGGAAGGGAAGGAGTACTACTAGGCCTGAAGGCAGACTCGCCAGAGGGGAGTGCGCGGGTTGAGAGGATGTGAGAGAATCTTACAAGAACCAAATGGGACCGCTTGGCGGTAGCATCCTGTATCATTGTCTTCTCTTTGTATCTATTTCTTCCCCCTTAAACACCACTTGGGCTGGGTAAAGACATTTTGAAGTCCAGCAAATAAAATCACTCCAGACACTCTCGAGGCCACACCTTGGGTGTGTATAAGACCAAAAGTTGGCTGATAAGTTTTTGGTTTAGTCAGGTTCACTCAAACTTGAGGTCGACTCGCATTCATGCTAGTGGTTCGTGCGAGGGTTCCTGTCACGATATAAAAAAATTCCTAAAAAAATTGCCGCAGTTTCTTCACGGTATGACTCCGTTGCTTTCCTCGAGCCTCCTTTCCACCTTGCCGGACAATTGTAATTGACCTTTCGAAGATAGTGTGTGAATGTATAAGAACGAGACAAACAGAGAGTTAGTTGGAGAATGAGAGTGAAAACGATAGAGAGAGGGGAAGAGGGGGAAGGGGAAGCGGGGGGGGAGCTGAGAGATTGAGTGTGTGTGTGTGTGTGCGTGTGTGTGCGAAAGAGAGTGCGTGTGTAGGAGAAAGAGAGTGAGACAGACAGAGAGAGGAGAGTGGGGAGTGGACAGGAAGTATGGGCGTGGGGGAAGGGGAGAAATCAAGTGTGAGAGAGAATGTCTGCTTGTTCGAGAATGAGCAAGGGAGTGTGTGAATATGAATTTGCGTACGTTTGTGCGTAAGCATGTGCATGAGAGAGAAAGAGAGTATGTGAGAGAGTGAGAGTGAGAGAGAGTGTGTGTGTGACAGATAGAGAGAGAGTTGGCCGAAGTGTGAAAGATGTTGTAAAATTTGAATAAGTTGATCGAGCCTGAGTCCCTATTTGACTGTGCAAAGAGTTTGTGAGACACGTCAATCTAATACTGATGAGAGGAGACCTTGACATGGAGAATTAGTCGAGGATAGGATTACTTTGTGATTTTGAAAGGACTGGACTGCAAATCTTTGTCACAGGGTGAATGGTTGAGACATGAGCCAAAAGATAATTGTCGAAAATGATAGATTACAAATCATGAAAACATACGAAGAGTGATTTGCAATTGAGCCCCAATCCAAATGAAATTTTCATCGGACACGATCGTGATTTTATAAATCATACTGAGCATCTGGATTTATCTTGAAAATTGTTATAGTGATTTCCTGAAATCATAAATTACTTTCTGACGGGTGTATTCTCCTGATGAACTCGCACTAGAAAGGCATGAAGATCTTGGTCTGGACCTGAAGACATGTGAGTGGATTCATGTCACGAAATATAGACAATGAGCGTAATGAAGAGTGTTGCAGTGTCTTTGAATGCCATCAAGTGCAACTGAAAAGACACTTTTGGTATTCGACCGTGACTCGTGTGCAATGTGAGATGAGCATGCCTCAACTTGTGACAAGTTGAAGTGTAATGGATGAGATTGTTGGTGAGTGGCCCGACAAACGAAAACTCATCAAGTAAATACTTGTTTGTAACCATTATGGTGGCTGACGATACTATCACTTAGTTTTTACAAACTGTGGGTCCGCCATTATAAGTAGCAACATTCTGGGACGGTCTCTTAGGTCCTGAGTGATGGTTTGGATGTCATCACCGTGGGCCATATAGTACCGTGCTCAAGTTGGGTGTTCACCACCCAAGAAAAACAGAAAGCAAGAAACTTCAGCTTGAACAGAATTTGATATTGGCTCCTCCTCCTCCATTTCCATTGGCACCTGCGCCTGCAAGGCTTGGTATCAGCTGCTCCTTCTCTTCTTCTTCAATCATGAGAACCCCCCCCCCCTCTGCAGCCCCCTCCCTCCCCTACAGCCACCGACTCCCTGTGGATCAGCGAGAGTGCCCGGCCGTTACGTAATCTGCCTTCATCATTTAGACCTCACGTGCAAGCGTGGCTCAGTTGGTCAGAGGGAGGGATTGTTAATCCCTAGGTCGTCGGTTTGATTCCGTCTGAAACCCGACAACTCAAATTCGCATGGATTTGATCTACATAGACCCTCAATCAAGGGTACTAAACTGCAGGTGAAAGTAACAAAAGCAATCATCATCATCCCAGTCACTCTCGTCAGTACCTGAAATTAGCATAGCAATATACAACGCTCTCACTCATGTCAGTTGAATCATTTTGTGCTCTGGCCACCCGCCTCAAGTCTTCAGCGGCAAGTTGGTTCTTGAAGGTTGCCAAAAACACAATCTTCTCTGTGCCACACTGGCGGCCAGTAACGCTTCGCTGCGATGAAACCGTTTTTAACGGGTTAAAGTTGGTCACGTTCATGGTCGTCCTGATTCTGATTGATTATGAAGATTCGATGTGAGTGAGCTCGCAGCAAAGACGACTGCAAAAGAGATGAGTCTTTGTTACATATCCAATCAATGATTAAAAGTCGTGATCCTGGTAGAGCAATCCCATTTGTTACAATTCAATTGGATTCGTAGCCAAATCCAATTCCTAAAAAATGTAAGGAATGGGAGTGCTATTCCTGAGGATTTGGAATGAAATGTAATCCAATAGAGGTTTTCCAAGAGCAATCCGACAATAATAGGGTTGTAATGTGCTGCAGTGTGCATTCATGGTTGCCACCCCATACTAAGCCTCGGATTGCTTTCCACATAGCAGGTCATATTTGCATATTCCCTTTCGAAAATGGGCTGTGGGTCGGTCAGTTGTCTACCCCTTCTGCGTACAAATAGAACATGTGTCGGTCAGCTAATTGTCCATAATGGACACTAAACAACCGTAATCGTTTTGGCTTTATCAAATGTCTTGGGCAGTTTGAATACGGAAATCCCTCAGATTTTTGCTAAGCCTTTACATACCAGGTCACTTGGGTGTAAAAAGATTTTTCCTCTCTTCATTTGTTTGTGACCAAAAAGTGTCTCTTTTTTCAGGCAGCAGTCTTCATGGTGACTCGGCAATGCTGCAAATTCAAACCTGCACGTGGTGATTGTAGGAATTCAGGGAAATGAAAGATGAGAGATGGAAACAGTGATGGATTGATAATGAGACAACTTGAGAGAATGTGAGATGATGATGGCAGTGAAGGATAGTGATGGTGGTCACGGTGCTAGTGGAGGAGGGGCCAGAAGGCAAGAAGTAGCAGTCGGCGGAAAGTACAAGCTAGATGGACTCCCTGCCGGGTATGTCAAGAAGGAAGGAAGATGGGGGGATTGGCAAAATCCACAGATAAGAAGAGGGCACCAACACCAAAAGGTACTCCGCGGCCAAATAATTGATGTTGCTTTTATTGCTTCGTTAAAAATAGTCTAGTAGCTTTTCTGGAAGCTCTATGTGCTCGAATCCTTTTCTTTAGATCCGTGAATGTCGGTTTTTCCTGACATCATGATTTCCCCCCCTCCCCCTTTTTTTTTGTGCGTGCAAGGCCTTTGTCTCTAACAAAAGATTTCCTTCTGCCCCTCTCAACCCGGCTACTGTGTCTGGTTATCGCCATTCCTCTTGTGTGCTGATTATACATGCCATCGCCATTCCTCTTGTGTGCTGATTATACACGCCAGTGTGTTTGTGTGTGATGGAAATCTTGTCACAAGACACCAGGAAGAAAAGAGTTATTAAGAGCGGAGCCGAAAATCCTTGAGGGAATTTGGTCTTCCGAGTCTCATATGAGAAGACCAAAACTTTCGTGGGTACTGATGTCGTACAGATTTGGTCGAATTCTTTCGATTTGATATGGTACGGTTCACAAAACGAGTCGTTTGATGGGCGGCAATGGGGGACATGGCAGGCAGGACGGACCCGTGCTAAATGTAGACAGCACATACGGCACGTTTTGAGTTCTTGAATCGCACAAGCTTTTTTATTTGAGGTGTGGTATCTGTGAGAGCTGAACTATGGTTTGAAAAAGTTATAGTCATACACTCACCACTCATATGGCCCCACCGCGAATCAACTTTTGCCCGGGGCCAGCCAGATGTTTAAGGCAATTTGGGACCGATCTGATTTATAGGGCATCACAGACTTCTATGGACTCGTATTGTAAGGGAAACCTTTCTGTGAACGTATGAACATTTTGTTTGAAGTTAAGATAAGTCTTCTTTCCCTGTAATGTTGTGTCGTGCTTTGTTGTACCCGTTGATCACCAATAACCCGTACAGTGCCACTTTCCTTGCTTGACTTTGTTACAAATCTAGGCAATTTGCCATTTTCTTGTTAAATTTACAAGTAGATAACTCCGCGTGCCATTTCTCGAGGTAATTTGCAATTTTTTTGTCAATTTTACGAGTAGGTAGCTCCGCGTGCTATTTCTAGCCAGAGTAGGCAGACTCATTGATATTGCACGACTTACGATTCCTATCAACGCCGAGCACGGTGACTCCCAACTCGAATCGAACTGGAAGGGTATGCGAGAGCATCCCTACTCAGAATATCAGAGCACATGCCTACGCGCCGTGAAACATATGAATGCGCTCAAGGGACAGCCTCTGTATCTATAAGAAAGACGCCTGTGTGTTGCGATGTTTGATGTACAAATCGTATTGGATGCCGGTGGAATCAGGGACAATGGAAATGTTTCTGGAAAAGTTACTCTGGCAGACGAAATATATTAGGTTGTCACGCATCTTTTGACCGCAATAAAACACCAATACACACTTTGACACGGCGTTTATTTAGGTATTAATACACATTGTGACGCCAGCAACTCAAATGTGATACACGCAAAACTGTAGAGAGCACGTCCACACAAATTCAGGATTCGAATGAGCGAGAAAGAGAGAGTGTGTACGATTTTTTTTCCAAATGGTTTTGCAGGGGCCCTTTGGCCAAGGTACTGAGAGAGGCAAATTCAGTATCAAGTGGATGTCCCTATGTCAGGAAAATTCATGCACACGTCAACTTGGTATAATCACTATATAGTGTATGTATGCTTGGGACGACCTCATACACAAAGAAAAAGAAATTGAGGTCATTCTCAGTGCCGCTGCCTGGGGTGACAGTGGCATCAATGCCACTCATTGAAGAAAACAAATTCTCAGAATCTTTGGCCCCGAAATAATTCGAATTTATGAATTAATTAAAACCGCGCGAAGCATGGTTACAGCGGCGTCA
>Ga0335398_10002700_pt1 | contig 27308 bp, 23 predicted proteins | sample BON03_FD_205742 | JGI IMG/M metagenome (GOLD analysis project Ga0335398, IMG submission 205742) | Freshwater microbial communities from Lake Bonney liftoff mats and glacier meltwater in Antarctica - BON-03 (spades assembly) (version 2) | ecosystem: Environmental > Aquatic > Freshwater > Ice >... | reverse complement strand
AGATTAACTAACGCTGTTTAAAGCAATCCACATTACTCCAAAAGTAGAGATCAACACCCTAAATCAGGAAAATATTCTACTAAAATTGCTTTTCGAGTAGGGTCTGGCTAGGCCAATGGGATATTCGGACATTTCAGACGCGACGATGTGGCGACTGTTTTCGCCTTGCTCAATGGCGACGGCATAGTAAGTGCGAATGATCGCACCAAACCCGTTTTGAGCTTCGACATAGCTCTCGACAATCCAGAAACCTTTGCGCTCGTAGACTTGAGCATTCAGGGGGAATTTAGCGGTAGAGGGGGCGCGAAGTTGATCGCGAATATAGCGCTGGGAGGTGATTTTGTAGTCGATTTGTTTATCGAGGTGTTGAGCCTCAGGGCTGTCGTCGTTCATCATTACGTAAAAAACGAACCCGCCGAGTATGAGTAGCATCAGTAGGGTGCTGGCGCAGCCGCTTTTGCGCTTTTTCTTTTTGAGTGGATGCCCACAACTGGGGCAAGTCTCAGCTTTTGTGCTGACGGCGTGTTTACAGGAGGGGCATTTTTTCATAGCAAGTAGCGTTGAATCAGGAAGCTCAGAGAATGTCTTTATTGCTTTTTTCGGTGTTCGCAGCAATTCGACTCAACAGCTTTGTGACTTGGTATTCATGACCCTTATCTCTCGTATTGAATTCTATTTTTGCGATCAGGTAAATTACCTCAGCAATTCCTAGTGCAAAAATAGCTGCCATAACAAAAGCTCCTACTACTGGTAATAGACCGGGCATTGGGATTTCATTTTTGATTCCGCCAACGAGGACAACGAATGCTAATAAAAATGCTATAACTGATACGATGCGGTATAGTTGCGTCAGTATGGGTGCTTTGAGAGTTTTGTTATTCATAGTGTAATCTTTCTCTAAACGTTTATTGCGCGTAGTGTAGCGAAGCTGCAACGGAGTCACCCCGCCCGATCCGCGTTGTCAGATTATCTGGCATTGCGAATGGCGTCCTTCACTTTGTCGATTCCATTAGGACTGAAAGAGATTGTCACAGGACTCTCGCTGTATGGCGTGAGCCTAACTATCAATGAATCAACGCTCTCTAGTCGATTAACAAACTGAGCGACATTGCCGCTAATGAATGCAGCCTTGTTATCGGTAGATATGCTCCATGACGCACTCTCCGCATTCCCTTTTCCAAACCTAAGTGTAACGGGAATGTTATCACTTCCTAGAAAAGTGCCGTAATTGACATATGCATTTAGTCCGCCTTCTTTGTACCGGACGATGAGAGAAGGCTTGATAGTATTATAACCAACTTGCACAGATGCGTCTGCATCGAGTATGCAAACTACTGTTTTTGAATCATCAATTGGTGATAAATCGGTGGAAATTCGCCAATTCCCTTTTGTTTCTTTCTTTACCTCTGAGTGCGGTGCGAGGCCGTGTGCCTGTGCTATTGCATCATAGGCGACCAACCTTTGGACGCTGTTTTCAATCGCCGCAGCCGTCGCAATTTCGTTTTCAATTACTGCTTGTGCTCTCACCTGCGAGGTGTTGATTAAGATGGTGAGTAATATCAGTAAATATTTCATTCTTTTGTAGATCGATGAAGTCTTACACGGGGCGAAGTGGAACTGTAAGGACAGAACCGTTATCCTATGTTCTCGCTCTATGTTGCAATAATAAAGAAGGCTATTACCCGCAAACGACCAGAAGGCTTTTAGCCGCTCGCCCTACCATTCGACCGCATAGTCGAAGACGCCCACGACCACGGCCACCACGGATACTACGGCACCCACGGCACCGTTCACCACGGATACTACGGCTACCACGCCCACCACGCCGCGCTTGACGATCAGCTAGAGGGCTATGGCCGCCGAGACGGTGGCAACGATGCGAGCAGGGGTGAATCGCCGCGACCTAGCTTTATCAAAAGACAAACCCCACCCAGACCGCCGCCGACGCTCGCCTCAGCCGCCTCAGCCGCCCCCGTTCAATCCTCCCAAGCCCGAATAGCAAGCACGTCGATAGGAAGCTCGTAATGCCGGATGATGCTCTGCACCCGGATCAGATGTCGCTCGTCGTTTGGGCTTTCGAGGATTAGGAGAATACCCGCCCGCTTATTCGTCTGAAACCCGTAGTTCAGTGATTGGCCGATTGCCGAAGGCCATCACGCGCAGCCTTTTGGCACTTTTGGCAGCTGGCAATCCCCGGGCAGCACGCACGGGAGGGAGGCGGGGGCGGTTTAATTAATATCTTTCGATCTGACCCGCTCAAAGTTGAGTGACCCAAACCCAGCTACTCTCTCTCTACCTTTCAAATTATCGAAACTAATCCCCAACCCACCATCATGAGCAAAACTAACACAGCCGAGGCGACCACTTCAGCAAGTGCTTCGATCCCGAATAAAACTTTAATGAATAAAAAGCCTGCTATGTAAGTGATATGTAAGAAACGACCTTTCAAGGCATTCATTGAGGACATGAAAAAGCCCTAAGTGCTTAATCTTAGGGCTTTTCTGTAAAATGGTGCGGGTAGACGGAATCGAACCGACGACCTCTGCGTGGAAGGCAGATGTTTTACCTCTAAACTATACCCGCGTCAGTTAAGAAGAGGGAACATGGCGAACCCTTTACCCTCGGGTCAAGTCAGGAATTGATAAAAGGTACCATATTCTCAGGGGCGTAAGATAGGCGCCCTCGCCTGTCTCCCCAATCGTCGTCATGCTACCCTGTCTGAAACTCCTTGAGCAAATTCCGACAGCCGTCTTCGATCAGATCCATGACATGATCGAAGCCGCGATCACCGCCGTAGTACGGATCGGGCACCTCGGTCTCGTCGTGCTCTGTGCAATACTCACAAAAAAGCTTAATTTTTTTCAGATACCGGCGCTTGCGAGCGAGGCTACGTGCCCCCGCCAGATTATCCTGATCCATGGCAAGAATCAGATCATAGTGTTCGAGGTCAGCGCTTTCGAGCTGTCTGGAAGCTCCAATCACAGGGATGCCGCGCTCATGCATCACTTGCTGCATACGAATATCCGGCGACGAACCAACGTGAAAACCGATCGTGCCGGCCGATTCGATTTCAAACTGCTCAGTGAGTCCTGCTGCATCCACCAGATGCTGCATCACACAATGACCCGCTGGCGAGCGGCAGATATTGCCCATACAAAGAAAAAGGATACGATTCATGGCTGGTAGGGTTGGCTGATAGTTGCAGGTTGGTTGTTGCTTGAGGGCACAGCTAACGATGTAGCAAATTTTGGAATGTTCAACAATCAACTCACAGAGTCCATACAGTGTAATTTTGAACGGTGTCACGAATGACCGTTATCGATGATCAGCCGTAGGGGCTTCACTTGTGACAATGCCATTGTCACTTGTCACGCCCGCCGATCAACAGAAGCGATTCCGACGCGGTCTTCACAAGTGAAGCCCCTACCCATACAGCGCGATATGCGCCTGCGCGACGCGTTCGAGGTCTTCGATCTGGTTTACTTGCCCGAGTGAACCGCGAATTTTGCGCGAGCCCTCCATTCCTTTGGTCAGGGCGATAAACTTAGGGCGCATCCAGCGTAGGTCACTGTGCCGCTGCTCGCGGAAGGGCCGCGCCATGATCTTGCGCGTATATTCGATAATCGTCTCCCACCGCTCCGCAATACTGGGCGGCTCGGGCACGACGCCGTGCTTCAGGTAGTGCTTGATATCACGAAAGATCCACGGATAGCCGAGCGCTGCGCGCCCAATCATCAGCCCCGAGCAATTGGTTTGCTCGCGGATGCGGATCACATCTTCCGCGCTGCGGATATTGCCGTTCCCAATCACGGGGATGGTCAACGCTTGCGCCACTTCGGCGATGATCGGCCAGTTAGCATCGCCGCTGTAGCCTTGCACCTTGGTGCGGCCATGGATGGTCAGTGTTTGCGCGCCCTCACCTTCCACAATGTGGCCGACTTCCTTCGCGACGATAGTATCGTCGTCCCAGCCCGTGCGAATCTTTACCGTGACGGGCGTCCCCGGCACCGCCTTGACTACGGCGGCAGTCACTTGCCCGAGCTTCTTCGGGTTGCGTAACATCGAGGAACCCGCATCCATACAAATAACGCGGTCAGCGGGGCAACCGAAATTTATATCGATAAAGTCTGGCCGTAAACGCTCAGTGAGCAGTCGCGCCGCCTCACCCATCGACTGCGGATTCGAGCCAAAGATCTGCACCCCCATCGGGCGCTGCGCCTCGGTAAAGTCCACTGTCTCCCATAGCTTCGGGTCATCGCGCGTCAATGCATCCGACTGCACAAACTCCGTCACCATCACATCCGCACCCTGCTCTTTACAGAACTCGCGAAAGACGATATCGGTAAACCGCGCCATTGGCGCGAGATACAGCGGAAATTGTCCGTTTTGAAACCAAGGAAGCATATCGTCTTAGAAATGGCGAGCGGCGAGAAACGCAACTTTAAGTTTATGAGCGCCGCACGGTGAAATGGAAAGGGTGACTGACCATCAGTCTATACTTGCCAAACGCCTACGATCCACATTTCTTCATCAACTTCAATCAGGAGAAGTGGCAGAGTGGCCGAATGTGACTGACTCGAAATCAGTTGTACCAGCAATGGTACCGGGGGTTCGAATCCCTCCTTCTCCGCCATTTTTTATCGACATTTGCTTAAGATTTGCCAATATGAATTGGCAAATCCGGCAAATTATGAACAAGTCAAAATTCAAAATCACTCAATTCAATAATCCAAGTGGCGCGGTTGCGTGGCGCTTGTCTGGCACGCTTAATGGCAAGCGTATCCGTGAAAATCATCAGACCCGCCTAGAAGCAGTCGAGAAGCGTCAAGAATACGATGTCGAGCATCTGAACGGGGAGCCGGAAGGCCAGACCGTCTGGACGACTCTCACCCACAAAGAGAACCGCGACGCGATCGCGGCCATCAATCAGCTGAAGAGCCGAGGTTCGAAATACTCACTGAGTTTTGCGGTTGATTACTGCCTTGAACATTACCGTGCGCCCAAGGCCGACATCGCTGCTGGTGACGCTGCGATGGAATATCTGGCTAAAAATCCGATCAATGCGGTGCCCCAATACAAGCAGACAGCGTATCGTTCGACTGCGGAGACGCTCAAAACAAGTAAAGCAAAGGAATTGATGCTCTTCCTTGAGACCTACACGGGGCCAGAATCGCGCCAAGCGCGTTGTCGCCATCCTGAGGGCTTTCTTGTGCCGTTCTTCGCCCTTGCTCTGTTTGGAGGGATTCGCCCCGATGCCACGCACGGCGAAATCAGCAAGATTGAGCCAAAGGCTATTGATCTGGAAACAAATGTCATCCGGATCGAGCCGACCGTTTCCAAGGTCAACGAAAAGCGGGTTGTTAAGATCCAGCCCAACTTGAAGCTTTGGCTGGAACGCTATCCACTGGACAAATTCCCACTGATCCCACGCAGGAACGCAGATCGCATTTTGCGCGAAGTCCGCACTCAGTTTTCCATCGGCCATGATGTCTTGCGCCACACGTTCATCTCGATGACGGTCGGCGCCTTCCGCTCGGTCGGCGATGCCTCGCTACAGGCCGGCAACTCGGAGGCCGTCATTCGTAAGCATTACCTCGATCTTAAGAGCGTCGAGGAAGCGGATTTGTTTTGGGCAATTGTCCCAGATGGCGAGGCACTGCCAGCAATGAAGAAGAAAGAAGGGCGGTATGTATTACCCAAGAAATCTTAATTCTATGATCGACAGACCTTTTAGTAGCTGCAACTTTTGGGACAAATAACAGGCTATATTTGTCCCAAGATAAAACGCAAATGGGTAAGCATACAGAGAGCATAGATAAGAAAGTCCTCCACCGAATCCAATCCCATGGACGCGGCTGGGTCTTCACGCCCAGAGACTTCGATGATCTAGCGGGTAGCTCTACACTGACCACGATCCTCAAGCGCCATACCGATGCAGGCACGATTCGAAATCTTGCCCGGGGACTCTATGACTACCCTAAGACGAATCCCCTACTCGGCCTCCTTCACCCGACTGTTGATGACATTGCCAATGCACTCGCAGGGCGTGACGGTATTCGACTGCAAGCTTCCGGTGCCTATGCGGCCAACCTGTTGGGGCTGAGCACTCAAGTTCCCATGAGAGTGGTCTATCTAACCGACGGACGCTCACAAACTGTGCAAGTCGGCAAACTGCAAATTCTACTGCGCAATACTACCCCCAAAAACATGGCAGCGGCAGGCAAGATTAGCGGCCTAATCATTCAAGCGTTGAAGCACTTGGGCAAAAATCATGTCGATGACACCATCGTCGATCAACTGGATCGAAGACTCGACGATGCCGCTCGCAAGCAACTCTTAAAAGACATTCGAAGCGCCCCCGCTTGGATCGCCGACATTTTCCGTAAACTGGCTAAACCCCCGCAGAACCCAAAATGAACAGTTTTCTCTCACATCCTGAAGAACGTCGCCGCTTAATCTGCGAACAAGCAGGTGCCCAAACAGGACTCTTTGATTCCTCTGTCGAAAAAGACTTTTGGGTCTGCTGGACTTTGCGTACATTGTTCAACCTGCCCGAATGGGGCGAACAACTAACCTTCAAAGGGGGCACTTCTCTTTCCAAAGGCTGGAAGCTAATCGAACGTTTCTCGGAAGACATCTATATCTTCCTCTCAGTTTTGGCTTATCACATCGTCTGTCCCATCCTGCGAAGGCTCTCCGACTCGGGGCTTAACTATACCTGGAACAGTGTGAGGAATCTGCTTTCTTCGCACGACCGAGTCGTCACTGCATTTAACACAGATGATGGACACTGCGTCTATGTGAAAAACACCACCAGCGCCAACCTCAGCCAAAAGAGCATCTATAATGGCCTCGGCATCAAGCATGACCCTTTGAAAAATATTTACTTCAAACGAAAGGTTGAAAGCACCGCACGCATGTAGTGCTGAAATCTTGACCGCTATCCCGCGTAAGCCCCGTGCTTATGCGCTTTGCGGTAAGGTAGTTGTCGAATCGCGGATAAGGACACCTACATAGAGGAGTACCACCGTGCTTTTTTTGACAACTATGCACGGGGGCAGGCACCAAATGACTGCGGTATTGACGACCTACATATTGGCGGCATTAGCCAAGTGCCCTGTCTGCTGGCTGCACTCGAAAAGACGGGGCAAGATGACCCTGCGAATCAAATCAGTATCGTCGAAAAACACGTAAGACTGACGCATCAAAACAAATATGTGGTCGATGCTGCGCGCGGCATGACGCAGATGCTTATTGCGGAGGCGACAATTGTCATCGGGGAGCCGTGGTGGGCGCACTTCTGGCCGCAGCCAACGGAGTGCCCGCAAAATGGCTCGAGGGCTTGAAGGCATGATTAAGACCGCCTAAAGGCGGGACTCCAACCTACTCCGACGCTTCTTCGCGGGCGGCTTTCGTCATTCGGACCACGTTGCGCACGGGATTCTTCGTGATGATGTTCCCCCCGCTGCTGCGACCGCGGACGGCGAGGTCTTTGAAGAGGACTTCCTCTTCGGTTTTGCGCAGGCGGGGCGCGGGCTTGAGGTTGACTTTGACGGCATCGACTTCGCCGCCTTCGGTCGGATAGCAGGACACATAGAAAACGCGCGAGCCAGGTTTGCCCTTGGTCAAATCGTATTCCTTATCGCGGGTCACACCGCCGGTGGTGAAATGCTTAGCCAAGGTGGAACCGGTCTTGCCGTCGCGGTAAACCATACAGTAGGTCAAGGCGTTGGGGTCGGTGCGATTGAAGATATCGATATGGAGAATGTTCTTTCCGAAAAATGCCTTATCGCTGACTTTGCTCACGATGAGCTTGCCCTCTTGGTTGATGGTAATGACGTCGTCCAGGTTGGAGCATTTACAGACAGCTTCATCCTTCTTCATGCCAATACCGGCGAAGCCTTCTTTCTTATCGACGTAGAGCGTCTCGTTGGCAATGACGACGTCTTGCGCGACAACTTTCTGAAAGGAGGAAAGTTCGGTCTTACGCTCACGGCCTGCACCGTATTTCTTTTTCAAATCGATAAACCATTTGATGGTATATTTCGTCAGGTTTATGAGATTCTTCTTGGCCACTTCGATCTCATCTTCGAGGCCTTTGATTAGCTCGTCGGCCTTGAAGGAGTCGTGCTTTGTGATGCGCTTAATTTTAATTTCCAATAGGCGCAGAATGTCGTCGCGGGTCACTTCGCGCTTTAGCAATGATTTGTAGGGCGTCAGGCCTTTATCAACAGTGGCGAGGACTGCCTCCCATTCCTTGACTTCTTCAATCTGGTGGTAGATGCGATTCTCAATGAAAATTTTCTCGAGGGAGCTGAAGTGCCACTTTTCTTCGAGCTCGCTGAGTTGAATTTCGAGTTCGAGTTGGAGCAGGTCACGCGTCTTTTCAGTGGCAAGGTAAAGCAGATCTTGCGCGGAGAAGAAATGCGGCTTCTCATTTTCGATCACGCAGATGTTGGTCGAAACGGAGAGTTCGCAATCGGTAAAGGCGTAAAGCGCTTGCTCGACGGTTTCGAGGTCGGAACCAGCGGGCAGATAGATGAGAATTTCAACGACGTCGGCAGTATTGTCTTCAACCCGCTGGATCTTGATCTTGCCCTTCTCGTTGGCCGAGATAATGGAATCGATCAGCGTGGTAGTGGTCTTGCCAAACGGCAACTCGGTGATGGCGATCAGGTTCTTTTTACGAGCTTCCATTCGAGCGCGGACTTTGACCCGTCCGCCGCGTTTACCATTATTATACTCCGAAACGTCGGCGATACCACCACTGGGGAAGTCGGGTATGAGCTCGGGCTTCTCTTTGCGCAGGAGCGCGATGCAGCCGTCGAGGAGTTCGATGAAATTGTGAGGGAGAATTTTGCAGGAAAGGCCGACCGCGATGCCCTCGGCACCTTGCGCAAGAAGCAGCGGAAATTTAACCGGCAGCGTATCAGGCTCCTTGTTGCGGCCATCGTAGGAGGACAGCCAATTAGTCGTCTTGGGGTTGAAGACAACCTCGAGAGCAAACTTAGAGAGTCGGGCTTCGATATAACGGGCGGCTGCAGCCGAGTCACCGGTCAGGGTATTACCCCAGTTACCCTGCATGTCGATCAGGAGTTCCTTTTGCCCCAGTTGCACCATAGCGTCGCCGATAGAGGCATCCCCGTGCGGGTGATACTTCATGGTGTTACCGATCACGTTGGCCACCTTGTTATAACGACCGTCTTCCAGCTCGCGCATGGAGTGGAGGATGCGGCGCTGCACGGGCTTAAGGCCGTCGTTAGCGTGAGGCACGGCCCGCTCTAGGATGACGTAGCTGGCGTAATCGAGAAACCAGTCGCTGAACATTTGATCCACGTGCCCCGTATCCGTCTTGAGCGCGAAGATGTCTTCGGTCGTCATCGGCGCAGCCTCGACGGGCTCGGAGAGCTGGTCGAATTCAAGTTCGAAATTATCTGTCTTGGGCGTCTTTTTGCGAGGCATATCGGCAGAGTGAGATGTTTTCAGCTGCGGTGTTCAAGTAGATTCGGAATCGAATATATTTTCAAATAAGTGATCTTTTTCCTTACCATTGGTCTGTGTATGGCTAAGCTCAGGGCATGTCAAAAAACACATCCCCACATACCTCGCACAAAGCTCTCCTCAAATGGGTCAAGAAGATGGTTACTCTTTGCGAGCCCGAGTCCATCCACTGGTGCGACGGCACGCAAGCAGAGGCGGACTCCCTCTTCTCGATGATGGTCGAAAAGGATCTGTGTATCAAACTAAACGAGGCGAAACGCCCAAACAGTTACCTCTTCCGATCTGACCCCAACGATGTCGCACGAGTCGAGTCAAAGACCTTTATCTGCTCGCAAAACAAGCACGCCGCAGGGCCGACAAATAACTGGGAAGATCCGCGCATCATGCGCCGAAAGCTGAAACAACTTTTTAAAGGCTCTATGCATGGCCGCACCATGTATATCATCCCCTTCAGCATGGGGCCAGTCGGAGGCCCGATCTCAAAGATCGGTGTGGAAATTACCGATTCGCCCTACGTGGTCGTGAATATGCGCATCATGACGCGGATCGGCACGCCGGTGCTCGATGTGCTTGGCTCGGATGGCTTTTTCGTGCCTTGCCTGCATTCGGTCGGTTGCCCGCTTGAAGAGGGAGTCGAAGATGTCGCTTGGCCTTGCAATCCAGAAGACACCCACATCGTTCACTTCCCCGAAGAGCGCACCATCGTCTCCTACGGCTCCGGCTACGGGGGCAATGCCCTGCTGGGGAAAAAATGCCTCGCCTTGCGCATCGCTTCCACCCTCGCCCGCGACGAAGGTTGGATGGCGGAGCATATGCTGATCCTCGGAGTCGAAGAGCCCGACGGGACCAAGACTTACGTGACTGCCGCCTTCCCCAGTGCTTGTGGCAAGACGAACTTTGCCATGGTCATCCCGCCTAAGGAAATGGAGGGCTATAAGGTCACTTGCGTGGGCGACGATATCGCTTGGATCAAACCAGGTGAGGATGGCTGCCTTTACGCCATCAACCCCGAAGCTGGTTTCTTCGGAGTCGCCCCCGGCACCTCCTACGCCACCAATCCCAGTGCGATGGACTCTTGCTCGAAGGATAGCATCTTTACCAATGTCGCGCTGACTGATGACGGCGACATCTGGTGGGAAGGCATGACGAAAGAACCGCCCGCCCACCTGATCGATTGGAAGGGCAAAGATTGGACTCCCGAGAGTGATACGCCCTCGTCCCACCCCAACAGCCGCTTCACCGCTCCGGCGGCCAACTGCCCCGTGATCGACCCTGATTGGGAAAAGCCCGAAGGCGTCCGCATCCATGCCATGGTCTTCGGCGGTCGCCGTATGAGCGATGTGCCGATGGTCACGCAATCCTTTAACTGGGGGCATGGCGTCTATCTCGGTGCCACCACCGGCTCGGAAATGACTGCTGCCGCCGAAGGCACATTAGGGAAAATCCGCCGCGACCCGATGGCGATGTTGCCTTTCTGCGGCTACCACATGGGCGACTACTTCCGCCACTGGATCAAGATGCAGCGCAGCCTAAAGGAGACGCCCCGTATCTTCAACGTCAACTGGTTCCGCAAAGACGAAGACGGCCAATTCATGTGGCCGGGCTTTAGCCAAAACATGCGCCCGCTCCGCTGGATCGTGGAGCGCGCGACTGGACGCGCCAGTGCCAAAGAAACTCCCATCGGCTGGATGCCCCGCTACGAAGACCTCGACTGGCGCGGGCTCGACATGAGCGAAGAGGCATTTGACAAGCTCATGCACATCGACCGCGAGCGCTTGCGTATGCAAACGCTCACGCACGAAGAACTCTTCCTAAAGTTGCATGACCACCTGCCCAAGGAAATGATCTTCGAGCGCGAGTTGCTGATATCGCGACTGTAAAAGCTAGTCCGGGACGTATGCGGTGTGGGCCACACCGCGCTACCCGCTTCGCTAGAGAACGCAGAGATCATTTAGCAGAAACCAGAATGACTAGAGCAATCACTAACATTTTAATCGAAAATAATATGCAATGGCATTGAGCTTTAGCCGCAGTCCTCCAAGCCGTCGCCACGCTGAAAACTGCGGCTAAAGCGCGCAGCTACCTATGGAAACCGACGGTGACTACCGAAAACAGAGCACGGGCACACGGCAGCGACGTAACAGCTCTGTCGTGGTGCTACCGATTAGAAACTCACGGATACGACTGTGTCCATAAGCACCCAACAACAGTAGGTCGATTTCGAAATGCTCGACATAATCTGCGATGGAGGTTTCGACCTCGCCAGCGAGAATTTGGCAGTGCGGGTCGAGGCCGGCTTTGTGCATTTTCGATTCCGCCTCTTTGAGGCGTTCGCTAGCCTGGTCTTCTTTGTGCCCTTCGACGCAAACGACCAGATGTAGATCCATGGAACGAAAGGGTTCGTTGGTCGCAATGAAATCAAGTGCTTTCTGACAACTCTCACCTCCATCGTAAGCGATGGCGAGCTTGTCAAAGGCCTTGAATTTTCGATTTGTAACGAGGCAGGGCTGATCGACTGAGCGGAGCACTCGCTCGAGCATGGACCCTAAGTGCTCGGTGGCGAAATTGACATTCTCACCGCGCTTGCCGAGCAGAACGAGGTCGGCGACGTCGGCATAGTCGGACATGACTTCGACCAGGAGTCCGGTCTCATGGTGAAAGGTAATTGTGTCTTCAGCGACGCCCGCGTCTTTGAGCGTTTTAAGCGCATGCTCTTTGACAAAATTCGCTTTAATTTCTTCCACCTCGTGGAGTTGAGAGATCATGCCCTCGAAAGGCTGTATGCCGAGGCTACCGCTAAAGTCAGCCACAGCAGGAATCTCGAATTGGCGCAGATCCGTGACGTAAAGCACACTGATCGCCACCTTGGTTTGCTGGCTGAGCCATGCCCCGTATAAACAGGCCTCGTGAGCATAGTTGGAGCCGTCTGTGCAGATTAATATATTTTTCATTGTGGTATGGGTTATGGAATTAATTATTACGCTTTGAGCACGAAGCCGTCGGGCACGATGGCTTCCTTACAGACAACAAGCACCCCGTCGCGGATCGCAACACTAACATCGGCACCGAAGTTATCGGGCAAGTCTGTGGGGTCGAGCACAACGTTATTTCCAATTCGGACATTCTTATCAAGGATAGCGTTCTTCACAACGCAATTTTTGCCTACTCCGTAATCGGGACGACCCAGCGCTTTGTTCTCCTCCAGATCCTCGGCGGTTTCGAAGCTATCCGCGCCCATCATGACGACGTTTTCAAGCACCGATTGGTCGCGCACGACCGAACGCACACCGAGGGTAGAATGCTTGATGTTGGCATCGGTTACAATGCAACCATCAGCAAGGATCGCACGATCGACCACACAGGAGTTAATTTTGGATGCGGGTAGGAAACGAGCGTGAGTGAAGATGCGGGCCTCTTCATCAAAGAAGTTAAATGGCGGCATTGGATCGGTCAGGCGGATATTGGCATCGAAAAAGGCCTTCACCGTCCCGATATCTTCCCAGTAATCGTCAAACACGTAGCTGCACAACTTGGCCTTGCCCAGCAGGCTAGGGATAATCTCTTTACCGAAGTCAGTCGCATCCGTTTTAAGGGCTTCGATCAGCGTATTGGCATTAAAAACGTAGATGCCCATGGAGGCGAGACAGTAGTCTAGATCGCCAGGATCCTTCATTTTTTGAAGCACGCTCTCGCCCACTGCGAGGCCTTTAATGATTTCGGGATCGGTCGGCTTTTCAACGAACTCGGTGACCTCCAAATTATCGTTGATTCGCATCAAACCAAGTCCTTCGACCTGATCCAACGCGAGTGGTTTCGCGGTGATGGTGACTTCGGCACCCGAAGCATCGTGCTCACGAACGACATCTTCCAAATCCATACGATAGAGTTGGTCACCAGAAAGGATCACATAAAGGTCGCCTTCACTGCGGCCTTGGAAGTGGTGCATGTTTTGGCGCACAGCATCAGCGGTGCCTTGATACCAAGTATCACTATTATCAGTTTGCTCCGCTGAAAGAATATCCACAAAGCCGCCCGCATACGGATCAAACTTATAAGATTCCTGAATGTGCCGGTGCAGCGAAGCGGTATTAAACTGCGATAAAACAAAGATCTGATTATAGCCGGAATTAAGGCAGTTACTGATTGGAATATCGACCAAGCGATACTTTCCAGCCAGCGGCACGGCAGGCTTGCAACGATTTCGTGTCAAAGGACTGAGGCGAGAGCCGCGACCGCCGCCCATGATAATGCAGATAATTTTTCGTTTTTTCATATGTGAGGCAACTGGGTGAGTGCAATTAACTTGAAAGTTAAAGACTCTCTGAGCTTATTTGAAGCTTTATGTGTGGAATTGTTGGATATATCGGCCGCGATCGAGCGGGAAGTATAATGCTAGATGGTCTCAAGCGCCTGGAATACCGGGGCTATGACTCTTCGGGCATGGTCGTCTCTGCAGGCAGAGGTTTTGAGCAAATCAAGCGTACGGGGCGTGTGGTCAACCTAGAGGAGGCGCTCGATGAGCGGCAATTCGGCGGCAATCTCGGCATCAGCCACACGCGCTGGGCGACCCACGGTGACGTGACCGAAGCCAACGCCCACCCGCACACCAGCAGCGACGGTAAAATATCCCTCGTGCATAACGGCGTGATTGAAAACTACAGCGCCATGAAGGCGTTTTTACAGGAAAAGGGCTACAGCTTCAAATCGGAGACCGACTCCGAAGCGCTTTGCAACTTAATCGCCTATCACTACGAGAAAGAGCCTAAAGACGGCGCAAAGAATCCCTTTCTCGAAGCCGTCCGCAAGAGCCTACGCCATGTGGAAGGCACCTACGGCATCGCCGTGATCTGCCCCGATTTCCCCGAGGAATTGATCGGAGCGCGCAAAGGCTCCCCACTTATTATCGGCATCGGCAAGGGCGAAAACTTGCTCGCCTCCGATGTCAATGCGATCACTCACTGCACGCAGAATGTTGTCTATCTCAACGATAACGAAGTCGTGCACCTAAAAAAGGACGACTTTTCCATCACCACCGTTTCCAGTAAAAACGTGGAGGCGATCATCCACGAAGTCGATTGGGACACCTCAGAAGCTGAACTGGGCGACTACGCGCATTTCATGCAGAAGGAAATCTTCGAGCAGCCCACTTCTTTGAAGAACGGTATGCGCGGACGCTTCTCCGACGATAGCAGCACGGCAGTTTTCGGCGGTCTGAACCTTAACCCTCAGGAACTACGCCAGATCGACCGTATCCTTTTCCTCGCCTGCGGCACTGCCTGGCACTCCTGCCTCGTGGCCGAATATCTGATCGAACGCTACGCACGGATCCCGGTCGAGGTGGAATACGCCTCTGAGTTTCGCTACCGCAACTCCCCTCTCGACAAAAACACGCTCGTCATCGCGATCAGCCAATCCGGCGAAACCATCGACACACTCGGTGCACTCCGCGAAGCCAAACGTAAAGGCTACCGCACACTGGCGATCAATAATAGCGTCGGCTCGACCATCGCCCGCGAAAGTGACGGCGGCATTTACCAACACGCGGGTCCCGAAATTGGGGTGGCTTCAACCAAAGCATTTACCTCGCAAATCATGATTTGCGCCATGCTCGCGCTCTACCTCGGTCGCCTGCGTGACTTGAGCTACGGCGACGGGGTCGAGATCGTCAAGGCCTTGAAGAAAGTGCCCGAGCAGGTCGAAGAAATCCTCAAGCAGAACGACCAGATCGCCACGATTGCTAAGAAATACGCTAAGTATGAGGACTGCCTCTTCCTCGGGCGTCAACTGATGTTCCCCATCGCGCTGGAAGGGGCACTCAAACTAAAAGAAATTTCCTACATCCACGCAGAAGGTTATCCGGCTGCCGAAATGAAGCACGGCCCCATCGCCCTAATCTGCGAAACCTGCCCCAGCGTATTCCTGGCCACCAGCGGTGAAATTTTCAGCAAGAGCCTCGCCAACGTGCAGGAAGTCAAAGCCCGCAAAGGCAAAGTCATCTGCATTGCGACGGAAGACTGCGATATCCCCATAGGACTAGTTGACGACACGATCATCGTCCCCGAATGCCATGAGATCGTAATGCCCATCCTAATGAGCATCCCGATCCAGCTCTTCAGCTACCACGTCGCACTGGAACGCGGCTGCGATGTGGACAAGCCCCGCAACCTAGCGAAGTCGGTCACGGTCGAGTAAGTATAGAATCAGACATTGACTCACAAAGCGCAGCCTTCTGTCTTCTGTCTTCTGTCTTCTGAATTCTGTCCTCTGTTTTCTGACTTCTGACTTCTGACTTCTGAAACAAACTTTTTTATCATTATGAAAGACATGTCCCCCCTCGAAGAACTCCGCCACTCTTGCTCGCACGTGCTCGCCACGGCCATTCTCCGCCTCTTCCCAGAGACCCAACTCGACATTGGCCCTCCCACCGACAACGGCTTTTACTACGACATCGATCTAGACAAGAAGCTCGATGCCGCCGACCTCGAAGCGATCGAGGCCGAGATGAAGAAGGTGATCAAAGAGAACCAAAAGTTTACCCGCAGCGAATGCTCCCGCGAAGAGGCCGTCGTCAAAATCAAGGAGATCGGCCAGGAGCGCTACAAGCTTGGACGCCTCGACGACATCCCTGCGGGTGAGCCAATCAGCTTTTACCAAAACGGTGAGTTTATTGACCTCTGCGCCGGTTCACACGTAGGCTACACCAAAAAGATCAAAGCCTATAAGCTGCTCTCCATCGCCGGTGCCTACCACCGTGGCGACGAGAAGAACAAGCAACTCCAGCGCATCTACGGCACCGCTTTTGCCAGCAAGGACGAGCTCGTCGAATACCTCGAACGCCTCGAACAAGCTAAAGCCCGCGATCACCGCAAGCTCGGCAAAGAACTCAAGCTCTTCCACATCGACGAAGCCGTCGGCTCCGGCATGGTGCTGTGGACGCCCAATGGTGCCGTCATCCGTCAAGAGTTGCAGAACTTCATCGCCGAAGAGCTGCGTATGGCTGACTACGACATGGTCTTTACGCCGCACATCGGCAAGCTCGGCCTCTACCGCACCTCCGGCCACTTCCCTTACTATAAAGAGTCGCAATTCCCACCGATCGTCGAACCCGGCACGGTGGATCGTCTCGCGCAAGAAGGCTGCTCCTGCGGCGACCTGTCCAACCAGCTCGACAGTGGCGAAATCGACGGCTACCTGCTCAAGCCGATGAACTGCCCGATGCACATTAAGATCTTCGACAGTCAGCCGCACTCCTATCGCGACTTGCCCGTGCGCCTCGCAGAATTCGGCACCGTTTACCGCTGGGAACAATCCGGCGAGCTCAACGGCATGACGCGTGTGCGCGGCTTCACGCAGGACGACGCCCACATTTTTTGCACCGAAGAACAAGTCGGCCAAGAAATTAAAGGCTGCCTCGACCTCGTCAAAATGGTTTTCAACACTCTCGGCATGTCCGACTACCGCGTGCGCATTGGCCTACGCGATCCGGATTCGACCAAATACGTGGGCGATGCCGACAAGTGGGACAAAGCCGAAGCCGCCCTGCGCGAGGCCGCGCAGACTCTCGACGTCGATTTCGTGGAAGAGCCAGGCGAAGCCGCCTTCTATGGCCCCAAGATCGACTTCGTCGTGAAGGATGTGATTGGCCGCGAATGGCAACTTGGCACTGTGCAAGTGGACTACAATCTGCCCGAGCGCTTCGAGCTCAACTACATCGGTGCGGACAACGAAAAGCACCGCCCCGTCATGATCCACCGCGCCCCCTTCGGCTCGATGGAGCGCTTCTGCGGCGTGCTGATCGAGCACTTTGCCGGCAACTTCCCCACATGGCTCGCTCCCGAGCAAGTGCGCATCTTGCCCATGAACGACGATCTCGTGCCACAAGCACGTGAAATCGAGAAGCTACTCAAGGCCGCCAAGATCCGCGTCACAGTGGACGACATCGCGGACAAGCTCGGTGCCAAGATCCGCAAGTGCCACGTCGAAAAAGTGCCCCACTTCCTCGTCCTCGGACGTCAGGAAGCCGAGCAAGGCTTAGTCAAGGTCAACTCGCGCACCAATGCATCACTCGAAGGCCTCAAAACGCCCGCCGAGTTCATGGGCGAGTTACTGCAAATTATCGCCGATAAGGCGCTGGCCGAACCGAAAGGGGATTAACTGTAAAAAAGGGGGTTGATTTTAGAATCAAAGTGTCCAGATTTCAGCCCTATGCGAGACTACCGCAGCTTATGAGCGATCCAAATTTCGACCATTCTGAAGGCGACTGGGAAGAATTCTCCAGCGAGCCCTACTGGAGCGAGTCCCAGTGGCGAAACTACTTAAAAGGTTCCGACCGTGATACCGTGCGCTTTCTCACCCTTTACAACAGTGTAAAGCATAAGCCCAACCACCTCGACGAAGTCGCTTCGCTCATGGGCTGGGACGCTGAGGACATGTCTATGACCGACGAGTTCAGCTTCATGGACAGCTCGGAAGGTGACGAGGATGCTCAAAACGATTCCGACGATTCCGACGATTCCGATGATTTCGGCGATGCCAACGAAGGCGCCCCCTACACTCTGCACCGACACCCGGTTTTTGTCGTCACGCGCTCACTTTACCGCTATTTACACCAAAGCTGGGAGCACTTCATGGTGCACAGCGAATATGCCATCTCTCCCAAACTCAGCTGGGACTATGCGAACAGCCTGCATCAGGCTGAAATGAACGTTTTACTGTCCATTCAGGCCTTGGATCTCGGTGATTTCGGCCTGTCCATTTGCCACCTCAAGAACAGCTTGAGTGCGCTTAACCAGACTTTAAATCTTCTCAACCAACTCACCCATTCGAACGCAGCCCTTGTTGATGGTTTCCGCAATGAAGCGCGGATTCGTATCTTCGACCTGCGTGAACTGTGGATTCGAGTGATGGGTGACTGTCGGCACGAGTGCCAGCGTCGTCCAGGTGAGCAAGACTAGTCGCCATTATTTGCCTCGAGTAATTCTTAGCTATGAGCTCTCTACGAAGCTTCCTCTACCAGCTAACCCATGCGACTCCCGAGCGCAAAGCCAGCCGCTCTCATCTGAAACAGGCGAAAACCGGCGATGCCGAAGCCTACCTCACGCTGGCTGCCAAATACATCGATCTCTCTTTAATTTACTTCGGAGGGTGCCTCAGTGAAAGCCCTGAAACGCGTTTTGCCCGAGTCGAGCAAGTCTTTACCGCGCTTTGGCAGCACTTGCCCTACGCTGAGCGCGTCTCCGATTTCGAGTATATGCTGGCCAGTGCTCTGCTAGAAAATGCACCCAACGAAGGCACTATCACATCGCCGGAGCCACTGGTGACCAAGCTACGCTTACTCGCGCCCAAAAGCCGTTTCGCCTTCATCGCCTACGAGTTTGAAAGCTGGCCGCTACGCTGGGTCACGCTGCTCATGCGCATTCGCCCACGCGCCCTATACCGCTTACTCTCTGAAGCTCGCTGCGAACTCTGCGGCATCAGCTGGGAGTCCCTCGCCAAAGAAGAACGCGAATGCCTCGAAGCGATCAGCGTCTGCATGGATAAGTCTCCCAACCTGCGTGCGAACAAAGCGCTGAGCCAACGAGTCTCCACCTTCCCGCGAGTGAACGAGATTAAAGCCCTCTGGCTAGAACTGCGCCCCGAACTCGTCGAAGTCCGCCATCGCTATCTCCCAGAGACAAGTGACCGCGAACATCTACTAGGCAACCTACTCAAAGCCATTCAAACTGCACCGATGAATCAGCCCGCTCTCGTTGACCGAGTCGTCAACACCGTCCATTTTGCACGTCACGCCAAGATTAAGGTGTCTTGACCCCTCGAATAAGATGCCTCCAATGGTGTCTTCAATTATCCTATGCCAATGCACCGCATTTTATCTCATTGCTCTCTTATCCTTTGTCTCGCCACTTCGGCACTTCAGGCCGCGCTGATCAGCGGCCCCATGCTCTCACACCTTGAGATGCGCGAAGCCAAAGTCTGGGTGCAGACCGACACGCCCTCCCTCGTTCGCGTAGCTTACGCCACCGAGGGCAACAACGATACGGTCATTTGGAGCACGCCCGTGGAGACAGATGCTGACAACGGGCACACCGCCGTGGTCACCCTCGATCAAATAGAGCCCGGCCAAACCTACAGCTACCGCGTCGAGCTGAACGGAGAACTCGTCACAAGCCCTGCCACATTGACCAGTCCGGCAAACTATTACGATCGCACACCTCCCCCCAATTTCAAAATCGCCGTGGGTGGTGCACACTACGTGATCGAAGAAGGCTTTGATCCTCCCTATCAAATACTTGGGAGCGGTTACGACATTTTTAACGCCATCGCGGAGTCCAAGCCCGCACTTATGATCTGGGCGGGCAACACCGCTCACTTGCGCGTAAGCGATTGGACGACCAAGAGCGGCTACCTCAAACGCTTCGCTAAGGCACGCTCGATTCCCCAGCTCAAAACATTGCTACAAAGCATCCCCAATTACGCCACTTGGAGCGACCGTGACTTTGGTGCGCCAAACGGTGGTTTAAACAGCACCACTCGCAGCATCGCCGAGTCCAGCTTTGAGGCTTACTGGCCACGTCCGGTTGAAATCAACCAGCTCGAAGGCGTGGCCACTCAGTTCCGCTATGCGGATGTTGATTTCTTCATGCTCGACGTGCTCAGCTACCGCAACATCACCCCCAACAGCTCGACGCGTGCACAAATCCTAGGCAAAGAGCAAATCGAATGGCTGCGCCAAGCACTCATTCAAAGTAACGCCACCTTTAAGGTCATCGTAGCCGGGGCTCCCATTCTCAATCCCGCCGACTCACGCAGCAACCTGAGCTATGCTGAGAGCGAGCACAGGGAGTTACTGCAAATGTTGAGCGAAGAGCGCATCGCCGGTCTCTTCTTCGTCAGCGGGGGCAAGAGCTACGGCGAGCTGACCAAGCTCGTCCACGCCAACAGCTACAATCTCTACGACCTCACGCTCGGCCCTCTCACCGCTAACCCCGGCAACAACGAAGAAGAACTTAACTTCTTCCGCCAGCCTGGTAGCAGCACCTTCGAGCGCCATTTCGCACTGATCGAGTTTACGGGTTCCGAAGAAGAGCGCACCCTAACCATTCGTGTCATGAGCATAGAGGGTAAAGAGCTCTGGAACCGCAGCATTCCTGCAAGTTCGCTTCAGCCAGCCAGTTAAGGACTAGGCCTGCACTTCATTCTTACAAGCACCCGTCTCATTAAGGTCTTTAAGATTTTGAAGTGTCGTGCGGGCGATTTGTGTGAGTGCATTACTCGTCAGAAAAGCTTGGTGCCCCGTGATGAAGACGTTTGGAAAAGTAAGTAAGTGCGCGAAGACATCATCTTGCATGATGAGAGCCGACTGATCTTCGAAGAAGAGGTTCTCCTCTTCTTCATACACATCGATGCCCAGGTTTCCAATCTTTCCGGTCTTGAGACCTTCAAGCGAGAAGTTACCCTCGCACACACGGTTATAGGATCGGTAGAGCCTGCGGTTGAGAGCAAGTAAAAGTCTCATCGTAGGACTTATACTATAAAAGGTCACTTGCATCAAATCACTCTTAGCGAAAGACTTCGTGACATCGATCAAAATAGCACCCCAGCTTTCCTGAACGCCACCGCACTGATCATCGAGGCACTCCATCGACGTTATAAGGAAGAAAGCATCGTTATTCCATTCCCAATCCGCGCGATCAACACGGATCAAGAAGCAGCCAAAATACCCACTCCAACCAATTAAGTCCTCAGAAGCCTTGACTGCGGAGAAATGTTGCATGCTCTAAGCTCCACTACAATCTGACCTATTGGTCGCCTCTTGATTACGATTTTTTTGTCGTCAATGACTACCATCCATGAGCCCATCCTATCGCACAGACTTTTTAAAACTTGTTGAAACCGGCCTCGCGCAGGTCGAAGAGGAACACAAGTTTCTGCTCGACGCCTTCATCCGCGTTTTAAACGACATGGGCGAAACTGCGAGCGCGACCGCTCTGGCTCGAGGCGATAGCAGCGAAACTGCGGATAGCCCTTTGAGTGATAACACCGTGCAGGCGATTTCCTTTTCGTTTCAGCTTCTCAATTTGGCCGAAGAACACGTCGCCAACAGCATCCGCCGCACCCGCGAGTCGGAAATGGGCACTTCCGCCGAGCCGGGGCATTGGGGGCACTACTTGAAGCGCTTGAAGGACGAAGGCTTCAGCCCGGAGAAGATTCGCAGCGAAATCGCCGCGCTCAAGGTCGAGCCCGTCTTTACCAAGCACCCCACCGAGGCGAAGCGTTGGTCGGTGCTGGAGCTCCATCGCGAAATCGTCCGCATTCTTCGCACGCTCGAAACAGCCCGCACCGAGCGCGAAATCGCCCGCTGCCATTCGCTCGCCTGCGGGGTCATCGAGCGACTCTGGCTGACCGGTGAGATCAACTACCAAAAGCCGCGCGTCGAAGACGAGTTAAACAACCTCCTCTACTATTTAAGCGAGGTCTTCCCCTCCACCTTGCATCGTCTCGACGACAATTTACAGAACGCATGGCTGGAAACGTGGCCAGACGCTGCGCCACTCGAAAGCACCGACATGCCGCAACTGCAATTTGGCTCATGGGTCGGCGGCGACCGCGACGGCCACCCGCTGGTGACTGCAGATGTCACCGCACGAACGCTGCACAAAATGCATGTCACCGCTGTCAAGATTCTGCGCGACCGTCTGACCAAGCTCGCGCGCCAACTTTCGCTCACGGAGACTCACAGCCGTTGCCCCGCCGCTCTCACGGCAGTGCTCAATGAGTGGGGCATTCAAGAAAGTGGTCATGAGCCATGGCGCCTCTATGTCGAATCCCTGGCTGAGCGGATCGAATCGATGCGTCGCGATGAACTCTACATCGCCATCGAGCAACTCGCTGAGTGGCTCGAAACCGCCAAGGCCACTCTCACCGCTAAATACCATGTGCGCCCCCTACTCCGGCTTCTCGACACCATCGGCCTTCACCTAGCACGAACGGACATACGTCAGAACAGTGCTTTTTACGAAAAAGCGCTCGGCCAAATGATGGTGGCTGCCGGGATCGAAAACGCCGCCAGTTTCGCCAACTGGTCGCAAGAAGCGAAGTTAGCCTTCCTCAATAGAGAGCTTTCCACGCCACGCCCATTGACACACGCGTCGATGCACTTGCCCAAAGAAGCCACCGAGGCACGCGATGCGCTTGGCGCCGTCGCCGCACACATTCAGCAGCACGGCGCGGACGGCATCGGCACACTCATCGTCAGTATGACACGTAACCTCTGCGACCTTCTCACCGTTTACGTCATGGCCAAAGAAGTCGGCCTCACACACCAAGGCGAAAACGGCCTCGAGTGCTTGCTCCCGGTCGTCCCGCTCTTCGAGACCTACGAAGACCTCGAAATGGGCCCCGGCATCTCGGACGCGTTCCTCAGCCACCCTTGCACTCGCCGCAGCTTAAAGATTGGTCAAAGCGGTGCATCGCCCTACTTCATGATCATGCTGGGCTACAGTGATAGCAATAAAGACACTGGTATCCTGGCCAGCCAGTGGGTGCTCTTCAATGCACAGCGAAACCTCACCGCAGTCGGCCTCAAGCACGGCGTCAAAACCACCTTCTTTCACGGTCGTGGCGGCACAATTGGGCGCGGCGCCGGCCCCACGCACCGCTTTCTCGAAGCCCTCCCGGCAAAGGCACTCGATGGCGGCCTGCGTGTCACGGAGCAAGGCGAAGTCATCGCCCAAAAATACAACACCCCAGCCACCGCGACTGCCAATCTGGAGTGGCTCCTCGCCGGCACCTTAGGGGCGCAAATGCTCGCCACACGCCACCCCCTGCCCGAGTCCGTCAGCAAGACAATGGATCAAATCGTGACGCACTCGCGCAAAGCCTATCGCGCACTCCTCGATGCTCCCGGCTTCATGACTTTTTACCGCCAAGCCACACCGATCGACGCAATCGAGCAAAGCCGGATCGGCTCGCGGCCCTCACGTCGTACCGGACAGGCCACACTCGACGACCTCCGCGCCATCCCCTGGGTTTTTAGCTGGAATCAATCCAGATTCTATGTCCCTGGCTGGTATGGCGTCGGCAGCGCGCTCGATGCGCTCGAGGCCAGCGGCGCGGAGGCTTACGAAGACTTCCAGAAAAGCATTCAAACGACCCCATTCCTGCGCTACGTCTTCTATAATATCGAAAGCAGTATCGCCAGCTCCGACGAAACATGGATGCGCACCTACGCTGAACTGGTCAAAGAAGAGGACGTTCGCGAGCGGCTCCTTAACCAGATACTCGACGAGCACACGCGCACCGTTTCGCACCTCACCAAGCTGTTTAAACGCCCTCTGACCGAGCGTCGCCCCCGTTTCTACGAGACCATCAAGAAGCGCGAAGCCCCGCTCACCCAGCTGCACCGCCGCCAGATCGAGCTCCTCCGCCACACCCGCAGCGTAGAAAAGGTCGACGCCGAAACCACCGAGAAACTCCTCCGCGTCGTCAACGCCATCGCCAGCGGCCTGCGCACTACGGGATAGCCTTATATTATTGCCAGAGCGCAGAAAGAGGAACTGCGAAAAGCTTTTCTCCAAATGGGACAACATCCTTGCTCGCAGATAAAACGATACCAGCACCACCTTCTACCAAACCATGCCCGCCCTGTCATACGACGATAACGACGACTCCCCCGACTGGGAATATCGAACCTTCTCACTCGGAACTGCCCTGAACGAGCACCAACAAGCATCACATAAAGAAAAATGAAAAAAGGAAGAAAACTAGCACTCTGGGGCGCATGGTTACAGATCGGCCCAGTATTCGCTCTTCTCGTTGCTCTATTAGGACCAGCAATCAGTATGCTTGCCTCGTTTGGTAAGCTAACTGAATTTGGACAGAATGCCCAAGAGTCATCTGATGCGCTGGCTAGCAATATGAACATTGCTATGAATCTGACCGCTATTGGAATTATTGCTGCATTCATTGGATTATTCATCGGCTTAGTTAGCCTACTTGTAGCACTTTTCTCTCATCGTTATAGGGCACCATGGTTCTTCTGGTTCTTGATGATCTATTCAGCTTTTAGCCTCCTAGCCTTCCCGATTGGCACCGTGCTCGGCATCATCATCCTCGTTCACATCATCCCTCGCAAGGAAGAGTTCTGGTGTGATCCAGTCGCGGTGAGACAATAGATTTCGCTGGCGCTCATCTATACTCACGCTCTACGATATCCAGAAAAAACAGAACCTGATGCGACGTATTTTTTAACCGCTAAACCACGCTAAATGGACGCTAAACCAGAACGAGGCATGAAGAGAAAAAAGAATTCATTTTTAAGCGTAGATTTAGCGTGTTTTAGCGGTTCCCGCGCAGCGGCCATATCAGGATGGAGGGGGGAAAGAAAAGGGTCAAACGTAGAATATAAATATTCCAAGTTATTCATTGATTGAGAGTTCCCGGATCAGGTTGGTTACACGGGAGAACTAAAAAAAAAGGTCGTTCCGGAATGGCACGGACTTAAGGTATAGAAGCAGAGTCGAGGCTAACTGGGACGGGTTGCTTTAGCTACCCCCACAGATACATTAATCACTGATCTAGAGGGACTTTTGGATACGCGGTAGCTAAAGCAACCGATCCCAGTTATTTTAACAAATCCCTTAAGTCCGTGCCATTACGAAATGCCCCCTTTTCTCTCCCCTGGAGTTACTTGCTGGAGGAAGATTAGGACACCCATATTTTACGGACATCAGTTCGTTCGATTTAATGACGCTACAGTTATTCGAAAACACGCGGTAGTTTTCTACGCGCCGCCCAAAAACTCCTGGTGAAAGACGACCAAACTCCCCCAGTTCTTACATTCGCCGACGGCGACAGACGAAAGTGCGCGGCAATTCAGCATTTTCTAACCTACCGTCGGACTCTACGCCGTTTTATTACTATTGGTTAGACCTATCAATCAGGTAGTCCCCTTCGCGCTCGCTGCGCCAATATCGTGAAGCATTGCCAGAAATGACCAAATATTCACGATATTAGTTGCATAATCGTAAAATATGTCCTTTTTTAGACTATGTCTAATACCTTCCAGGTCTTTCGTCGTATTCAGAAGTTGCAGACTCGCTACTTAAAAGCGCTCTCGGGTAAGGAGTCTTTATTGCGCCTCATCTACGAATCTGAAGTTACCGAGCAGGTCTACAATTCAAACGCTATTGAAAATAGCACGCTATCATTCGAGGAAACGGATAAGATTTTGAACCAGATTGATCTGGATCGATTTGTGAACGAGCGCGAACTGTTTGAGGCTAAAAACCTAGCTCGGGTCGTTGGGTATATTGATCAAAAAGCGACGAAAGAAACGCTTAGTTTGGATATAATGCTCCTGTTGCACAAGATGCTTATTAGCAATATTCGTGATGATATTGCAGGACGCTTCAGGAAGTCGGATGAGTGGGTGCGGGTCGGCAATCACATTGCGACAGATCCTTCTATGGTGATCGAACAGCTCGAAAATATGATGGTTGCCTACCTGACAAGCGCGCAGGAAAGTATCATCACGCGTATCGCTCGTGTTCACCTAAGCTTTGAGCATATCCACCCTTTTGTAGATGGTAACGGACGTATCGGACGTGTCTTTAATAATTATCTTCTCATACGAGAAGGGCATGTGCCCATTAATATTAAATTTATCGACCGTAATGTTTATTACGATGCATTCGCAGCTTTTGATAAGAAAAGTGATTTGTCATTGATGGAACAAATAGTGGGGAAGGCAATCACTAGCTCCTATCACAAGCGGCTCGCCTATTTGGAAGGCAAACAAATCATCCCTTTAGTCGAATATGCAAAAGACAGCAAAGAGTCGCATTCGAACCTTTTAAACAAAGCGAACCGACAAACTATCGAAGCTTTCTGGGAACGCGGAGTCTGGAAAATCGGAGTCTAAAAGCCCCCCATCAACCATACCCATCTAGTTCTAGCAGGAGAGAGTCAACGGATCGCTCTGATCGAAAAGACGCTACCCGATTACTTACGAAGCAAAATCGTAGACATCTGCAATCATTGACGATTATGGTGGTATTGGCGCAATACTCCGCTATCGCGGAGCTGAATTCGACTGCTCCAAGTCAAAGATCAGCGCTGCCATTACTTGCGGGATCGGTAAAGACATAGCCTTTGGCCAGTGCTGTGTAATCGGCGACCTGTTTGGCCTGCCAAGCTTCATCGCGCCCGAGCTCTTGGGCGAGAATTCGGGCGACCTCCGACGCGGCTTCGATCGAGGCGGCGGCATTGAGCAGGAGGGAGCGGGTGCGGCGAGCCAAGACGTCTTCCACTGTCCGCGCCATTTCTTCGCGGGCGTGCCAGACGACTTCGGCTTTCTGCGTGCGCAGTCCAGGGTGAAGGTGCTCGCCTCGAGTGGGATCTTCTTCGATTAATTCCTGAATCTTGAGTGCATCCGCTCCATAAGGTACCAGATTTATCTCTTTGATCTCCGATTTTGTCCAGCCGTGAATTTGCATCTCTTCGGTTTCACAGCGCCTGTGGTCCAGCCCTGCGAGCGTCTCGGCTTGGTCAATGACATCCTCAGCCATTTTCCGGTAAGTGGTCCATTTGCCACCGGTTAAAGTAATCAATCCGCTGCCGCTAATAATAATACTATGGTCGCGGGAGAGAGCGGCTGTATCGGAGCCGTCCCCAGCTTTGACTAGACCCTACTCGAAAAGCAATTTTAGTAGAATATTTTCCTGATTTAGGGTGTTGATCTCTACTTTTGGAGTAATGTGGATTGCTTTAAACAGCGTTAGTTAATCTTTTAGCACTTCCATGGCTCA